>OBXA01000854.1_pt1 | contig 20702 bp, 20 predicted proteins | sample 1538121 | NCBI WGS metagenome assembly OBXA01 (sample SAMEA2580133, study PRJEB22360) | human gut metagenome | biome: human gut; feature: human-associated habitat; material: faeces | place: Denmark | collected 2008/2010 | reverse complement strand
AGAAAACTGGCCGATTTTCTCTGCACTGGAGGGATAATACAAGGCCTGATAAGCGTAGCGCATCAGGCAGTTTTGCGTTTGTTCATCAGCCTGATGCCGGGCATAGCCCGGCATAAAAGATTACTGCGCAGCGGTAGGTTTACGCGGACGGCGGCGACGTTGTTGTTCGCCTGCCGGTTTGGCATCGCCGAGGCGGCGAGACGGTTTTTCTGCAGGTTTCGCGCTTGCAGATTTTGCGCCACCTTCCCCACGGCGTGGTTGCTGTTGACCGCGACCACCACCTTGCCCACGACCGCCGTCGCCACGTTGCTGGCGACCGTTCTGGATCGGTTCGGCTTTGATTGACGGGTCCGGCTCATAGCCCGGAATCGCAATGCGCGGGATCTCTTTTTTCAGCAGTTTTTCGATATCACGCAGCAGTTTGTGTTCATCAACACACACCAGCGACAACGCTTCACCGGTAGCAGCCGCACGACCGGTACGCCCGATACGGTGGACATAATCTTCCGGTACGTTTGGCAGTTCATAGTTGACGACGTGCGGCAACTCTTCGATATCCAGACCGCGCGCAGCGATATCGGTCGCCACCAGTACGCGAATGTCACCCGATTTAAAATCAGCCAGCGCACGGGTACGCGCACCTTGCGATTTATTCCCGTGGATCGCCGCACTACGGATGCCATCTTTATTGAGCTGCTCAGCCAGATGGTTAGCGCCGTGTTTGGTACGGGTAAACACCAGCACCTGCTGCCAGTTCCCTTTACCAATCATGTGCGACAGCAATTCGCGTTTGCGTTTCTTATCAACAAAGTGAACGTGCTGGGTCACCTGATCAGACGCGGTATTGCGGCGTGCCACTTCGATTTCCAGCGGGTTGTGCAACAGTTTTTCCGCCAGGGCTTTAATATCGTCAGAGAAGGTCGCAGAGAACAGCAGGTTCTGGCGCTTCGCTGGCAGTTTTGTTAACACGCGACGGATATCGTGGATAAAGCCCATGTCGAGCATGCGGTCAGCTTCATCGAGGACGAGGATTTCAACCTGATCCAGCTTCACTGCATTTTGATGTTCCAGGTCCAGCAAACGTCCCGGTGTTGCCACCAGAACATCAACGCCGCCGCGCAGCTTCATCATTTGCGGGTTAATGCTGACACCGCCAAACACCACCAGCGAACGAATGTTCAAATATTTGCTGTAATCACGGACGTTTTCGCCAATCTGCGCAGCCAGTTCACGGGTCGGGGTAAGAATGAGCGCACGTACCGGACGACGCCCTTTGGCGTGCGGCTGGCGAGTGATCAGGTGTTGCAACAGCGGCAGCGTAAAGCCCGCTGTTTTACCGGTACCGGTCTGGGCGCTAGCCATCAGGTCGCGGCCTTCCAGCACCGCAGGGATCGCCTGCTGCTGAATAGGGGTGGGTTCACGGTAACCCTGCTCGGCAACGGCGCGCAGGATATCAGGGCTTAAACCCAAAGAATCGAAAGACATAACTACTCCGAACCGCCCCGACCGTTACCGGTGTAGTTTTCAGGGAGATACTGAAAAGGAAAATGACAAAAACCACAATGTCATGAGGGAGCGGAGTGTAGCAGTTTTTGTGACGCAGCGCATAAATTATCCCTGTGACTGGCGTAGCTAAAATTCTTAGCCATACTGGACAACTCCCATATGGAGTCATAATCTTAATCAATCATTTGATTAAGAATGGACTGTGCGATGAATAATCCTGCCATGACAATCAAGGGTGAACAGGCGAAAAAACAGCTGATTGCTGCCGCACTGGCGCAGTTTGGTGAATATGGAATGAACGCCACCACCCGCGAGATAGCCGCCCAGGCCGGGCAGAATATCGCTGCCATCACCTACTACTTCGGTTCGAAAGAAGATTTGTACCTCGCCTGCGCCCAGTGGATTGCCGATTTTATTGGCGAGCAGTTCCGTCCGCACGCCGAAGAGGCCGAACGCTTGTTCGCACAACCACAGCCTGATCGCGCAGCCATCCGTGAACTGATCCTTCGCGCCTGCAGGAACATGATTAAGCTGCTCACCCAGGATGACACCGTCAACCTCAGCAAGTTTATCTCCCGTGAGCAGCTCTCTCCCACGGCAGCCTATCACCTGGTGCACGAACAGGTGATTAGCCCGCTACACAGCCACCTGACACGCCTGATTGCCGCCTGGACCGGCTGCGACGCCAACGATACCCGCATGATCCTCCATACTCATGCGTTGATTGGTGAGATTCTGGCGTTCCGTCTTGGCAAAGAAACAATTCTGTTACGTACCGGCTGGACCGCGTTCGATGAAGAAAAGACCGAACTGATCAACCAGACGGTGACCTGTCATATCGACCTGATTTTGCAAGGATTATCGCAAAGGAGTTTGTAGTGATGAAAAAACCTGTCGTGATCGGACTGGCGGTAGTGGTACTTGCCGCCGTGGTTGCCGGAGGCTACTGGTGGTATCAAAGCCGCCAGGATAACGGCCTGACGCTGTATGGCAACGTGGATATTCGTACGGTGAATCTTAGTTTCCGTGTTGGGGGGCGCGTTGAATCGCTGGCGGTGGACGAAGGTGATGCTATCAAAGCGGGCCAGGTGCTGGGCGAACTGGATCACAAGCCGTATGAGATTGCCCTGATGCAGGCGAAAGCGGGTGTTTCGGTGGCACAGGCGCAGTATGACCTGATGCTTGCCGGGTATCGCGATGAAGAAATCGCTCAGGCCGCCGCAGCGGTGAAACAGGCGCAAGCCGCCTATGACTATGCGCAGAACTTCTATAACCGCCAGCAAGGGTTGTGGAAAAGCCGCACCATTTCGGCAAACGACCTGGAAAATGCCCGCTCCTCGCGCGACCAGGCGCAGGCAACGCTGAAATCAGCACAGGATAAATTGCGTCAGTACCGTTCCGGTAACCGTGAACAGGACATCGCCCAGGCGAAAGCCAGCCTCGAACAGGCGCAGGCGCAACTGGCGCAGGCGGAGTTGAATTTGCAGGACTCAACGTTGATAGCCCCGTCTGATGGCACGCTGTTAACGCGCGCGGTGGAGCCAGGCACGGTCCTCAATGAAGGTGGCACGGTGTTTACCGTTTCACTAACGCGTCCGGTGTGGGTGCGCGCTTATGTTGATGAACGGAATCTTGACCAGGCCCAGCCGGGGCGCAAAGTGCTGCTTTATACCGATGGTCGCCCGGACAAGCCGTATCACGGGCAGATTGGTTTCGTTTCGCCGACTGCTGAATTTACCCCGAAAACCGTCGAAACACCGGATCTGCGTACCGACCTCGTCTATCGCCTGCGTATTGTGGTGACCGACGCCGATGATGCGTTACGCCAGGGAATGCCGGTGACGGTGCAATTCGGTAACGAGGCAGGACATGAATGATGCCGTTATCACGCTGAACGGCCTGGAAAAACGCTTTCCGGGCATGGACAAGCCCGCCGTCGCGCCGCTCGATTGTACCATTCACGCCGGTTATGTGACGGGGCTGGTGGGGCCGGATGGTGCAGGTAAAACCACGCTAATGCGGATGCTGGCGGGATTACTGAAACCCGACAGCGGCAATGCCACGGTGATTGGCTTTGATCCAATCAAAAACGACGGCGCGCTGCACGCCGTGCTCGGCTATATGCCGCAGAAATTTGGTCTGTATGAAGATCTCACGGTGATGGAGAACCTCAATCTGTACGCGGATTTGCGCAGCGTCACCGGCGAGGCACGTAAGCAAACTTTTGCTCGCCTGCTGGAGTTTACGTCTCTTGGGCCGTTTACCGGACGCCTGGCGGGCAAGCTCTCCGGTGGGATGAAACAAAAACTCGGTCTGGCCTGTACCCTGGTGGGCGAACCGAAAGTGTTGCTGCTCGATGAACCCGGCGTCGGCGTTGACCCTATCTCACGGCGCGAACTGTGGCAGATGGTGCATGAGCTGGCAGGCGAAGGGATGTTAATCCTCTGGAGTACCTCGTATCTCGACGAAGCCGAGCAGTGCCGTGACGTGTTACTGATGAACGAAGGCGAGTTGCTGTATCAGGGGGAACCAAAAGCCCTGACACAAACCATGGCCGGACGCAGTTTTCTGATGACCAGTCCACACGAGGGCAACCGCAAACTATTGCAACGCGCCTTGAAACTGCCACAGGTCAGCGACGGCATGATTCAGGGGAAATCGGTACGTCTGATCCTCAAAAAAGAGGCCACACCAGACGATATTCGCCATGCCGACGGGATGCCGGAAATCAACATCAACGAAACTACGCCGCGTTTTGAAGATGCATTTATTGATTTGCTGGGTGGTGCCGGAACCTCAGAATCGCCGCTGGGCGCAATATTACATACGGTAGAAGGCACACCCGGCGAGACGGTGATCGAAGCGAAAGAACTGACCAAGAAATTTGGTGATTTTGCCGCCACCGATCACGTCAACTTTGCCGTTAAACGTGGGGAGATTTTTGGTTTGCTGGGGCCAAACGGCGCGGGTAAATCGACCACCTTTAAGATGATGTGCGGTTTGCTGGTGCCGACTTCCGGCCAGGCGCTGGTGCTGGGGATGGATCTGAAAGAGAGTTCTGGTAAAGCGCGCCAGCATCTCGGCTATATGGCGCAAAAGTTTTCGCTCTACGGTAACCTGACGGTCGAACAGAATTTACGCTTTTTCTCTGGTGTGTATGGCTTACGCGGTCGGGCGCAGAACGAAAAAATCTCCCGTATGAGCGAGGCGTTCGGCCTGAAAAGTATCGCCTCCCACGCCACCGATGAACTGCCATTAGGTTTTAAACAGCGGCTGGCACTGGCCTGCTCGCTGATGCATGAACCGGACATTCTGTTTCTCGACGAACCGACGTCCGGCGTTGATCCGATTACTCGCCGCGAATTCTGGCTACATATCAACAGCATGGTAGAGAAAGGCGTCACGGTGATGGTCACCACCCACTTTATGGATGAAGCAGAATATTGCGACCGCATCGGCCTGGTGTACCGTGGGAAATTAATTGCCAGCGGCACGCCGGATGATTTGAAAGCGCAGTCGGCCAACGACGAGCAACCCGATCCCACCATGGAGCAAGCCTTTATTCAGTTGATCCACGACTGGGATAAGGAGCATAGCAATGAGTAACCCGATCCTGTCCTGGCGTCGCGTACGGGCGCTGTGCGTTAAAGAGACGCGGCAGATCGTTCGCGATCCGAGTAGCTGGCTGATTGCGGTAGTGATCCCGCTGCTACTGCTGTTTATTTTTGGTTACGGCATTAACCTCGACTCCAGCAAGCTGCGGGTCGGGATTTTACTGGAACAGCGTAGCGAAGCGGCGCTGGATTTCACCCACACCATGACCGGTTCGCCCTACATCGACGCCACCATCAGCGATAACCGTCAGGAACTGATCGCCAAAATGCAGGCGGGGAAAATTCGCGGTCTGGTGGTTATTCCGGTGGATTTTGCGGAACAGATGGAGCGCGCCAACGCCACCGCACCGATTCAGGTGATCACCGACGGCAGTGAGCCGAATACCGCTAACTTTGTACAGGGGTATGTCGAAGGGATCTGGCAGATCTGGCAAATGCAGCGAGCGGAGGACAACGGGCAGACTTTTGAACCGCTTATTGATGTACAAACCCGCTACTGGTTTAACCCGGCGGCGATTAGCCAGCACTTCATTATCCCCGGTGCGGTGACCATTATCATGACGGTCATCGGCGCGATTCTCACCTCGCTGGTGGTGGCGCGAGAATGGGAACGCGGCACCATGGAGGCTCTGCTCTCTACGGAGATTACCCGCACGGAACTGCTGCTGTGTAAGCTGATCCCTTATTACTTTCTCGGGATGCTGGCGATGTTGCTGTGTATGCTGGTGTCAGTGTTTATTCTCGGCGTGCCGTATCGCGGGTCGCTGCTGATTCTGTTTTTTATCTCCAGCCTGTTTTTACTCAGTACCCTGGGGATGGGGCTGCTGATTTCCACGATTACCCGCAACCAGTTCAATGCCGCTCAGGTCGCCCTGAACGCCGCTTTTCTGCCGTCGATTATGCTTTCCGGCTTTATTTTTCAGATCGACAGTATGCCCGCGGTGATCCGCGCGGTGACGTACATTATTCCCGCTCGTTATTTCGTCAGCACCCTGCAAAGCCTGTTCCTCGCCGGGAATATTCCAGTGGTGCTGGTGGTAAACGTGCTGTTTTTGATCGCTTCGGCGGTGATGTTTATCGGCCTGACGTGGCTGAAAACCAAACGTCGGCTGGATTAGGGAGAAGAGCATGTTTCATCGCTTATGGACGTTAATCCGCAAAGAGTTGCAGTCGCTGCTGCGCGAACCGCAAACCCGCGCGATTCTGATTTTACCTGTGCTTATTCAGGTGATTCTGTTCCCGTTCGCCGCCACGCTGGAAGTGACTAACGCCACCATCGCCATCTACGATGAAGATAACGGCGAGCATTCGGTGGAGCTGACCCAACGTTTTGCCCGCGCCAGCGCCTTTACTCATGTGCTGCTGCTGAAAAGCCCACAGGAGATCCGCCCAACCATCGACACACAAAAGGCGTTACTACTGGTGCGTTTCCCGGCTGACTTCTCGCGCAAACTGGATACCTTCCAGACCGCGCCGTTGCAGTTGATCCTCGACGGGCGTAACTCCAACAGTGCGCAAATTGCCGCCAACTACCTGCAACAGATCGTCAAAAATTATCAGCAGGAGCTGCTGGAAGGAAAACCGAAACCTAACAACAGCGAGCTGGTGGTACGCAACTGGTATAACCCGAATCTTGACTACAAATGGTTTGTGGTGCCGTCGCTGATCGCCATGATCACCACTATCGGCGTAATGATCGTCACTTCACTTTCCGTCGCCCGCGAACGTGAACAAGGTACGCTCGATCAGCTACTGGTTTCGCCGCTCACCACCTGGCAGATCTTCATCGGCAAAGCCGTACCGGCGTTAATTGTCGCCACCTTCCAGGCCACCATTGTGCTGGCGATTGGTATCTGGGCGTATCAAATCCCCTTCGCCGGATCGCTGGCGCTGTTCTACTTTACGATGGTGATTTACGGTTTATCGCTGGTGGGATTCGGTCTGTTGATTTCATCACTCTGCTCGACACAACAGCAGGCGTTTATCGGCGTGTTTGTTTTTATGATGCCCGCCATTCTCCTTTCCGGTTACGTTTCTCCGGTGGAAAACATGCCAGTATGGCTGCAAAACCTGACGTGGATTAACCCTATTCGCCACTTTACGGACATTACCAAGCAGATTTATTTGAAGGATGCGAGTCTGGATATTGTGTGGAATAGTTTGTGGCCGCTACTGGTGATAACGGCCACGACAGGGTCAGCGGCGTACGCGATGTTTAGACGTAAGGTGATGTAACTTCTTATCTTTCGCCAGCAAAGACACTACCGCCGGGCCGGCAAGGATTGCCAGCCCTGCAATTGCCAGCAAAAAGTTGTTTTCCAGTACACGGGACAACAGCCACAGCACAATCAGCGCTGCGCCAAAATACCAGGTCGTGGTCAGCTCTTCCAGCACGTCTGCCACCTCACGCCAGCGTTGCTCGGGGTGGCGCTGAAACACCAACATCATCACTACCGTGACACAATACAGTGCGCATAATCCCACGCCGACGTGAACCAGAGTCTTACTCATCCAGCCCACCACCAGCAGCGCCACTACCAGTAAATGCAACATAATCTGCCAGCAACTTAGACCAGTTGCGACACGAACACGTTGTTGCCACTTCATGGCTTCTCTCCTGAAGAATTTATCTCTACTTACTCAGAGTACCGAACTTTACGGAAAATTCCGTAAGACCGCACCTTTTTGTGACGCCGACTACACTATTTCAATGAGATAAGAGGCAAAGACAGGAAAATTATGCCCGATCAAACACAACAATTTTCGTTCAAGGTGCTCACCATCAACATTCACAAAGGTTTTACCGCGTTTAACCGACGCTTCATTTTGCCGGAACTTCGCGACGCGGTGCGTACCGTCAGCGCCGATATTGTTTGCCTGCAGGAAGTGATGGGCGCGCACGAAGTTCATCCGCTGCATGTGGAAAACTGGCCCGATACCTCGCACTACGAGTTTCTCGCCGACACGATGTGGAGCGATTTTGCCTACGGTCGCAATGCCGTATACCCGAAAGGGCATCACGGCAACGCCGTACTGTCGCGTTATCCCATTGAACATTATGAGAATCGCGATGTTTCGGTCGATGGTGCGGAAAAGCGCGGCGTGCTCTACTGCCGCATTGTGCCACCGATGACCGGAAAAGCGATTCATGTGATGTGCGTACATCTGGGCCTGCGTGAGGCGCACCGTCAGGCGCAGCTTGCGATGCTCGCCGAATGGGTGAATGAGCTACCGGACGGCGAACCGGTATTGGTGGCGGGTGATTTCAATGACTGGCGGCAAAAAGCTAATCATCCGTTAAAAGTGCAGGCCGGACTGGATGAGATTTTTACCCGCGCCCACGGACGCCCGGCGCGCACGTTTCCGGTGCAATTTCCTCTACTACGACTGGACAGGATCTACGTCAAAAATGCCAGCGCCAGCGCGCCAACCGCGTTGCCGCTGCGGACATGGCGACACCTTTCTGATCATGCCCCTTTAAGTGCGGAGATTCATTTATGAAATGTAGCTGGCGCGAAGGCAATAAGATCCAGTTGCTGGAAAACGGCGAGCAATATTATCCCGCGGTGTTTAAGGCGATTGGCGAGGCACAAGAACGCATCATTCTTGAAACGTTTATCTGGTTTGAGGATGACGTCGGCAAACAGCTGCATGCGGCACTACTGGCAGCAGCGCAACGCGGGGTTAAAGCGGAAGTCTTGCTGGATGGCTACGGTTCGCCGGATCTCAGCGATGAGTTTGTCAATGAACTGACGGCAGCTGGCGTGGTATTTCGCTACTACGATCCCCGCCCTCGCCTTTTTGGTATGCGCACCAATGTGTTTCGCCGGATGCATCGCAAAATTGTGGTGATCGACGCGCGTATCGCCTTTATTGGCGGGCTGAATTACTCCGCCGAGCATATGTCCAGCTACGGTCCAGAGGCTAAACAGGATTACGCGGTACGCCTTGAAGGGCCGATTGTCGAAGATATTCTCCAGTTTGAGCTGGAAAACCTGCCTGGACAGAGCGCGGCACGACGCTGGTGGCGACGTCATCACAAAGCGGAAGAGAACCGCCAGCCGGGAGAAGCGCAGGTATTGCTGGTCTGGCGCGATAACGAAGAACATCGCGATGATATTGAACGTCACTATCTGAAAATGCTCACTCAGGCGCGGCGAGAAGTCATTATCGCCAACGCCTACTTCTTCCCCGGCTATCGATTTTTACACGCCTTGCGTAAAGCGGCACGGCGCGGGGTGCGGATCAAACTGATCATTCAGGGCGAACCGGATATGCCGATTGTCAGAGTCGGTGCGCGCTTGCTGTATAACTATCTGGTTAAAGGCGGCGTTCAGGTATTTGAGTACCGCCGCCGCCCGCTCCACGGCAAAGTGGCATTGATGGACGATCACTGGGCGACAGTAGGGTCCAGTAATCTCGATCCGCTCAGTTTGTCACTGAATCTCGAAGCAAATGTCATCATCCACGATCGTCATTTTAACCAGACGCTGCGCGATAATCTGAACGGCATTATTGCCGCAGATTGTCAGCAGGTCGATGAGACCATGCTGCCGAAACGCACCTGGTGGAACCTGACCAAAAGCGTGCTGGCGTTCCACTTTTTACGCCACTTCCCGGCGCTGGTTGGCTGGCTTCCGGCACACACACCACGTCTGGCGCAGGTTGATCCGCCCGCACAACCGACAATGGAAACGCAGGATCGGGTAGAAACTGAAAACACGGGGGTAAAACCCTGATGAGTAAATCACACCCGCGCTGGCGCTTAGCAAAGAAGATCCTCACCTGGCTGTTTTTTATCGCGGTGATTGTGTTGCTGGTGGTCTACGCCAAAAAAGTGGACTGGGAAGAGGTCTGGAAGGTCATCCGCGACTACAATCGCGTTGCGCTGCTTAGTGCGGTCGGGCTGGTGGTCGTCAGCTATCTGATTTACGGCTGCTATGACCTGCTCGCCCGCTTTTACTGCGGTCACAAACTGGCGAAGCGCCAGGTGATGCTGGTGTCGTTTATCTGCTACGCCTTCAACCTGACGCTCAGTACCTGGGTCGGCGGCATTGGTATGCGCTATCGTTTGTACTCCCGACTAGGGTTACCGGGCAGCACTATTACGCGGATTTTCTCGCTCAGTATTACCACCAACTGGCTGGGCTATATTTTACTGGCAGGGATTATCTTTACCGCAGGCGTGGTGGAGTTGCCGGATCACTGGTATGTCGATCAAACTACGCTGCGTATTCTCGGCATTGGCTTACTGATGATTATCGCGGTTTATTTGTGGTTTTGCGCTTTCGCGAAGCACCGCCATATGACCATCAAAGGGCAAAAGCTGGTGCTGCCTTCATGGAAATTCGCCCTCGCTCAGATGCTGATTTCCAGCGTTAACTGGATGGTAATGGGGGCGATTATCTGGCTGTTACTTGGTCAAAGCGTGAACTATTTCTTTGTACTGGGCGTGTTACTGGTTAGTAGTATTGCTGGCGTCATCGTGCATATTCCGGTGGGGATCGGTGTGCTGGAAGCGGTGTTTATCGCACTACTGGCTGGGGAGCATACCTCGAAAGGGAGCATTATCGCCGCCCTGCTCGCTTATCGCGTCCTGTATTACTTTATCCCGCTGCTGCTGGCGCTGATCTGTTACCTGCTACTGGAAAGCCAGGCGAAGAAGCTACGGGCGAAAAATGAAGCGGCGATGTGAAGTTTAGTTAAGTTCTTTAGTATCTGCATTTACGACTAATGAAAAAAACGCGTATGCCTTTGCCAGACAAGCGTTATAGCTATCGCGGCAAGTATCCCAAAGAAGCCGATAAAATAGTAATAGAGTGTTAATGCACCTGTAACAGCGCAACGAACCGGACTCCACAACTCTTCACTATGGCATTTCCCCGCCAATTCAAGGAGCTTATTTCGTCCATGCGAGATAATGCCTGACCATAACACAATCATTAAGCAACTTATTACCCAAACGGGTCGTTCACTCATTAATGCGGCATTCATGATGATCACCAGGGCCAACCCTGTCAACGTCATCATAATGATAAAACGGTGAGAACCAGGATCAACATTAAATAATAAACCGGCCAGCATACTGATTAAAAACATCGCGCCCGCAGTGCTGAACACGACGATAATGGCAGGTACAGGAGCTAAACTTGCAACGACAATCGCCACCAAAGAGAGTAAAAACAGATATATTACGCCTGCGATGACGGCATTTATCTTGTTGATATCCTTACTTAAGCCATACATACAAACTAATAATAACCCTATGGCGACATACATTGTTGGTGAATCATATTTGGTTGCCGTAATTTCGAGATACTTAGCTCCCCAGGCCAGTCCTGCGGTTGCCACCAAACCTAAAGCGGTAATGAGCCATATACCGTTTAATATCCTGGTCTCGTGCTGAAAATCTAATTTATTGCTGTTTTGTGAGTATGATTCCATTCTTTTAGTTGTCCTTAGAAAAAATATTAATATTCACCATCAATAAATTTAAAACCACGCATACAAAATACTTTTGTATTTATGGATACGGAAAACGCTTCCGCTCGCCATAAGGCGTATTTTATACTTGGTACTTGTTAAGTGTCGTTTTTAGTAAGAAAAAAAATCCCGACACATGGCCGGGATATTGATGGTGAAAAAGAATTAACGGCGGTTGCCAAAAATTCGCAGCAACATCAGGAACAGGTTGATGAAGTCCAGATACAAGGTTAACGCGCCAAGAATGGAATATTTGCGCAGGTTCGACGTGTCGCGGGTATCAATCTGCTCACCCATATTTTTCAATTTCTGAGTGTCATACGCCGTCAATCCGACAAAGACAATCACGCCGATGTAGGTAACTGCCCACATCAATGCTTCGCTTTTCAGCCAGAAGTTGACCAGCGATGCCAGCACAATGCCGATTAACGCCATAAACAGCATATTGCCAAAGCCACTTAAATCGCGCTTCGTGGTGTAACCGTACAGGCTCATTGCGCCGAACATCCCGGCAGTAACGACGAAAGTACTGGCGATAGAAGCAGCGGTATAGACAATGAATATACTGGAAAGCGTAAGACCCGTCAGCGCCGAATAAAGCATAAAGAGCATCGTCGTTACACCTGCGCTCAGCTTTTGAATCATCGCTGATAACACAATAACCAATGCTAATTGCGCGATGATCAGACCGATTAAAAAGACACGGTTAGTAAACAACAGCTCCATCACGGCCGCGGAATTAGCCGCATACCAGGCAACAAATGCGGTCAGCAACAAGCCAACGGTCATCCAGCCATAGACTTGCGCCATATAAGTTTGCAAGCCAGCCCGGGGTTGTACGATTGAATCAGAACGTGGGAATCTGTCCATGACGATCTCCTGAAGATATAAGGAATATCTTAAGGATACTGCAAAATGATGAGGCTGTGCATCGACGCAGCGTAAACGCATGTACTGAGCGGTGAAATTGCCGGACGCAGCGGTGCCTTATCCGGCTAACAAAAAACTACCAGCGTTTTGCCGCCTGCTGATCGCTCTCCCGAGCTTCAACCCAGCGGTCGCCTTCCGGCGTGGCTTCGCGCTTCCAGAACGGTGCGCGGGTTTTGAGATAATCCATAATAAACTGCCCGGCTTCAAACGCACTGCTGCGATGCGCACTGGTGACACCGACAAAAACGATTTCATCGCCCGGCCATAATTCCCCGATGCGGTGAATCACAGTGACGCGCCCCAGCGGCCAGCGGTTACGCGCTTCATCAACAATTTCTGCCAGTGCTTTTTCAGTCATCCCCGGATAGTGTTCGAGGGTTAATGCTTTGACGCTGTCGCCCAGGTTATGGTTGCGCACCTTACCAGTAAAGGTGACTACCGCACCGTCTTCGTCACGCTCCGCCAGCCACGGGTACTCTTCTCCTACGCTGAACGGCTGCGGACCAACAACAATTTTGGTTTCTGCCATCTTAACCTCCGGTTACCGGCGGGAAGAAAGCTACTTCGTCGCCGTCAGTCAGCGGATGGTCAAAACTCACCAGCGTCTGGTTGACGGCAGCCAGTAATTTGCCATCTTCCAGCGCCAGCGCCCAGCGATCGCTCTGCGCAGCCATGTGCTGGCGTAACGCTTCAACAGTTGGGAAATCCGCAGCCACTTCGGTTGCATCTGTTCCCACCAACTCGCGCACCTGGGCGAAAAAAAGAACTTTAATCATCCGCTTCCACCTTAAAGTCACCCGACTTGCCGCCGCTCTTCGCCAGCAAACGTACCGGACCAATCACCATATCTTTTTGCACCGCTTTGCACATGTCATAAATGGTCAGCGCCGCCACGGAGGCCGCGGTTAATGCTTCCATTTCGACACCGGTTTTCCCGGTCAGGCGGCATAAGGTTTCTATACGCACCCGATTGTGCTCCGGCTCGGCCTGTAAATTGACTTCAACTTTGCTGAGCATCAGCGGATGACAGAGCGGGATCAGATCCCAGGTGCGTTTTGCCGCCTGAATACCGGCAATACGCGCAGTGGCAAATACGTCGCCTTTGTGGTGGCGACCATCAATAATCATCGCCAGCGTCTCGCTGCGCATGGTGACAAAGGCTTCCGCCCGCGCTTCACGCACGGTTTCCGCTTTGGCGGAGACATCCACCATGTGCGCTTCGCCAGCGGCGTTGATATGGGTCAGTTGCGACATACTTATTTCTTCAAATGTGGATGGAAATTACACGGACGCGTACGGGCATCCAGCTGCGGCGCGATGATATTTTCCCATGCGGTACGGCACGCTTTGGTCGAACCCGGCATGGCGAAAATCAGCGTTTTGTTGGCGACGCCCGCTACCGCACGAGATTGCAACGTGGAAGTGCCAATCTCTTCAAACGACAACATACGGAACACTTCACCAAAACCTTCAATTTCACGGTCGAACAACGGCAGCAATGCTTCGGGAGCCTGATCACCTTCCGTCAGGCCAGTACCACCCGTAATCAATACCACTTGTACATCGTCGCTGGCGATCCACGCAGATACCTGAGCGCGAATAGCGTAGCGGTTTTCTTTCACAATGGCTTTATCGACAACGTGATGGCCCGCTTCTTGCGCCGAATCGCGCAGATAGTGACCGGAGGTATCGTCTTCTTCACCGCGACGATTAGAAACCGTAAGAATAGCAATACGGGTCGGGATAAATTCAGTGCTTACCTGACTCATCTGATCTCTCCTTTTGACGTTTTAGCCGCCAATGTACGATAAGTTTTGCGTAATACCGGTGTTGTTTTGATGCAGGAAATGGGTCTGTTTCTTCTCCCGCAGCGCCGCTGAAATACGCGCTTCCAGCGCCTGTTGCTGGGTATCGTCTTCCAGCAGATCGCGCAGGTTAACGCCGCCTTCACCAAACAGGCAGAGATGGAGTTTACCAATGGAGGAAACGCGCAGGCGGTTGCAAGTGGCGCAGAAGTCTTTTTCATACGGCATGATAAGGCCAATCTCTCCGGCGTAATCTGGATGGCAAAAGACTTGCGCGGGACCGTCGCTGCGTTGACGTAATTGGTGGATCCAGCCGCGACGCAGTAGCTCGTCACGCAGAACCTGACCAGAGATGTGATGCTTACGGAAGAGCTCGCTGCCCTCGCCCGTTTCCATCAGTTCGATGAAACGCAGCTGGATAGGGCGATGCTGGATCCAGTTCAGAAAGGTGTCGAGCTGGTGATGATTAACATCACGCATCAGCACGGTATTGACTTTGACCTTCTCAAAACCGGCCTCAAATGCAGCATCAATCCCCGCCATGACCTGGTTGAATTTATCCTGCCCGGTAATAGCGTGAAACTGGCGGGCGTCCAGACTGTCGACACTGACGTTAATGCCAGTAAGTCCCGCATCGCGCCAGTTCGCCACATCGCGTTCCAGACGGTAACCATTGGTGGTGACCGCAATCTGGCGGATAGCGTCGTTTTCCCGCACAGCGGCGATGATATCGGTAAAGTCGCGGCGTAAAGACGGCTCACCGCCTGTCAGGCGCACTTTTTCGGTGCCCAGACTGGCGAAGGCGCGCGTAACCCGGCGAATTTCATCGACGGTAAGAAAGCCTTTATTGGTGACGCCGCTCGGTTTGTAGCCATCCGGCAGGCAGTAGGTGCAACGAAAGTTACACACATCGGTAATCGACAGGCGCAAGTAGTAAAACTTACGCGCAAATGCATCAGTCAGTTGTGAAGCCATGTACACCTTTCCAGATACGGGAGGCGAAGTCATTTCTTCCTTCGCCCTGGTGGCAATCTTTACGAGCATTGTCACGGCCAAAGCACCGTATCAGTTGACCCAGGTGCAGAGGCTAGAGTGTTTAGTGGTTATGCCGATACTAGCGTGTAAATGAGATTTTTACCATCCACACTTTCGCTATGTAATCATGTATATAGCGTCATGATCGTGCTATTTCGCTACAGAATAAGGGAAAATGGCGGTTTTACTTTGATATACATCATCAGGGAGGCATAGCGTGCATCGTCCTTTAGAGGTAGAAGAAAATAGTTTGTATCCTCAATATTGGCAGGTTAATTGCTGTTTCCCCGCAATTTGCGCTACTGTAGCGCGGATAATCTGACTCCAGGAAACTATATGCGCAATCGTACGCTGGCTGATCTTGATCGTGTCGTTGCTCTCGGCGGAGGGCATGGACTGGGACGCGTTCTCTCATCACTTTCGTCTTTGGGTTCTCGTTTAACGGGTATCGTCACCACCACCGATAATGGTGGCTCGACGGGGCGTATTCGCCGTTCAGAAGGCGGCATTGCCTGGGGCGATATGCGCAACTGCCTCAACCAGCTGATAACGGAACCGAGCGTCGCCTCCGCGATGTTTGAATACCGTTTTGGTGGCAATGGCGAACTTTCCGGTCATAATCTCGGAAACTTGATGTTAAAGGCGCTGGATCACCTTAGCGTGCGGCCTCTGGAAGCCATCAATTTAATTCGTAATCTGCTGAAAGTGGATACGCATTTGATTCCAATGTCAGAGCATCCTGTTGATCTGATGGCGATTGACGATCAGGGGCATGAAGTTTACGGCGAGGTCAATATCGACCAGTTAACTACGCCGATTCAAGAGTTATTGTTAACGCCTAATGTACCCGCAACGCGTGAGGCGGTTCACGCTATCAATGAAGCGGATCTCATCATTATTGGGCCTGGCAGTTTTTATACCAGCCTGATGCCAATTCTGCTGCTGAAGGAAATCGCCCAGGCATTACGCCGCACGCCAGCGCCGATGGTTTATATCGGCAATCTGGGGCGTGAGTTGAGTTTACCTGCGGCTAATTTGAAGCTGGAAAGCAAGCTGGCAATTATGGAGCAGTATGTTGGTAAAAAGGTCATTGATGCGGTCATCGTCGGGCCAAAAGTGGATGTCTCGGCGGTGAAAGAGCGGATTGTGATCCAGGAGGTACTGGAGGCCAGCGATATTCCGTATCGTCATGACCGCCAGTTGTTACATAACGCGCTGGAAAAGGCGTTACAGGCTTTAGGTTAACGGAAATCCGAAGGAAAATTCCGGCTTCCTATTGAAGACAAAGTGCGCGTTGTTTATGCCGGATGCGGCGTGAACGCCTTATCCGGCCTACAAACCGCGCAAATTCAATATATTGCGGAGAAAATGTAGGCCTGATAAGCGTAGCGCATCAGGCTGTTTTCCGTTTGTCATCAGTCTTCTTCGCTATCCTGTTACGATGCCGCGATAAACAGCTCACGCAGCTGATGCAACTGGTCACGAATTTGCGCCGCTTCTTCGAACTCCAGATTCTGCGCGTGTTGCATCATCAACCCTTCCAGCTCATGGATTTTCTGCTGCAACGCTTTAGGCGACATATCCATCGGCACATTATCCGGCTCAACAATCGGTCGCGATTTTCCTCTGCCCTTCGCTTTGGTTTTAGCAATGTTCTGCCCCAACGCCAGGATATCGACCACTTTCTTGTTCAAGCCTTGCGGCGTAATGCCGTGTTCCTCGTTGTACTTCTGCTGTTTCTCGCGGCGACGTTCGGTTTCGCCAATCGCTTTCGCCATTGATGGGGTGATCTTATCGCCGTAGAGAATCGCTTTACCGTTAACGTTACGTGCCGCACGACCAATGGTCTGGATCAACGAACGTTCGGAACGCAGGAAGCCTTCTTTGTCAGCGTCGAGGATCGCCACCAGCGAAACTTCCGGCATATCCAGACCTTCACGCAGTAAGTTGATCCCTACCAATACGTCGAACTCACCCAGACGCAAGTCGCGGATAATCTCCATACGCTCGACGGTGTCGATATCTGAGTGAAGATAACGCACGCGCTCACCGTGTTCTTCGAGATATTCGGTAAGATCTTCCGCCATTCGCTTGGTCAGTGTGGTGACCAGTACGCGTTCGTTAATTGCCGCTCGCTGACGAATCTCCGAAAGAAGATCATCAACCTGTGTCGCCACCGGCCGCACTTCGATAATCGGGTCAAGCAATCCGGTTGGACGCACCACCTGATCCACCACATCGCCGCCGGATTTTTCCAGCTCGTAATTACCCGGCGTCGCCGAAACATAGATGGTTTGCGGCGCTAATGCTTCGAACTCTTCAAACTTAAGCGGACGGTTATCCAGCGCTGATGGCAGGCGGAAGCCGTACTCCACCAGTGTCTCTTTACGCGCCCGGTCACCGCGATACATGCCGCCAATTTGTGGAATGGTGACGTGAGATTCATCGACCACCAGCAGCCCATCAGCAGGGAGGTAATCAAACAGCGTCGGCGGTGGCTCACCCGGTCCACGACCGGAGAGGAAGCGCGAGTAGTTTTCAATCCCCGAACAGTAGCCCAGCTCGTTCATCATCTCCAGATCAAACTGGGTACGCTGGGTCAGCCGCTGCTCTTCCAGCAGTTTGTTGTTTTCCAACAGCACTTTGCGTCTGGCGGCCAGCTCTTCTTTGATCTCCTCCATCGCCTGTACGATGCGCTCGCGCGGTGTGACGTAGTGCGTTTTCGGGTAGATGGTAAAACGTGGAATAGTGGAAACAATCTGCCCGGTCAGCGGGTCAAATAACGACAATCGTTCCACTTCCTCGTCAAACAGTTCCACGCGAAGTGCAATGTCATCCGATTCTGCCGGGAAGATATCTATCACCTCGCCACGAACGCGGAAAGTACCACGCTGGAATGCTTGATCATTACGAGCGTATTGCAGCTCCGCCAGTCGGCGCAGAATCGCGCGCTGATCGATAATCATACCGACCGTGAGATGGAGCATCATCTTGAGATATAAATCAGGATCGCCCAGACCATAAATCGCGGAAACAGACGCCACCACAACCACATCACGCCGCTCCAGCATCGCTTTGGTGGCGGACAAACGCATCTGCTCAATATGTTCGTTAACCGAGGCATCTTTCTCAATGAAAGTGTCGGAACTCGGTACATAGGCTTCCGGCTGATAGTAGTCGTAGTAGGAAACGAAATATTCCACCGCGTTTTCCGGGAAGAACTCTTTCATTTCGCCATACAGCTGGGCCGCCAGCGTTTTGTTGGGCGCAAGTACCATGGTTGGGCGCTGAAGGTCAGCAATGACATTGGCAATGGTGAATGTTTTCCCGGAGCCAGTCACGCCAAGTAACGTCTGGTGCGCCAGGCCATCTTCCAGCCCCTCTTCGAGACGTCGAATCGCCTCTGGCTGATCGCCAGAAGGTTTAAAAGCGGAATTCAGTTTGAACGGTTTACTCATGAGTCGCTACCTGAAGGAGTTGGGCGGGCAGGTATGTAATTTTACTCGTCGTACTTAATTATGCCAACAAATTATACTGGATAAAAAAACAGTTCATCACCATAATATTTCTGTTACAGCGTAAACTCCGCTGTCAATCATGAGCAAAATTTACTCTGTGGCGAGATAAAACTCCGGCCTTACCGGGTTATCCCCAAAGCAACGGCTTTTTTAACATTTGTCAAGATGAGTGATGACAGTTTTATGGCAAGAGATGCCTGTTCAGTGACTGCCATTGCATTTATCTAACCAGTTAAAAAATAAAAGATATTTCTTTGAGCCGTCTTTAACGCCAATTCGCGTGCAAGCCGCGTATTCTCTCGCTTGCCTCGTGTTTTCTAACTCTAATACACATGGTTATCCACAGGAATAGTGGATAACTGTCTCCAGCCCCTATCCCCCGCCGCCTGGGCAATTCCCACATTCGCCGCATGAGGCGGAAGTAAAATTTTTTTCGTGATTATTTTAGAATTTAATTGGTTAAATTGCAGTCAATCGAAGACGCGATCTCGCTCGCAATTTAACCAAATACAGGATAGCTACAACAAGGCAAGGTTTATGTACTTTCCGGTTGCCGCATTTTCTGGATTTTCTGCAAGCCAGGGGATCTCTCCCAGCAGCGGCGCGGGAATCATGCGGGTGAGCGTGGTCATATATTCAGCGTGACGTTTTCCCGGAGGCGTAACATCGTTCGCCACCCAACCCGCCAGAGTCAGTCCGGCGTGTTGTATTGCCTGCGCAGTCAACATCGCGTGATTAATACAGCCGAGTTTCACACCAACTACCAGTATCACCGGCAGTTGTTCCTGTGTTACCCAATCTGCAAAAGTGAAAGTGTCAGAAAGCGGCGTAAACCAGCCGCCAGCACCTTCCACTAACACCCAGTCAGCCTGTTGTTCAAGCGCGCGTAATCCGGCGCTCATTACCAATGATTCTATCGGCCTGCCCTCTTGCGCGCTGATGATGTGCGGCGAGGTGGGTTCTGCGAAGGTGTAAGGATTTACCGTTGCGTAATCCAGCTGCAGGCTGCTGTTGTGCTGTAACGCCAGCGCGTCACTATTACGTAAGCCTTCCGGGGTCTTTTCGCTGCCAGAGGCGACCGGTTTATAACCTGCCGTCCGATAACCTACTGCCTTCGCGGCTTGTAAAAGTGCACAACTGGCGACGGTTTTCCCCACTTCGGTATCCGTTCCGGTGACAAAATAACGTTTACTCACGAGCAATCACTCCCAAAAAAAGATGATACGTCAGAGGATATCGCCCCTGTTGTTGCGGCCAGGCCAGTTGCAATCGCTGCAATTGCGAACGCGTTAATATTCGCGGGTCGCGCCCTTCATGAAGATGCGTAGCACCGATGCCTTTCAGCGAACGCATGGCACTGAGCGCATCATCAAACCATAGTGTGATGGGCTGAATATGATGTTGATAATGCACGCCGTTCAGCGACTGTTCGATTTCATCTGGCGGTAAAAAGCGATTAGCATGCGGACGCTCGTCCACCGCCTGCCACGCCTGATGCAGTTCGGGTAACGATCCCTGCACCAGCGTGGTAAACGCCACCACGCCTCCGGGGCGCACCACCCGATACAGCTCGCGGAGTGCCGTGGATAAATTACCGCACCACTGCACTGCGAGATTGCTCCATGCAAGATCGAACGTCGCAGTCGCTAACGGCAGGGATTCGATATCTCCCGCCAGATAATGGTCTGCGGCATCCTTCTGGCGTGCCTGAACAAGCATTGGCGGCGAGAGATCTAAGGCCGTCACCTGCGCGTGACGTTCCCGCCAGTGGCGGCGCCTCCCGCCCCGGCCACCAACCCGCTCGCCCGCCA
>OBXA01000853.1_pt1 | contig 20711 bp, 17 predicted proteins | sample 1538121 | NCBI WGS metagenome assembly OBXA01 (sample SAMEA2580133, study PRJEB22360) | human gut metagenome | biome: human gut; feature: human-associated habitat; material: faeces | place: Denmark | collected 2008/2010 | reverse complement strand
AGACTCCGGCCTCTCACGCCGGCAACGAGGGTTCGATTCCCTCACGAGTCACCAAATTTTAAAATCACAAAAAACCGTATAAATGCTTGAATATCAAGTATTTATGCGGTTTTTTAGTGCTTGTGAGAAGAAAATCAACGTGATAAAAAGTGATAAAATGTGATAAAATGTGATAAAATGTTATACTTTTTTATTAGTCAGTCAAAAGTGTTGTGGTATAATATCACAACATATATTGCCTTACACGACCGTCGATTCGTTGCCGCCTGTTGCTGTTGATATGAAATCATTGTAAAACTCCTCTGTCGTATTATTTATAACGACCGCTCCCATATCACGAACATTTTCTATTATCACGCCGTCGTAACCTTGGTTTTTAGCTTTTTCAGCTATTTCACGTGTTGTATTTCCTAATTTGTCGTCTAACTCATTCCACATACGTCCTTTTGCGTCTATAACATATGTTTTTTTTATTGCAAGATAAACCTCGTATAATTGCTGATTATCAGATTGAGCATAGCTATTTGATGTCACTTTGTTATCAGAAAAAAACAAAGAAATTTTATCGTCAGACATTTTAGGGTCGAACACATAAAAGCCCCCCTTATCCGTTCCATGATACACTACTTTAGGGGTTCCATCCTCATTTACAACCTTGCTTGCCTCTGTAGGTTTGAAATTTTTGTCATGTTGCTTGACAAGTGCATGTAATTCTGATATAGTATAGTTATTCCGTTGGTCTGATGAGGCTAAGCTATTATTGCTGAACCTTTTACTTTCCAACGGAATTTTATTTATATTCTGTAATTGATATGCCCGTTTTATCGTTCCGTTACTATTTATATTATTTAATTCCTCAACATACAGCTTTACCAACTCATTTTCATTTCCTATATTTGAAATGGCATAAAGACTGTGCATCATCATTGAATTATTTGATTTTGCATTTGTGTTTGGTATCGTATAGCTATCAAATAATATAGCACTCTCTACAATGCTGTTTATGTAATCAAGATGTGATACAGCACTAACATTTTTAGGACCTTTATGCCCTTTCGTTTCATTAAACACTTTGCCAGACACATTTATATCCCAACCTGTATCTATATTTTTGCGTACACCTCGTGAATTATCTTTTTCAGTTACCACATGTACTGGCGTTTTATCATTTGCTCTCCAATCGCCAAACCAAGCTCTAAAAAATGGTGACTTTTCTTTCATTTCTGAATAATATCTTTCCGCTATTTTTTTTGTTTTTTTCATATCTTCATCAGAAAAATCGTATATACTTTTTCGAACTATTGACTGTATCGCCTCAACATCTTTTTCGTCTATATTAGAGTTTTCATTGTCTGAATTGTCCTTTAACGAAAACTTTGTTTTGTTTGTACCTTTCCCATTCTCCCAAAATACAATGTCTGCATTGAGATTAGGTTTCATACTTTCGGGGAATGCATTAAGCCGTTCTTCTTTGCTCATACTTTGTCTTGCCTTGACATCGTCAGCCTCGATTTCTCCTGCGCTTTGATTTCTGTTTTCGTTATCAGGACTTTCACCGACTGCAAATTCCTCTCTTACTTGTATTGCGTGCTGTACTTCGTGAATGAGTGATTTCAATTTTTCTTGTATATGTCGTGCCATTATCTTTAACAGGTACTCCCGAATTTTGATATGCCGTTATAACAAAAGAAGAACAATCATAATGCGGTCTCCATCTCACCGATTAACTGTAACCGTGACTGTCATCATTTGCACTATCTGTCGCCCATTGAACTGCATTATCAATTACACCCATATAAACCTCCTTTTCGACATACAAAAAAGTACATCGAATTTCGATGTACTTTTTAAGCCTTATTTGAAATTTTTAATTTGTCTTTTGAGTTATTATATATCCGTTTGCGTTATCTGTCGGAACAAGGCGGAACGTGACATTTCCGAAATCAGTTCCTGTTGAATCGGTATTTTTAAATACTACGTCCATTCCGTCACCGACATTTTCGGCACTTATAAATTCATATATGCCGTCTCCGCGATTTGAAACACTGATTTTATAATTACCGTTTTCATATAAAACACTGCCGTTATCGGTTGGGTGATATTCGGGCATATCTGCACCGAAAAGCAATTTATAAGTATCTCTTACGGAATTTTCGGACCATTCAAAATATCCGTTTTTATATTGATCAGACGTATCCGCACCATAACCTTCTGTGTAATAATAAAAGATAAAACTTCTTACAAAATCTTCACTTTGTAAATCGTTCTGTGTAAAATACGGTATTACATAACCTTGCTCCGCAAGAAACGATTTTGCATTATCGTCTAAAACAAAAGCCTTTGTACTCGGTTTTGTTTCATATACATATCCGTCTTTGGAAAGCTGAATTGTACTATCGTTAAAATCAACATTAAATCCGCCAACCGTATCGGATATATCACGGAGCTTAAAATATGTACTGCCGTCAATATTATACCCCTCTACATTAACGTTTTCACCGTTTAACTGAATAGGAAACGTATTTTCCGTTGCGGTGTAATTTACCGCCAAAGCTACCGTGCATGATAAAATCACACCTGTTGCAATACCTGCTATATATTTCTTCATATCCATTACCTCCCTTTTGTTCTATTATATCACAAAAGGAAAACATTGCAACATTTTTTAGTCGCCGAAACAACCTGCGTTCATTATAAGTAATCTTCCGTCAAGCCACTTTTCATATATCGCATTCTTCACCGTATCACGGTCAAAAAAGCACCGTTTCATAGGTGCTAAGGCGGTAAACCTCGTATATTCACTTGTTCCACTCTCCTTTTTCGTATCAAAAAAGCACCCACCATTCGGCAAGTGCTTTAACGATATTATTTAGCAAAAACTGCTCGGCATTTTACTTCTGAACTCATCCGATTCTTTTGTATATAACTTCATATATTCGGCATGCAACCTTTCATATTCTTCTAAATCCCCAGCGTCGTAAGCTTCATTATATTTTTCCCACAATTCTAATACTTTCTTGGATGGTTTAAACATCATGATAAACACCTCCTTATAAATTTATAGTGTTATTTATGTACCCTTTGTCAATAAGTTTCATAACAATTTTTCCTTGCGATTGCTCCCCTTTTGACACTCCTTCTGCAACTCCTATTATTTGTTTATTCTTTATTTCAACTATATTGCTTGAAGGCAAGTATTTACTTATGTATTTTATATACTTTACATATTCGTCTTGTATATTTTGAGGTGCATTTTCTGCAATAATGACAAATGCTCCATATTCGGCATTTTTAGGTTCTACTATATATTCATAAATTTTTTCAAAAGAAAGTTGCGGAATATATATATTTAATTCATCTGACAATTTACTCCATTCAGACATCAGTCAAAACCTCCATTTTTATAAATCTACGCACCTCTTGTTGCTTTTGGAGCATATATTCCAATAGTTGTCTTTGTTGGATTATCTTCTCTTGAAAATGGTATCGACATATTATACTCATAATAGTCATTCTTCAAATTTATCCAACAATTCCTCAAAGTGATTACTATCCCTTTTAATTATATCACTCACATCCGATTTGTCAACGAATTTACTTATTTCATTATCATCAATTATTTCTTCCGCCCCATCTGTTTCGTCTGCAAAATACGCTGTTATTGTACCACGTCAAGCCACTTTTCATATATCACGGTCAAAAAAGCACCGTTTCATAGGTGCTAAGGCGGTAAACCTCGTATATTTACTTGTCCCACTCTCCTTTTTCGTATCAAAAAAGCACGCCCAAAGACGTGCTTTCGTTTATTTAATCAAACATACTATCTTCTCTTCGTAACTTCTCGTAATACTTTTTTACTTCCTCAGGTGCATCTTCTCGTAAATAAATATCCGAGTCATCTTTGGGATATACCGACCATTTAGCCAATTCCTTAGTCATCTTCACATCATATTCGGTTATAAGTCTCATCATTTTGCACACCCTACCTATCACTTATCTTTATATACCTCGGTTTCTAAAAGCCACGCTTCCGCTTCTGCTCTCTTTTTGTCATATAATTCATTATATTTTTTATAAGCCTTAACGGCCTCTTCCGGTGCATCGGGGCTTAACGACGGTGTTTTCAAAACATCATAATACGGTTCAAATGTCTTTCTTAATGCCCTTTCTTCTTCGGTCAATATTAATCTCATCGTATTTTCACCCTTTCTAATAATTTTTGCACCCTATACTCAGTATAAGTTTCATCGTAATTGGCTCTACCAAATTCATCTTCCGCATACTTACTTACAAATATATTATATCCTTTCTCGATTTCTCTGTCAAGTTTCTTCTTGCAATATTCACGCAAATACGCTATATAGCTTTGTTTATATAGCCTTTGTCAATAAGTTTCACAACAATTTTTCCTTGCGATTGTTCCCATTTCGTCACTTTCTCAATCTTGCCGTGAATTTCACCTCGTTTTTATTACTTAACAGGAATGTCCTTGTTTTGTAGATTATTCATCAACTTTTTTTATAATTCTAAAGTAAAGTTGACAAGCAATCTACATTATGATATATTAATAATGACAATAAATGTTTAGACAGGAAGTGATATTTTATGGAATTATATAAGAGAATAAAAGCACGCAGAGAAGAACTCGGAATGTCACAAGAAGAACTTGCAACTAAGTTAGGTTATAAATCCCGTTCAACTATAAATAAAATTGAAATGGGCAAAAATGATATAACTCAATCAAAAATCATAGCTTTTGCCAATGCACTTCAAACAACTCCAAGCTACTTAATGGGACTGGACGAACACGAAACGGAAATATATACAGATGATAAATTTCCAAATCCGAATATAACAGAGGACTACACAACATTCCCCGTTATAGGTGACATAGCGAAAGGATATAATCATATCGCTATTGAATCATGGGACGGAGATAAAGTCGATATTCCTAATTCATATTTAAAAGGACATACTCCGAAAGATTTCTTTGTACTGTGCATTAAGGGTGACAGTATGTATCCTCAATATCAAGACGGCGATAAAGTATTAATCTTACGTCAAAGCACCGTTAATTATAGTGGTGATGTCGGAGCAGTGATATACAATGACGAAATATCAACATTAAAAAAAATCGAGTTTGTAGAAGATGAAGATTGGTTGAGGTTAGTTCCTGTCAATCCGAATGTTCCGCCAATATTAATTGCGGGTGAAGAATTAAAGCACTGCCGAATAATGGGTGTTCCTAAATTGTTGATTAGAGAAATGTAAGTTTAATTTGAAAGGTATGCCCGCCTAACTGCAAAAATATAGCTATTAAGGAAAAACTTTAATGACGTTGTTGACGCTATAACCGATTGACGTTGAACAATATCTAAATTACTTTGTCAGCTGAGATTATTCCTCTGACTATTAGGAGAAAACAATGCAAAATAAAACAAAACTATTTAAAACAGCAATATGTATTATAACCACGTTAATATTAATTTTCGGGACTATTCCCTGTGGTGCGGTTTTATCGGACGAATCAAATGCACCAACTTTCACAAATCTTGTTGTATTTATGAAATTTTCTGACGAGGACGAATTTATCAACAACACTTATGCCGACACAACTGTCCGCAACATTTTAGACAATACATATAATAAAAGTGTATATAATGTCGCTGACTATTTCAAAACAGTAAGCGGCGGGAAAATGAATATGCAAACGCTTTATCTTTTTGACAACAACAATTCGCTCACACTTTCAAAGCCACGCGGTTATTATGCCGAAAAAGATGACCAAAACCCTTACGGTTACGAGAGTGGAGAAGAAAATTCCAGAATGTATGAACTACAGACTGATTGGGCGAATACAATTTCAAACGCAATCACGAACGGAAACAAGCCAAAAGATATAGAAGAAAATCAATACAATTTTGCCGACCTTGACCGAAACCGTGACGGAAAAATTGATTTAATTACTGTGATTTACAAAAATACAACGCAAAATATTTCGGTTGGTTGGAATTCACCTCTTTGGGACTATCACTCATATTCAAATATGATTTCAGTACAAGAAGGAGTTAATACTTATCAGAGCGGAGAATATTTACAGCTAACGTGCAACTACGAAAACGTAAACGGACTTGTGCTTTATCGCGGTGAGGATAATCTGCCTATTTTACCGACAGGTAAAATATGTCACGAAACCATGCACGCACTTGGCTTGAAAGACTTGTACCGCTCCAACCAAACAAGTGCTGTGTATTATATGTCACTGATGGCAAAACATCTAACCCCTATCGGACAGTATATTTCCGTCAAAGAACGCGAATCGCTCGGTTGGCTTGACAATAATCAAATTAAAACCATTGATAAAAACGGTACATACACACTCTACCCTGCCTCAGCTCAAAATGAAGTTGTTGCATATAAACGAGATTTGCCAAACGGAAAAACTCTTTATTTGGAATATCGTCAATTCGATGACAATGGTAACAAATATGATACAAAAAACAAGAAACTCTATTCGTGCAATACCGGTGACTTGATAAAAGGTGTAACACTTAAGAGCGGACTGATTTGCTATCTTGCTAACACAGGTGTACGTTTTCCCTCAAATATAAACACTACAGGCGCTAACTGGAATATGCAGGTCGTTTCTAACGGTCAATACTCAACTATGTCAGATTGTGCAGTCGGTGACGGCGAAGAACTTTATATTGGTAACGACATATTTGTTTATGTAACAAATATGTCAGCAGATAAATTAGAGTTTGAAATTAGCGGAATTGCAGAAACAACCCCTACTCCGACTTTGACTCCGAGTCCTATTCCGAGTCATACTCCTACTGCGACTCCACGTCCTACTCATACAACGAGTCCGACAGCTACTCCGACAATAACTCCGACCACGAGTCCGACAGCTACTCCACATCCGACCCCGACAATAACTCCGACCACGAGTTCGACAGCTACTCCACATCCGACCCCGACAATAACTCCGACAGCTACTCCGACTGCAACTCCAAAACCCACATCAAATCCTACTGCAACTCCGACAGAGAGCCCGACACTAATTCCGACTTCTACCCCAAAACCTACACCACGTCCGACTGCACAACCAATTTCAAGTCCGACCGCGACTACAAATCCGACAATAACTCCTGCAACAAGCCCAACTGCTACAATGTGTCCTACAGCAAGTCCTACACATGATATTAACTGCAACATTGAAGGCAACAATATATCTGTTAAACTCACAAACAGCACTTCAGTCGGAATTATCTTAATTTCTGAATTTAATTCGGACGGCAGATTATTACGTTGTACTACCCATTCACCACAAGAAAATATAAGTGTTTCCTTACTTTCTGAAACTCATACCGTAAAAGTTATGTGGTGGAATTCTCTAAACAATCTTGTTCCAATCACCGACTCAAAAACGGTAACACGATAATCTGATTTTTCAAAAATATAATCAGCAGCTGAATTCTATTATTCAACTGCTGATTTTTTGCACACAAAAAACGGAGCAAAAATGCTCCGTTTATCTTCTAAATGTATCTTTTATTTTCTTTACCAATCCCACACATCTGCCGTTACGCAGTTCGTTCATAAATTCGGCTTGTTTTTCCACATACCAAAGTTTTGACGAATCCATACACTTAACCGTCTTAACCGTATCCGCAATCATCACAAATGCAATTACGCACGTCATAATATGTAACGCCGGCAAACTCACGCTGTCAATCATATCAATCGTCACCGGTGCAATAAGCTTAATAAGTGCAACGGTAAATGTACCGAATGCAATTCCGCCTATAAGGCAAACACGTCCGTTTATATTACCGGGCCAACCTGTATAATCCCACCATCTTTTATGAAACAGCGTTTCCAAAAGCCACGATACAAAATATTCAAGCGAGCAGGTAACCACCATTCCCGCAAAAAACAGTATCAAAGGATTTTCAATCCATCCAAGCAATATCAAATCAAGCATTGCTCCCATGCCGTATATAGGGCAAAAACAAGTGCTTAAAAAGCCGCTGTTTACAAATTTTCTTTGTTGTATGCTGTAATATACCGTTTCATAAGCCCAGCCAATAAAGCTAAATACCGCAAAGCACAAGAAATATCGGCAAAAACTCATCATTTACCCCCCTTGTTTAAATCATTTGTATCTCCTTGTACAATTCAGCATAGTCCCCCGTAATCTTTGTATTTATCTTTCTGTACGCTTCTTTTTTAAATGTTTCATAAAGAGAACAATATTTATCCGCCAAACATACTATCCAACCTTCTCGGCAAGTCGGCGGAATTACAGTAAGCGGGAACATATGCTTTTTTATAATATCGCGTTCTGTATCTGTCAAATCAAAATATCTGTCAGCATTTCTAAGAGCCGTCATAGGATGAGTAAAACCGTGTATTCTTCTCTCCTTTTCGCCGTCATGCCAATCATATAAGAAATAATCGTGCAGCAATGCTCCTCTTATAAGGTCACGCTTTTTGTACTTTATACCGAAAAACTCGGCAATTTTAATACTGTAATACGCAACCGCAATCGTATGCAAAAGGCACGAAGTGTCACCGTGCTGAGTAAACTTTTCCATACGTCTTAAATGCGATTTTTGTGACAAATTATGCAAACAATACAAAACTGAATTCATTTATTCTACCGCCTTTTTTAATTTACACATAGCCTTCTTTACCTATTATTATAATCACTGACATTTAATATGTCAATATATCTGCCGTCAAATTTATAAAATTTTAATATTACGCAAAAAACAAGCGATTTTCATCGCTTGTTTTTCATCTTATTGAGCTATTATTATACGAATTCTGCCACCCAATGTCTGTGCCTTATCGTAATAAGCAGTAAGCTTATAATTTCCGTTTATAGCATCATCAAGTGTTATCTTCATATATGTATTAATATCCGTCTTATGATACACAATTACCTTATCACTGAGCAAATATGTCTGATTATTAATCTTTGCTTCCGTGCGTGTGAGTGTATCTATTCTTGACGAATATGCAGTAAGCTGACGCATACTTTCAATACCTGTTTGGTCCATACTGAATCTGTGCGGTCCTTTTATATTCGTCGAAAATGACGTCATATATGTATTCTGTGTACCGTCAATATCTACAGTATACGAATGTGTTGTTGAATCGATTTTTGTGATTATACCGTACTTGTAGGCGTCACCTGTTACGTCCTTTAAGATAAGTCTGTCGATTTCGCCCGCTTTGTTCTTCGAATAATATGCTATGCTTGACGGGTTTATCGTAACACCGTCAAGACGCTGCGGATAAATTCTTGTGTACATTGCTAAGTCGTCACTTGCAGTTCCGGCAGTGTCAAGAATCTTCACATCGTCTGCAAGGGTATAATCGCCAAATTTATTCTTTTCGGAATTAAACTTACCGCTTACGCTGTCATAACCCTTTGCTCTTGAAAGACTTGCTTTACCGTTTGTAAATGATACATTTACTACAGCACATTTAAGCGAACTGCAATCTGATGAAGTCGCATATTCATTTTCTGTTCCGTCAGGTGTAACAACCTTTGCATAGTAACTTGAATATACCGTATTATCAGGGTTTGTGAAATCTTTTTTGCCTGTTTCCGTAACAAATCCTACTGTTGTGTGTGAAGATGTGCTTTCACTTCCTCCGACAACTCCGGCTGCTTCGCCGTTTCTGCCAAGAAGAAGTGTTACGGTATCACCGTACTTAAATGTTCCGCTTGATGAAAGTGCATTAAATGCGTCTACGCTTTCAACAGAATACTCTTTACCCGAAATTGTAACGCTTGTCGGCGAATCCTTTGTCGGTGACGCTTTTTCGTACACGCCTGTAACTTTATCCGTGTAAGCAAGCACCATATTCAAATCTTTACAATAGTAAATAATATCGTTAAGCTGAATTTCCGACGCGTCAACCTTATTACCGCTTCTCATTACTGTTGTCGAACCGTTTGTATCGAAGTTCGCGATCCAATTTGAATTTGTAACCTTGACCGGTCCTTCCATATTACCCTTTTCATAGCTTACATAATCAACATTACTTCCGTCCATCTTTACATAAAGAATGTCGCCCATTGCCATTTCATTCTTTACAGCACCGTATGTACTCTTATTCTTATCCTTGTAACAAGTTGTGCCGTCTGTTATATCAATCTGTTCAAAACTGCCGTTTTTATAACATATAACAGCGTCTGAAAGAAGTGAATAGATTACATATTTATCAAAGCTGTCCGTACCTGTTTCGCTGTCTTTTGCAACAAGCATTGCATAGTCAACAGAACCGTTTGAATTTTTAAACAGCTTGAATGTATCGCCTTTTTCGGCTTGCATTGCGGCATTTTCGTATGTAAGCGCCTGTGACTTGTAATATGTAGTTGTGTTTGAATTGATGTTATACATATCGCCGTCAAGAATTATATCGGAACCGATTACGTTTGAAACGGTGTATTCTTCAACTTGCTGGTCACGCGGTGTAAATGACACAAAATCTTCATCGTTCTTTACGACAATATCGCCTTTTCTGCCGACATAATCGCTGTTGAAATTACCGTCAAATTCAAATGTTCCGGCTGTTGTATAGATTTTGTCAGTACCAAGTGAGCTGTCCTCGTTGTGTGACGCAATAATCGTAACACCCTCAATAACTTTACTGTCAAACACTGAAGTTATAAGTTTGCTTTGATTATCTTTGATTTTTGTGTCAAGTGTATTGTAAATAAGTCTTGCAACCTGACGTCTTGTAAGTGCCTCGCCTCGCTCGGCATTTACGTTCTTTGTAATTTCAAGACTGTTTGCAAGCCCCATTTGACCGTAAGGCCATGAATCGCCGAAATCCTGTGTTGTATATCCAAGCACCTTTAATACCATTGTAAGTGCCTCTTCATATGATACCGTATTGTCAGGTCTGAATGTTGAATCAACATATCCCTCCGCAATTCCGGCTGATACAGCGGCCTTTATGTAAGGTGCTGACCAGTGAGTATATGTAACATCTTTAAAAGGTGATACTTTTAAACCTGTTGCTACTGTATCTTTGTAGCTTGATGACGCTACTGCAATTTTTGCAAATTCCGCTCTTGATACATTGTCATCAAGTCTTAAATTGCCGTCATCATCGCCGACCATTATATTAAGTTCCGACAAAAGCGACATAATATCTTCGTCATTGTTCCAGTCTGCCAATACAGGCAAAGTCGATAATGACATAGCCGCCGCCAAAACAAAAGAAATTATTTTCTTCATAACTTACTTCCTTTCCGTATATGTTATAAATCCGAGAAAATCTCAGTCCGAGAGAAAATCATTCGTATCGCTGAATTATCAATCATAACGTAGTGCATCTATCGGGTTTAATTTGGCTGCTTTTTTAGCAGGCATATAGCCGAAGAACACACCTATCATCGCTGAAACCGTAAACGATACTACAATAGATGTCGAGGTCGGTAATATATCCATCCCCAAAAGTTTACCTGCCAGTATTGCCAAAAGTGAGCCTACAATAATACCGATTATACCGCCCAAACAACTAAGCATACCCGCCTCAATAACGAATTGAGAAAGTATATCTTTCTGCTTTGCACCAAGTGATTTTCTGATACCTATTTCCCTTGTACGTTCCGTAACCGACACAAGCATAATATTCATAATACCGATACCGGCAACAACAAGCGATATAGCCGCGATTGCGATAAGCATAAGTTCCATTTTATCAAGAATATCGGTTACACTGTCTGCCATAGACTTCATTGACGTTACAGTATAGTAATCACTGTCGCCTATATCTTTATCGCAAAGTGCTTCTAAAAGCAAAACCGCCTCTTCTACCTTTTCCTGGTCAACCGCATAGACAACATAGCTGCTTACGGTTGATGTACGGTTTGTGTATGACGCCAAAGTGTATGGTATATACACACAGTTATCCGAAGAATTTTCTGTCGAGTCGTCCTGTTCTTCAAGTATTCCGACAACTTCATACGGCGTACCCGTTATTTGAATAGACTTACCGAGTGCGTCACCGCCGAAAACTTCTTTTGCTATATAAGTACCGATAACGCAGACTTTCTGCTTTCTCTCAACGTCAACATATGTAAGCTCACGTCCGTATGTAATGTTATACTTCTTCATTCCGAGATAGTATTCGTTTACACCTGTCGCCTGTGTTGAAATTGTATCACTGCCGTTTTTTATAAATGCAGGCATTGAAACTGTCGGTGACTGACCTGCAATAATGTCGGAATGTTCTTCCGCAAGCTGTTCCATTTCTTCAGGCTTTACTTCCTTTGTCGCGGAACGGTCTTGAATTGAAACATTGATTGATTCAATACCCATTTCTTCAAATGCGTCCGTTATTTCCGATGTCATTCCCGACATAAGACTTACAAGCGCAATAACAGCCGTAATACCGATTATAATACCGAGCATTGTAAGTATTGAACGCATTTTGTTGCCGACAATACTTGACATTGCCATTTGAAAACATTTCCAAATACTCATAATCAAGTCGCCCCCTTTGCTCTTTCATCTTCGGGAGCATCTTCGCCGGCACCGTGCTGGTTCATTACTGTTACGTCACCCTCTGCCGGACCGTCATAAACGATACGTCCGTCTGTTATACGAATGATACGTTTTGCTTTTGCCGCTATCGAGTTATCGTGAGTGATAAGAATAATCGTATTACCCTCCGCATTAAGTTTCTGCAAAAACAGCATTACTTCACGACCTGTACGCGAGTCAAGTGCACCTGTCGGCTCATCGGCAAGTATTACCGACGGATCGCCTGCTAAAGCTCTTGCTATTGACACTCTCTGTTGCTGACCACCCGAAAGCTGTGTCGGGTGGTTTTTCGCTTTTGATTTAAGTCCTACTCTGTCAAGTGAAGCAAGTGCTCTTTTCTCTTGTTCCGCGTCGCTAAGTCCCGCATACAAAAGCGGCAGTTCAACGTTTTCCAATACTGTTAATTTCGGCAGTAAGTTATATTGCTGAAATATAAATCCAAGCATTTTATTTCTTACATCAGCCAATTCATCTTGACTGTAATTATTAATTTCTCTGCCGTTTAATCTGTAAACACCCTTTGTTGCCACGTCAAGGCAACCTATAATATTCATACAAGTAGATTTACCACTACCCGACTGACCTACTATCGCAACAAATTCGCCTTTGTTTATAGTAAGAGATATTCCGTCAAGTGCGTGAACTTCCGTATCACCCATATGATAAATCTTATAAACATCTTTCATTTCTACCAATGGAGGCATTTTACTTCACCTCCGCTTTATCTTCCGCCCGGCATTCCGCCACCGCCGCCGGACATACCTCCGCCGCCTGGCATTCCGCCACCGCCGCCTGGCATTCCGCCGCCACCGGACATTCCGCCGCCGGACATTCCGCCCATATTGCCGTTAGGAACTACATACATATCTTGAGCATTTTGATCACCGAATGACGCATTTGCACTTGACGATTCTGTGTCAAGTGTTCTTACCTGGTCTTTTTCTGTTAAACCTGACTTGATTTCGATATAGTCTGTATCGTTAATTCCTGTTTCAACCTGAATTGCACGGTAACCGTCAGGTACATCTATATTAGTAGGTACACTTTCTTTGTCCGCCGAATTTTTATCCGATTTATCACCGTTCGGTGTATCGCCGCTTACAACCGGCATACCGCTTGACTGCGGTTTATCGTCCTTATCATCGGCTTTCTTCTTATCGTCCGTTTTACCCGATTTATCTTTATTACCCTTTATAATATCCGTAACATCATTTTCGTGAGTTGTTCCGTCGTCCTTTACAAATACAATATTGCCTCTGTTTACACTGTTTACAGGCACTGCAATTACATTGTCAGCCTCTTCAACAACAATTTCGGCGTCAACATTCATACCCGGCAACAAATCACCGTAATTTTCTATTTGAATTTCGATAGTGTATGTTGTTACACCGTTTTCGTTTACACCGTCTACAGGAACTTTTGTAACCACACCTTCAAATTCACCCTCTACCGCGTCTGCCGTTACAGTAGCTTTTTGACCTGTCTTAACAAGTGCTATTTCCGTTTCGTCAACATCAATAGAGAATTTAACGCTTGACAAATCGTAAATTACACAAAGCGGATCTGTTGCATTTGAAGAATCTATCGTATCGCCTGCTTTTGAGTTTTTCTTAACGACTGTACCCTCAATCGGTGCTTCGACAACATAATCGTCAACTGCGTCCTGTGCTTTTTCAATACCAAGTTCGGCATCGTCAAGTGCAAGCTGTGCGTTCTTTATGCTTGAATCCTGTGAGAAAGTATCGTTTTGCAATACTTGCTTTTCAAGTGCCAAAACCGCATCATTATATGAAAGCTGTGCATTGCTCATTGTCGAGTTTTGATTATCATACTTAACATATCCGACTTTTTGACCGCTGTAAACAGAATCTCCTACCGCAATATTAAGATTTTCAAGTGTGCCTGATGCCGTTGATGTGATTGTTCCCTCGCTTACATATTCAAATTGTGCCGTATTTGCACAAGCAACTCCGTTTATTTCCGCACTGCCGTAATCATTTGTTGTAAGTGCGCCCGGATTTGTGACTTCAACCGTTACATACACAACTTTAGCGTGTGCGTCTGTTGAAACGGCTGACGATGATTTTTCTTTAACAGTTCCGTAAATCGTATCGCCCGAACCTATAACAGATACTGTTGCGACCGCGCCTGTCTGAATACTTTCGGCATCAACTTCATTAAACGGTATTCTCAGTTTCATATAAGAATCGTCATACAATGTTGCAACCGTTGCACCGGCATTGATATGGTCCCCTTCTTTTACGGATAATTCTTTAACTTTACCTGCTGAATTTGACTGTATGTACTGATTGTTTTTAGTATCATTAAGCGAATTTAATGCCTTTGTTACTGCATTTTGTGCAGACTTTGTACCGATATTGTTTGAAGAAACGGTCTGTGCCTTTTGCTTTACTGCGTCAACATATGCCTGTTGTGCTTTTGCAAGTGCATTTTTTGCCGTACTCAAAGAATTTTGAGCGTCGCTGTCCTCAAATTGATAAAGCTTATCACCTTTCTTAACAACGTCACCCTCTTTGAATGTATCACTTGTTATATCGCCCGACTTGATAGTTGTTACTTTATACGAATCATTCGGCTCGATAGATGATGAACCTGTGATTGTATTTGTGATAGTACGACGTTCAACCGGCGAATCGGTATACATAACTTTTACGGCACTGTTGTTTTTAGACTTTATAATAAGTCCCGAACATATACCTGCAAGTATTGCTATTACAAGAATAATTATAAGTAATTTCTTGCCTATCTTAAACTTACCGATAAAGAACTTCTTGTTTTGCTTGTCATATCCAATGAATTTCTTTTTCGGTTTCTTTTCTTCATCACTGTTGTCATCATCATCTGAAAATCCAGATATTTCTTCAAAAGTGAGTTCGTCTGCATTTGTATCTTCTGTGTTAGATACTTCTGCTTCACTTTCCAAAAGCTTTTGCTCCTTTTCAGAAGTAAAATCTCCCATATTTCTTGCCTCCTGCACCTTTATATTTTTAACTTATCTGCTCTGCGACTTTAGTTAATTTATCGCAAAACATTTTAAGGTCTGCTTCATCTACATCTCTGAAACATTCCTGTAAGTTTCTGATTATAACTTTCCTTTGATTATCATATGCTTTTCTGCCCTCGTCAGTAAGAACTATATAACTCTTACGCTTATCGGTTGTATCCGATATACTTTTAACCCAGTTTTTTTTCTTCAAAGCCTTTATGCTTTGAGAAATAGCCGCCTTACTGACTTTTAAAATGTCACTCATCATAGTGACCGTCATCATTTTTCCGTCATTTGCGGACTGAGTAAGTAAATTCAACATCATATAATCGCCCCTTGACATTTCCTCAAAAGGACACTTTGAAAGAAACCACAGCTCCATCCTGCTTACGATTTCCCAACATTGAAGAAACATTTCTTCTTTCACCGTGTATCCCCCCACACACCGTAATATTAAATTTTGTTAATTTACTTAACCATTTTACCACCACAATTATTCTAAGTCAATATTTACACTTTTGATACAATATGAATTTACACTTTATTCACATTTCATTTGAATATTATTAACTTTTAGTATATAATAACTATATCATAATTGTACGAGGTGATATTAAGTGAAAAAAACATATATTGATACGGCTATGGAACGTATCGCACCTGATTTAATACTTAAAGGCGGAAACGTTGTCGATGTTTTTTCGGGCAGAGTTATTAAAGCCGATGTTATTATAAAAGACGGTATTATCTGCGGTGTCGGTTCATACAGCGGTGAAAACGAACAAGACGTTTCCGGCAAATATGTTATGCCGGGTTTTATTGATTCGCACGTTCATATTGAATCATCTATGACGCAGCCGTCCGAATATGCAAAGGCAGTTATGCCTCACGGTATTACAACCGTTATTGCCGATCCTCACGAAATAACAAACGTATGCGGTGAGGACGGTCTTGAATTTATGTTAAAGTCTGCGAAAAATATTCCGCTTGACGTAAATCTTATGTTGCCGTCATGTGTACCTGCAACGCCTTTTGAACATACAGGTGCTAATCTTGACGCAAAAACAACTCAAAAACTTGCACCTAAGTTCTTCGGTATCGGTGAAATGATGAATTATCCCGGTATTGTTTCAGGTGATGATGAAACACTCGGTAAGTTGTGTCTTGACATTATCGACGGTCATGCACCTTTGCTTTCGGGTCATGAGCTTGACGCATATACAAGTGCCGGTATAAAAACCGACCATGAATGCAGTGTCGTTGAAGAAATGACCGAAAAAATAAGCAAAGGTATGTATATTCTTCTTCGTGAGGGTACGCTTTCGCTTGACGTTGCAAAACTTATCAAGGGTGTAACCCCTTATACGTTAAGACGTTGTGCGTTTTGTACCGATGACAGATTTGTCGGCGAAATTATTCGTGACGGCAGTATTGACCACTGTATCAGAAAAGCCGTTTCACTCGGTCTTAACAATATTGACGCAATCATTATGGCAACGCTTAACGCTTGTGAAATGTACGGTATGAAGAATAAAGGAGCAATAGCTCCGTCATATGTTGCCGATATTGTCGTTGCCGACGATTTGAATTTAAGTTCAATATCACAAGTCTACAAAAACGGCAAACTTGTATGTGAAAACGGTACAGCATTGTTTGAATGCGAAACGGTTGACAATTCAAAAGTTACAAATACCGTTCATCTGCCGAAAATATCAGCCGACTTCTTCAAGACTGATGTTAAAGACAAATTTGACGCTATCGAACTTATACCCGAAAGTATTATCACAAAAAAGGTTACTGTATCGTATTCCGACAGCCTTTCTAAAGTATGCGTTATCGAACGTCATCATAATTTAGGTACAAAGGGTATCGGATTTGTAACCAATTACGAAATTACAAACGGTGCTATCGCCACTTCTATCGGTCACGACAGCCATAATGTAATCGTTATCGGCGATAACGACAGCGATATGGCACTTGCCGTAAATACTCTCGGTACAAGCGGCGGTATTGCAGTTTGTTCAGAGGGTAAAGTTATCGCGTCAATGACTCTTGATATTGCGGGACTTATGTCCGTAAAATCAGCCGATGAAGTTACAAGAGAACACGATAACCTTTACAGTGCCGCAAAAGTGCTTAATATAACAGATAAAATCGATCCGTTTTTGTCACTTGCATTTTTGCCGCTACCTGTAATCCCCGAAGTTCGTATTACCGATTCGGGACTTTTCGATGTTATTAATTTTAAATTTGTGGAATGATGTTTTATTTTGCGGAGGGGCGATCATTGGTCGCCCTTTTTCTGTTCCTCTATCACCACCCCTCATTCGACTCTGTCGACAGCTCCCCTCTATGGGAGCCTTACTTGCCTCTCCTTGAAGAGAGGTGGCACGCAATGTCGGAGTGGTGGCTGTTATTCGACGTCCTTTTTTCACATTTCAACACGTTAAGGCAAGCCGATATGGCTTGCCTTATTTATTAATTTGTTGCACTTGTGTCAGTTGTGTTATCCGCTGTTTTTTGTCTGTGACCGCCGCCGAAACCAGAATTTGACTTTGTTCCTATCTTCGTTATACTGCTTTCAATTTCGGCACTTCCGACTTCTTCACCGCTTGCGTAAACCGTATACGTTTCACCTGTTTTAAGTTTATCCGATGAGTACACAATCTTACTTCCTCCTTTAACTGCTGTATACTCAGCGATTGTCTTACCGTTTGAATCAGTTATCTTAACTTCATCACCCGCGGAAATCTGTGAAGTTGTGTATGCCAAAATTACGTTTTGAGCAGAGTAGCTGTTCGGACTTTCGTCCATACCGCTGCCGCTTACACCTATAATTGTACCGCCGTTTACTATAAACGCACCGTCTGTATCAAAAGCACTTTCTGCACCCATTGCCTGTGCGTCAACCGTAACAGTACCGCCATTGATGAACAATGAACCGTTTGAATCAATACCGTCTGCATCGGCAACTATTTTAATATTACCGTCGTTGATTTGGATATGATGTTCACTGTCCTGTTCATTACCCTCGGCCTGTTGCATATTCGGAGGTGTCATTTGTCCGCCGTTTTGGTCGCTTGACATATCCGGCGGTGTCATTTGATTACCGTCCTGTCCGTTTGACATTTCCGGCGGTGTCATTTGTCCGCCGTTTTGGTCGCTTGGCATTTCCGGCGGTGTCATTTGATTACCGCCCTGTCCGTTACTGTTTCGTCTGCCAATTTGACCTCTGCCGCCCTGCTGACCGCCTTGCATATTAGTACCGCCGCCGAAACCGCCGTTTTGATTTGCACCTGTACCGCCTGAATTAAATCCGTCATCACTTGCAGTTATGTCAATATTACCGCCGTTTATCGTCAAAATCTTCTTACTTTCAATACCCTCGGTTGATTTTGTTATCGTTATATCACCATCATCAATCGTTACATCACCATGACCTGATATACCTTTTTTTCTCTCCGACGATAAATTAAGTGTACCACCCGTAATATTTATATCAGACGTGCAATGAATAGCATGGTCTGTCGAATCAACTGTAACTTCACCGCCCGATATATCAAACATCCAATCCGCTTTTATACCTTTGCTTGAAGTATCTTCACTGTCGTCACTTTCTTCTGTTTGCGTAAATTGATTATTATTCATTTGTTCACGCATTGATTGAATTTCATCATCTGTCATTTGTGACGAATCTTTCATTTCACCTCGACCGCCGAAGTCATTAGATGTACTTGCCTTAACCTCGCCTGTTGTCGTAACATTCACTTCACCGTCCGATATATCAAGTATTTCTTCTGCTTGAAGTCCGTCACCCTCTGCAGTAACATTTACAGTACCTCCGCTTATCGCAAGCGTGTCATTTGCATGAATACCGTCATTTTTTGCATTTACGGTAATATTTCCGTTACCGATTTCAATGCTGTTACTGCTGAAAATACCGTGATTATAATTTCCGTTTACGGTAAGTGAGCCACTGCCCTTAATTTCAAGATTATCTCTTGATGTTATACAGCCTTTTTCATTTTCATCACCGCTTGTGTAATTTTCTCCGCCCGTCAAAGTATTTTCGGTGTTGTCCGTCAAAGTGATATAAGCCTTGTCGGCATTCTTTACATATACAGCCGAACCGTTTTTATTTGTAAGACTCATACCCGACAAACGAAGTTTAACTTTTTCTTCGGTGTCAATAACAATTTGACCGTCATCAAGTTTGCCTGTGACTTCAAAGTCACCGCCCTTTGAAATTGTTATAATGTTATCCGATACGCTTATACCGTCACCTGTAACTTCAACATTGTCAAGATCAACCGTTCCTGTGTTGTTTTTCCAAGACTCGTCCTCATCATCTTGCGGAGTGGTTATTGTAACTGTGTTGTTCTTTTCGTTCCACTCAACATCAAGTCCGAGCATATCACTTATTGCACGAATCGGAACAAGTGTTCTTCCGTTCTCGATTATAGGTGAAACATCAAATGAATATGTTTCGTCATTCTTAGTCATATCACTGCTGCCGATAGTCATTTGTATAGTCTTTGACTTTTTCTTTGCGGTTATCGTCTGTGTGTCGCTGTCCCATTTAACCTTTGCACCGAATGTTTCAAATATGGTACGCATAGGAACCATTACTCTGTCATCTACGATTTCAGGCTGAACGTCAAAGCTGATATTTTCACCGTCATATGTAACCGTAATATCATTGCTCTTTGCCAAAACACATCCGCTGCCGATTGTTGCGGTAATTGCAACTACTGCTGCTATACTTATTATCTTTTTCTTTAATCCGATATTCATTTTTATTACCCCTTTCCTTTATGTTGATTTCATTATACATTTAGTTTCTTAAATAAACCTTAAAGGAAGAATTTTATTTATGAATATTTTGTTAATAAAAAAATGGCTACGAATATGTAGCCATCTCAAATTGCAGACAAAACCATAATGGTTTTGTCTAATTTATTTTAGGGTGTTTGAGGTGCTAACCTCATTGAAAATCATTTCTGGCGACCTGTGCGGCAGAAATGGCTTAAAATCTAAAGTTTCGACTTTGGAGGAACTTTATGATTTTTTCTCTGAAAATACTCAAAAATTACATCGTAAGATGTGATTTTTGGAGCTGTCGACATTTT
>OBXA01000851.1_pt1 | contig 20713 bp, 15 predicted proteins | sample 1538121 | NCBI WGS metagenome assembly OBXA01 (sample SAMEA2580133, study PRJEB22360) | human gut metagenome | biome: human gut; feature: human-associated habitat; material: faeces | place: Denmark | collected 2008/2010 | reverse complement strand
CGGCCGTGCGTCGGCCTGCCGTGGTTGCCACGGCGAGCTGCCTTGACCTTGGTCCCGCCTCAGGCAACTCTCTCCTCGCCGCGGAAATTTCGAATCTGCACGTGATGGAGTTCTTTATCGAGAATCAGCTCCCTGTCGGCATTGTGACCGCTGTGGTGATCGCAGCCGGCCACGTGGTGCTCGGGAAATTCTTCGACAAGCGCGATCTCGCGAGCGGTCGACTGACTCAGGACGACTTCAAGCTCCGCACGGAAGTCAAGAAGGAAGGCGCTGCCGCGCAGCCCGATGCTCCGATCTACTATGCCATTCTCCCGATTCTTCCGGTTGTTCTTCTTTTCGTCTTCTCGAAGCTCGTCTATGCCGGCATTCGTCTTGAAGTCGTGACGGCCATTCTCTCCTGCGCGCTCGTCGCCTTTGTGGTCGACCTTCTGACGGTGAGAAACCTCCGCGAATGCACGGACCGCACGAAGGCGATGTTCAACGGCATGGGGAAGATCTTTTCCTCGACCGTTCTCCTCATCGTCTGCGCGGAAGTCTTTGCTGAAGGCTTGAAGCGCTCGGGCGGCATCGACACGATTCTCCAGAGCGTCGCTCAGATGCAGGGCGCGGGCGGCGTCACGATGCTGCTTGCCATGTTCCTCATCATGACGCTTGCGGCCTTCGTGACGGGTTCGGGCAACGCGGCATTCTTTGCCTTCTCGCCGCTTCTGCCTCAGGCTGCGCAGTCGGTGGCCTGGAGCACGGTGACGATGGCTGTTCCCGTTCAGCTCGCGAGCGGCATCGCGCGTTCGATGTCCCCGATCGCCGGCGTCGTCATGGCGGTGTCGGGCATTGCTGAGGTTTCGCCCTTCGAACTCGTTCGAAGAACGATACCCGTCATGGTCTTCGCGCTCATTGCCACCTTCCTCGCCTCGATCATCATTCTCTAAGAAGACAGCAACAAGGTGAGATCGTCCGGGCTTTCCCCGGCATCTCGCGAGGAATGAAAGCGGCCGGTTCCATGGTTTAGAGTGGAACCGGCCGTTTGTTTTTGGAGCGGAGGAAAAATGAATCAGCAGTCGAGCAGCAGACACGTTTCCGATCGTCAGGATTTGAGTGGATGCACTCAGCCGAAGGGCGCTTCGACGGAGCAGGCGTCTGACCGCCAGGCTGGGCCAAGCCGGCCGGAGGCTGCGGCACCGTGCGATGGGAGAAGGCCCGGGAAGATGTCCTTTGGCGAGTTTCTCCTCTCCATGCCGAAGGACGATCAGTCATTTGAACGGATCCAGCTGAAGGTGAAGGAAATCGAATGGTGATCAGGAAAGCCGTCCTGAATTTTTGCAATCACAAACGGACATTCGGCGTCGACTCATCTGTAATCGGCAGATGGCCCTGAAGCAGTGAAAAAACCCAGCTACTGGCTGACGATCAGGCTCAACCGCCATTTCCACTGCAGACCCGCAGTCTTCAGCCTGCCGCCGCTGCCCGATGCCCGGCAGCGGCGTCTTGAAATCTAATGGAATAACCACTCTCGCCTTACTGTGCCTGCTGTACATCTGTTGTCGGCAGAGCCCAGAACGGAGGAACCTTGTCCTTGAGAACCTCACGCAGCGCCTCAGCGTAAGCACATTCATCGATGTAGCTCAGCCCCTGGAAATGCGGCATAACATAAATCCAGGCGGATGAGGAGTATCCCTTCTCCGGCGCATCCGGATTGATGAGATTGATCTGCGCGATTTCAGGAAGTTTTTTCCCCGGAACATCTGCCTCCACGACCTTGAAATCACTCTCGCTTACTCCAAAGGCCTTTGCAAAATAGCCTTTGGAATTCGCTCCCCAGCACACGATAACCGTCGGAATTCCTTGCTGCAGGTTGTCTCTGATCTTCGCTTCATAGCCTGGTCGGCGAGCTTCGGTCATGGCTGCCAGGTATTCATTTTGGTTGCCTAAATTGCGGTCTGGTCTGGCGTCAGGGAAGCTCAGAACTTTTTCGATCTCGCCGAAGTTGAAGCCCTTCCAGCGAACAGACAGATTCTTCCAGAAATTGTTCCTCGGCCTCTGGAGCGGGAAAATATTGCCCTTGAAGCATGGACCGTCCGGAGCAAAAATCCTGGCTTTGATAGCCTTGTCCACAAGTCTGGACATTTCATCGTTTGCTTCTTCTTTTGAGCAAAGCCCGAAAAATGAGAGACAGAACCTCAGGAGATAACGATTGTAGGGATAGCTGTCGAACCATTTTGCGCGCTTCGCATCATTGGTCAGAAAATCGCTCTCGTATTCCTGTCCCTCATAGTACGTGAAATCAGCAAACGCACCTTCCTGGTCGTCAACCTGCTGCGTGCCACCGTACTCCAGACCGAAAATCCACAAACTGGAGTTCCAGTTGCCTCCGTCGCATCCGATGCCGACATCTTCCCCAAGTCTGAGGAGACATCTCTGCGGCGTTTCCTTCATGAATTCTTCGACCACCTGCTTTTTGCGGGCTTCACGGAAGCCGCGGACTTTCTCGTCGTTCATGTCAATGGATTCAGAACCCGCGTCGGCGCCTTTGGCAGCAACGTATGCGAGAAACTGCGACAGCAGAGCATTGAGGTCTCCTTCCGCTCTGCAGCTCCCGTCTTTGACCAGACGCTCGACGGCTGCTTCGTAGATGCCTGCATCAAGGTTGACGGGGACGGAGGTGGGAATATCTCTGGGAACAAGCAGATGAGCAGAAGCGTCGGTTGCGGGCGCATGGTTCAAAGTAGGAGCTTCAGTCATGACTAAAAATATAAAGAGGGATGAGAAAAGAATTGTAGGGAATGATTGAGCTAGTGCGATTTTATGGCTGAAAAACAGCGGTGATACATAAATTTGTCTGTTTACAGCCTCGAAATCTGCGTAGTACGTTGCTTTTTTACTGCAATTCCAATGACCGCGTATGAGCTAAGGGAGAATTGAGTCGAATTGCTCCAAAACGCACCCATATTTCAAGTTGAAATAATTATGAACCGTTGCGAACTGTTGTTTAAATCCAAGCGAGATTATGCATTTGCCGTTGTTATCTCATCCGATAATGGTGGCCTTAAACTTGAATAACGAGGAAACCAATGCGGTGTCAGCCATGCATGTCGCATTGATGCTTTGATTTAGGCCTTTGAGTAGACTGGAATTTCTAATATGTTTTGTGATTGCGCAATGTATTCCAATCTAGAACTTGCGAGGGTTTGCGGAGAGATTGATCAATGAGGAGGTAATGTTGTATGAGATTTGAAATTTTTGATCTTGCAAAGTTCAAGCATGCATGTCTCGAAATGGACGGCATAACGGTAATTTCCGGATTGAATGATACCGGGAAAACTCTGCTTGCCAAAATGTTGTTTGCTTCCGTGAAATCTGTCTCAAATCTTCAGCAAGATTTTAGAGAATTACGTATAGGTATGGTGTCGAAGACTTTATTGGATTATTTATCAAATGGGCGGATTTTCCCGAAAAATAGGGTAATGAAATTATCTGCAGGTATTGTTGATGATTTTGATGCTGGAATTAATATATCAGAAAAAAGATTAAAGCAAGTCATAAGCAACAATAGGATTGAGATATTTTTCCCTGTAGATGGCTTTAAGGCGGTTGCCAATATTATTAAATGTGATTTATCTTCTTCAGAAGAACAATATTTGTTTGAAAAGGTGCGGGGACATTTTTTGGGAAGAATTCTATGCAGGAATATTTTCTGCGCACAGCAGTGAGTCGCGAGTGGAATTATTTGATGGAGTTGGCCGGGCTATTTTTATGCCGTCAGATTTCAGCATCGAATTAAAAGAAAAGATCGGCGAATTCCATGGAAATGTCCATTATCTAGATAATCCGTATATTCTTGATAACATCCGCTACGTGAGTTCCGTTGAATCAATTAAACTCCGGGAATACGACCATCAAGAACTGCTTCTGAAAGCCTTGGGAAAAAATCCTCCCGCAGAAGGCTTTGAACTTGAAGCAGACGCCGCCGAAATCATCAACTGTCTTCATGCAGTCTGCCATGGGCGCTTAATTGAATCCGCACAATGGCATAACCTTCAGTTCGTTGGGGATGAAAGCGCGGATGTCCTCGATGTTGTGAAACTCCCTTCAGGCTTAAAGCCGTTCCTTCTTCTGCTGCGCCTGCTCGAAAATGGATCGATCCGGAGCGACACTCTTCTGATACTTGAAGAACCCGAATGTCATCTTCATCCCATGCTGCAGCTTAAGCTTGCCGAGATCCTGGTTCTAATGCAGAAGAGAATTGGCCTGAAGATCGTGCTGACTACCTACAGCCCTTATTTCCTCAAGGCGATTGAGATCTGCGCGGAGAAGCATGATATCTGCAACTGCTGCAAGTACTATCGAACTTCTGCGGACGCGGACGGCTGCAGGTTGGAGGATGTCGGCAGAGATGCAGAGAAAATCTTCGCGGATCTGGCGGAGCCGGGCAAGGCGTTCAATAGCGCCGCAGCAGCGGATTGAGCCGCTTCCTCCTGTACGACGCTGAGAACTTCATTGATCAGATGCTCGCCTCTCTGGCTGTCGGCATGACCGGTCTAAAGGACGCTGAAGTGAAGGACGCTGAAGTGCTCGGCAATGTCAAGAGCTTCGTCAGTTAGGCTTCTAATACTCGAACTTCGAGGTTTGACGAAAAATCAAAGCAAAAGGCCATGCTGTTAATTTACGGATGGTTATGGCGTTTGGCAGCGTCTGGATCGCGACGGCGGAAAACTCCGGAATGAGTTAGCACTTATTCTTCTACCTATGCTTTGCACTGGCTCGTAAGGCTCAAGCGCCGGCTTCATGGACTTATGAGGAGATAGATGTACCTGCATCGAACTGTCGAAAAAATATTTCTCGAACTCTCAAGTCGCTTCAAGGTTGTCATGCTTTCCGGAATGCGTCAGGTAGGGAAAAGCACGACGCTCATGAACCTCAAGGAGCCGAGTCGTGGGTACGTGACTCTTGAGAATCTGGACGCCCAGGCTCTTGCCCGGAATGCTCCGAAAGCTTTCTTCGAAGAGCATGAGCTGCCTATCACCATCGATGAAATCCAACGCGCCCCGAATTTGTTCCTGACGATCAAGCTGCTCGTTGACCGTGAGGAGACAAAAGGAGGAGTCTGGCTTTCCGGCTCGCAAAAATTTGAGTTAATGAAGGGAGTCGGTGACTCTCTTGCTGGAAGAATCTATCCCCAGCAGCTGATGCCGCTCAGTCTTTATGAGCGGGCAGGGAAAGGTCTGGAGCAGGAACCGTATGTCCCGGATCCTCAGAAAAAAGCCGGTTTGCCATATGAAGATGCAGATCGGATCTGGGACATCATCTGGCAGGGAGGCTGGCCGGGGGCGCTTGAACTCGGTCCGGAGGAGCGGAATCGCTATTTCAATGCCTTCATCACGACTTTTCTCGAAAAGGATGTCGCCGGCATCTGGAATGTCGGGAAGCTCGCCGCTTATCAGCGCTTCATGCAGGGGCTGGCGCTGAGAACCGGGCAGGAACTTCGTATCGGACAGCTAGCGCTGATTGCGGGCGTGGATGAGTCGACGGCAAAACGGTGGCTTTCCATTGCTGAGGCAAGCGGTCTGGTGTATCTGCTGAGGCCCCTCTCAGGAAACTCCGGGAAAACGCTCACGAAATCCCCGAAGGTCTATATGACCGATGTCGGTCTCGCAGCATTCCTCTGCAGAAAGAGGACTCCTGCGGAACTGGAGTCGGATATGAATTCAGACGCTTTCTTTGAAACGTTCGTCATCACGGAAATACTGAAGAGCTGGGTGCACAATGGCCGCGTGCCCGATTTCTATTTCTACCGGGATCCAAAAAGGCAGAAAACGATCGATCTGATCATCCATCATGAAGGATGCTGGCATCCGGTCGAAATCAAGTCCGTGAAAACGCCGCACCTTGAAATGGCAAGGAATTTTGCGGTTCTCGACAAGATGGGTCTGAATAGAGGATTGGGCGCGATCATCTGCAATATGGTGGAGAAGAAGCGGTTCCTATCCGATGATGTGATCGCGCATTCCATCTTCGAGATTTAACCGGGGGGCGCGCAGGGCGGGAGAGGCGGCTTCTCAGAGGTTTGCCGCCCAATAAAGAAGCCGCCCGGCCGACTTTGGGGAATCGACCGGGCGCTCCTTCAGAACTACTTTTTCAATGCGTCTGGATCAGGCTCCCTCCTTCCATCAGCGCGTCACGGGAACTGAGCCGCATTCAGGATCTGATAGGCCCGTCCAGCGCGAACGCATGTCACGGCGCACGACTTCCATGAGCCAGAAGCAGAATGTGTGACCGAAGAACTCGGAGCGCAGGAAGGTGTTTCCTGCCAGTTTTAAGGAACACCTTATAAATTGTGTCTGCGAATAAATTCGTCGAAAAGAGGAACTGTAAATGCGACAAACCCATGCTTAGGGCTGTAAATCATTCCCTTTTCAACAATTCGCTGTTTCAGCGGACCGGTGTGCGAAGTCGTTTTCCCCATCTTGCTAGCTACTTGCCCGATTCGATAGGGGCCTGGACCAAGCGAGGCCATTGCCTTCACAAAAGCGATTTCCTGGGGAGTCAATCTGTCAAGGCGCACCCTGAAAAAGCCTTTGTCCAACTCATGAATGGTTTCCACGTAGGCTTGCTTCACATCCATCAGGGTGATAGAACTGCCTTCAGCTATATTCCATGCACAGTATCCCCACTCCTGTAAAAAGAAGGGATAGCCATGGGTACCTTGCTCCATCTCTTTTACCGCCTTGGGATCTATTGCTGCTCCCTCGTCATGTATTGGCTTCACAATGGCGTCTTCGACCTCGGCAGAAGTCAACGGACCAATTTCGCAAAACCGAAAAAGTCTTTCCGAATAAGATTTCGCATCGCCTGCCAGTTTGGCAACTAGCGGCAGCCCGGCCCCAACAAACATCACAGGCAGTTCAAGTTGGCTAATGTTGTGCAAAGAGACAATCAAAGCTGAAAGATCTTTTTCCCTGAGGTATTGCACTTCGTCAATCAATAAAAGCCAGCCTTTGCCCGCTGCTTTGGCTGCCTGACCAATCGCAGCAAAAAGATCCGGCAGATCCAACTCCAATTTCCCGCTGTCAGCTATGCCTTCCGGCGGTTTAATGTCAATGCTTACGCCTGCGACATCAATTTTGAAGATCGATGCGAAACGATGCAGGACGCCCAGCCCTTGCTTGGCAATTGCTTTGGCGTCCTCGGCTCCAGAAAGAGAACGCAAGACCTTTTGCATCTGAGGATACAAAAGCGAAGCTAAGGAGTCGCTCTCCGGAGATTCGATTTTGGAGACCAAAAAATTTCGCTCTGCGACTCGCCGGCCAATTTCATTGAGAAGCACGGTTTTCCCGGTACCTCTTAATCCCAACAACAACATGGGTCGTCCGGAACGGCCGCGAAACATTCTTCCGCACGATGCAAGTGCAGCATCAATAAATTCCTCGCGTCCTGCGAGTTCCGGAGGTTTGCTGCCTGCGCCGGGTGCAAATGGGTTGTTGAAAGGATCCATGGCTTGGCTCAATCGAAAGTTTATCGAATTTGATGCAATATTACAGAGTTTTTGTAATATTCGATAAATTTGATCAAATTGCCGCTTTCCGACATTACGGCGCATCGTCCAGGCACTATCAGCCGCTGAGCGGCCGGTCAGCTTTTCAGAGGCTTCTCGCCAATACAGAAGCCGCCCGGCCGATTTCGGGGAATCGACCGGGCGGCTCTTCAGAACTATTTTTTCAATGCGTCTGGATCAGGCTTTCTCCCTCCATCAGCGAGTTACAGGAACTGAGCCGTATTCCGGATCCGAGAGGCCCGTCCAGCGCGAGCGCATGTCGCGGCGAACGACTTCCATCAGCCAGAAGCAGAATGCATGACCGAAGAACTCGGAGAAGTGTTCGGCAAAAGGCTGATCCCAGGGAGCAGGCACCGTGCCCATGAGCGGCATGATGACGACGTGGAAGGCGAAGTAGAGAATGATGCCGTAAAGGGCGCCCTGCCACTTCTTGATCCCGGCCCAGTACTCCGCGATGCAGCAGTAGAGCATGGCAAAGAAGATCGAGAAGCCGAAGTGAACGACGAAGCTCACGATCGGACGGGGGTTCCCGGAGTAGTCGTAGGTGGTGTGCGTGAATTCAAAAGAGAACCCGAGCTGCTGGAGAAGCTCCTGCGGCGGGTTCGTGGCGTCGCGAAGCGGCGTGCGGGGCGGGAAGGGGACTTCCCAGCCGAATTTGGCGAAGGCGACGACGATGCCGGCGACGAGGCCGAGGAGAAGGCCGAGAATGATTTTGTCCCGGGTTGAGGTGGGCGCTTTGAGCTGCATGGGTAATTCCTTTCAAGAATTTTTGACTTATGCCGCGGCGCTCCTGAAAACATCGGGCTTTTTCCGAGAGAAGTCCGGACGGCGTCTGCGGCGTGCAAAGGGAACTTTATGCCTCTCTTTTCCCCTGAAAAACAGCTTCCTTGCGGTGACGCCCGGGGGACGCAAATGTCTTAGGACTTTTTGAAAACACGCGTTTGACCCGAATCAATGGTGGTAGGAAGCGCCTCAAGCAGAATCGGCGTCATGAGAAGACTCAAGACACTTTTTTCCGCTTTCTTTGCGTTCCTCGCGGCGATCACGATTCTGTCGGCAGCGACGGCTGCCGCGACGTCATCCGCAGGGGGCGCCCCAGATCCATTGCAGGCGCTTCACAAGCAGCCGTTTCCGAAGCTTCCCCCGCGCGGCTTCGCGTGACGGTGCTCCAATATTCGCGCCCCTGGAAGGACTACGACTTCATCGTGCGTTCGATGGAATATCTCAAGAAGAACTGGCCCGGACTCGAGCTCACTTTCCGGTCGCTCCCGCATATTCCGCTTCGCGAGGAGCTCCGGCGCGGGAACGCCGACCTCGTGATCGCGAGCTCGAGCTTCTTCGCAATGGATCCGACGGAAAAGGTCCGCCCGCTCGCGGCGCTGGTGAGCCCGCGCGCGAAGGATCCCAATCATGCCTCGGCTGCGGTTGTGGTTGTGCGCTCTGACCGCAGGGATCTCAGGCGCTTAAACGATCTCGCCGCCAAAAGCATCGCCGCTCAGACGGAGGAGTGCGAACTCGGCCTTCATTACGTCGAGCACGAAATTGCCAAAGCCGGCTTCAACCCGGACGGGTTCTGGTCGGTGCGCCGCGATGAGCCCGGGCAGATGCGGAAGATCCTTGAGGACGTTCTCGCCGGCCGCATCGATGGCGGGATTCTGCGCGGGTGCTTCCTCGAGGATCTCGGAGAAAAGCGGATGGCCGAAATCGGGTCACAGCTCCGGGTGCTCAATGCCCAGCCCGTCGACGGCCTCGCATGCCTGCATTCCACGGTGCTCTATCCGGGCATCATCCTCGCGGGAACAAGCCCGCTCGGCGTTGAGCACGCGCGGCGCGTGACGGCGCTCCTTCTTTCAATGCCGGTTGACGAAGACGGGAGCTACTGGGGAATTTCAACCGACTTTACGCGAACGGATCAGATGCTCGAAAGCCTGAAGCTCGGGCCTTACGAGTACCTGCGCGAGTGGACCTTCCGGCGCGTCTGGAAGGAGTATCCGTCTGCCGTCGTCTGCAGCGCGATTCTTGTTGCGGCGCTCCTTTTCTACGGGGTGATTCTTCGCCGGCTCGTGAGAATCCGCACGCGTGCGCTGGAAGAGGAAATCGAGGAGCGCCGGAGGCTCGAGCGCGAGGCCGCACAGGCGAATGAACAGATCAGCGCCATGCAGCACGCAGGCGCGGTCGGGCAGATTTCAAGCATCATCGCTCATGAACTGAAGCAGCCCCTTGAAGCCATTCAGAACCTCTCGCGCGGAACGATGAGAAGCCTTGAGGATGTGGACGACGTCCCGCCAAGAACGCTCGATGCTGTCGCAAAAATCCGCACGGAAGCGCTTCACGCGAGCGACATCGTCGACCGCGTGCGGGAGTACGGCAAGGGCCGGAGAAGAGCCGAGGCGCTTTCCGTCGCGGAAGCTGTCGGCGAGGCTTTCCGGCAGTTCCGCGTAAGCCGCAGGGCGAAGGGAGCGAAGCTTTCGCTCGAGCTTCCTCCTCAGACGGAGGGGCTCCTGGTGCGCATGGATCCGCTCGATCTGCGTCTCGTGATCGTCAACCTCCTCGCGAACGCTGTGGATGCGGCTTCAAAGAGCCCGTTCCCGGAAGTGAAGCTTGAGGTTGCGCCTGCTTCCGATCGAAAGACCGTGGAAATCCGCGTTGAGGATAACGGACCGAAACTCCCGGATGAGGCTTATGCACAGCTGGGTTTGACGCCCGGGAAATCCTCGAAGGCGCAGGGGCTCGGCCTCGGCCTCATGATTGTGAAGGCGCTCCTCGAAGCTGCGCTCGGAAGCATCCGCTTTGAGCGGATCGAACCTGCGGGGCTGCGAGCCATTGCGTCGCTCCCGGCAGAAGAAAAGAAAGAGAACGAAAAGGAGAAGCCCTGATGGCTCAGAACAAACGCCTCCTCGTGAGAATCGTCGACGATGATCCTGCTGCGCGCGACAGCCTTGCCTTCATGCTCGAAGAGGAAGGCTTCGACTGCGCGGCCTATCCGAGCGCAGAGGATTTTCTTAAAGGAGATTCGCCGTCAGTGCCGGGCTGCGCGATTCTCGACGTCCGCATGGGAGAGATGAGCGGCCTCATGCTGCAGCAGGAAATGATCCGCCGAGGCATCACGCTCCCCATCGTTTTTCTATCCGCACACGGCGACATCGACATGGCGGTCGACACCATGAGGAGCGGCGCGGTTGCTTTTCTGCGGAAAGGTTCCGACCGCACGCGGCTCCTTGATGCCATCTGGTCTGCGATTGAGCGCGCTGAAGGGGCGGAACCAGAGGATGCCGCACGGGAAGTCGCGCGTTGGCAGACGCTTACCGACCGCGAGCGCGAGGTGGCGGAGAGAATCGCCGCCGGGCTTCTCAATCGGGAGATCGCCGCCGAACTCGGCATCTCGCCCAAGACCGTGCAGGTCTACCGGGGCGAAGTTTCGCGGAAGCTCGATGTGCGCGGGGCTGCGGGCGTCACGCGGGCGGTGAGGCGAATTGAGAAGATTCTTGCGGGAAAGTGACGTCCGGAAGACAAAAAGGAACGAAAACGCTGTTCGTCCGGCGGTGTTTTCGCTGTTCCCTTTTTGAATATCGTCATTTATGACGACGACAAGCCTCAGAAATACGCATTCAAGGCGTATAGATGCGTATAGGCGCGCATTGGAATACTTGATACCTTGATTCTCAAAGGCCTTCGTCAGCTTGGGCGAAGTTCCTTTTCGAACGCTGACCCCAGAAAGAAAGCTTCAGGGGTGCACGACTTTGCTTCCAGTGGAAAGCATTTCGGCATCCGTCGCAAAGCATTCGCGTTCGGCAAAAAGGAGAACAACAATGACTATCAAGGTTCCTTCCGTCTCTAGACGTAGCCTCATCCGGGGGCTTTCGCTCGCTGCCGGCTGGGCCGGCTCGCAGAGCTTATTTGTGAAGAGCGCGCAGGCGGCCGCCGAAGCTCAAAAAGAGTGGACGGGCTATACCATCTGCGACTCATGCAATCATGTGCCGCAGTGCGGCATCAAGTTTCATGCGCGCGGCAACACGATCATCAGAATTGAAAACTGGAAGGAAAATCCGAGGCCAATTCTTTGCTCCAAGGGCCTTTCGACGCTGCAGCGCCTCTATAACCCGAACCGGCTCCTCTATCCACTCAAGCGCACCAACCCGAAGGGCGCCGCTGATCCGGGCTGGGTCCGCATTACCTGGGAAGAGGCCTATAAGACGATCGCGGCAAGAATGCTTGAAATCCGACGTACGAGCGGTCCCAATGCCGTGATGTTCTATGCCGGCGACCCCAAGGAACCCCGGCCCTCGATTTACCGTCTTGCACGCTATTTCGGATCGACCACATACGGCACCGAATCTTCCGTTGGCTGCCGTTCGGGCTGCATGATGGCCGAGGAACTCAACTTCGGCCGCCCCAACAACGGCGGACTGCCGACTCCAGACACCAAAGTCTTCATGATCATGGCGACCAATGTCTGGGCACAGCCGCTTACATGGTGGAAGGCTATTCAGGCCGCAAAGGCGCGCGGCTGCAAAATCATCACGATTGATTCACGCAGAACCAAAGCCGCCGAAATCGCAGACATCCATCTGCAGCCGAGAATCGGAACGGATGCTGCACTCGTTGCCGGCATGATGCGGGTTCTAATCCGCGAAGGGCTCTACGACAAGGCGTTCGTGGAAAAGTGGACGCACGGCTTTGAAGCTTATAGAGATTACTGCGAGACCTTTACGCCTGAATATACAGAGGAGATTACAGGCGTTCCAGCCGAACTCGTGGTCGAAGGGGCCCGCCTCTGGGCGCAGGGGCCGGGTACATTCTCGCTTACCACGCAGTCGGTGTCGCACAATTCAAACGGTGTCAACAATGCCCGGGCGCTTCTTCTTCTCCCGATCGTCATGGGCTACATCGACATCAAGGGCGGCGTGGCCTTTCCATCCGGCCCCAAAGGGCTTGCGATGGCGGCTTACGGTCTCCATCCGTCGGTGTCTGAAAACGGCTGGTTCAGCTTGCCGGAGCAGAAGAAAAACCGTCTCGACCGGGAGGAGTTGCCGCTTTGGAATGATATGAAGGACCAGGTGAGTCCAAACAATTTCCCGGAATGGGTGGATTCAGGAAAGGTCCGGATGCTCTGCGGCTGGGGATTCAACGTCAATATCTGGCCGTCGCCGCAGGTGTACGCTGCTGCCGTGAAAAAGCTCGATTTTGCTTTCTCCGCCGACTACTTCTATCGTCCGGACAGCCATCAGGACATGGACATCATTCTTCCCGCCGCCATGAATTACGAGCGCTATGCGCCTTTCGGCTGGTATGGGAACAAGATTGCCGTGAGAAAGCCCGTGAAGCCTCTGGGCGAATGCAGGGAAGACTGGAGAATCGCATTTGAAATCGGAGCCATTGTCGACAAGCCGGAACACTTTTTCGACGGCGACCCGAAAAAGGCCTGCGACCATGTTCTCAAAAGCATGCAGGGCGAAGGCTGGGATGCCTTCGCGGATGCATTGCCCAATGTTTCGTCCGTGCCGGCGCCGAAACCCGCTCTTCGCAAGTATGAGACGGGCGGCATGCGTCCCGACGGCAAGCCGGGCTTCAATACGCTGAGCGGAAAGCTCGAGTTCGCGAGCGTGAGGGCCGAAAAATTCGGTCACCCGGCGCTTCCGGTCTATAAGCCGATGATGCCGCTCACGAAGGAATTCAATCTCCGGTTCCTCAACGGCGCCCGCAAGCCCTTCATCACCCACTCGAAGACGCGATCCGATCAGCCTTATCTCCTCGAAATTGAGGACCACCTTACGATCGACATCAGCCCTGAAGATGCAGCCGAGCGCGGCATCAGGGAGGGGGACATCGTCGAGATCCGCTCGCCCTTCGGCGGTCCGGTCGAGGCGCGCGCCATGGTGTCGATCATCGTGCCCAAGGGACTCATTGACGCCCAGTACGGCTGGCTCGGCAAGGAAAACACGCAGCCGCTTGTCGGCCGTGCGATTCGAGATCCGATGTCCGGTTATCCGGCGTATTTCGAAATGCCCGTAAGCGTAACGAAGAAGGCGTGAGGAGAAGATCATGAGCAAATACGGCATCCTTTTTAATGTCGACAATTGCATCGCCTGCCAGACCTGCTTCGTCGCCTGCAAGGAAGAAAATCAGCTTCATCCGCAGATGAAGTGGATGAGGATTGAGCGCCGGGAAGACCCGAAGGCGAGGATCATCAACTATTTCCGCGCCTCCTGCCAGCACTGCGAGGACCCGGCCTGCATGAAGGTTTGTCCTGCAAAGGCCATTTCGAAGGGGAGTTTCGGAGAAATTCTCGTCAACGATGAGAAGTGCATCGGCTGCAGGATGTGCTTGGCTGCGTGTCCCTACGGCGCACCTCAGTTCAATGAAACGGGGGCGGTGTCCTACTGGCCGGACAAAGCGCCTCTTGCAGAGCGTGCGTTTGAGCCGCACCAGAAACGCATTCCGGGCAAGGCCGAGCACTGCACGCTCTGTACGCACAGACTGCGCGACGGCCGGCTGCCCGCCTGCGTTGAAAACTGCTCGACGGGAGCGCTTCGCCTCATCGACTACGAGAATCTCTCAAAGGAAGATTCGGCGCTTCTTGACAAGGCGCAGATGATGACCGCTAAGGCCTGCACGAATCCGAAGGTCCGGTACTTGAGCGTCCATCTCGATGTGACCGGACTCTCTCTCAAGTAGTTTCAGCTGCTTCAGAAAAATGAATTGTTCCGCCGCTCCTTTTTACGGGGCGGCGGAATTCATGCTTTCCCCGTTAATATGGTTATTTTCGATTTGCGATGATGTGGAGCGGCCTCAATGGATGAACCTCACATGACATCCGAGCAGATCTGGTTTCTGGCTGCGCTCTGGGAAGCGCGTTCGCTCTCTCTCGCAGCAAAGCGCCTCGGCATCAGCGTTGCAACTGCCACACGGCTCCTGCGTTCGGTCCGCGGGCTTCTTCAGGATCCGCTCTTTGTCCGCGGGAAAGGCGGCTTCGTGCCGACCAACCGCATGGCGAGACTTATGCCTGCAATCGAAGAGGTGCAGAATGCAATGAGGGAACTCGCGCGTACAGGGGAATTCGATCCCGCTTCGGTCCGGGGAACGCTGCGTCTTGCGGGTGTTGACAATGCTGTGCTTACCTTTCTTCGGCCGGTCTTCCAGAAGCTCTTGTCGTCGGCGCCCGAATTGAAGATTTCCTTCTCAACGATCCCGGCGGATTGGGAGAATGCTCTTGAAGACGGCACGCTCGATATTCTTTTCTATGCACCTCCCATGAAGGCGCTCCGCAAAGAGTTCCGATCGGCAGAACTCAATCAAACCAGTCATGTCCTCGTGGTCCGCAGGTCGCATCCGATTCTGAAAGAGCTGGAAAATGCATCGCCGGAGGGGCGCGCGTCGGCTCTCCTTGAGCGATACCGGGAAATCGAAATTACGTATGGTCCGGGAAGCCGCAGGCAGGCCGGAGAAACTTCTGCGCCCGTTGAGTCGGACAAGTCGATTGCGCTGCAGTGCGACTATTTTCTGCCGAGCGTTTTCCTGCTTCTCGAGTCGGATTGCTACGCACGCATGCCGGTCAATACTGTGCGCTATCTCGAACGCTATCTGCCGATCGCGCTCCTTCCGCCCGAAATAAGGCGTCTCCCGGTCTGGTCCGGACGCATGATCTGGCATGAGCGGACGGATGTCGATCCGCTTCTTCTTTGGGTGCGCCGTCTCTTCATGAATGAATTGCGCTCCAAAAGGGAGCTTTCAAGCCTCTGAGGCGGGGAGAATCCTTCGCGTTCGGGAGAATTTCGGAATCAACCGCCTCAGAGAATCAGAGCGTTGCGCCTCTGATCATTCCTTATGCGGGAGCGATTTCGAAAAAATCCACCCGCAAAAAAGCCCTGCAAGCGAGAGGCTCGAGGCCATGAGGCAAATCTCCTGGTAGGAGAAGCCCGTCTCAAGCAGGAAATTCATGGCAACTGGACCAACAAAGCCCGCAATCGAAAAACCGCAAAACATGATGCCGTAGTTGACGGAATTGCTCTTCGCGCCGAATTCCTCAGCGGTAAAGCCGGGGTAGATGCCCATAAAGGCGCCGAAGGCGATGCCGACGAGGAGAATGCCGCTCCAGAACCAGAGCGCCGCGATGCCGTCGGCAGCCGAGAGGAGCGTGCAGCCGAGAAGGGTGAGGACAAGCGCCCCCATGAGCGAGGGAAGGCGCCCGAATCGATCGGACGCCGCACCCGCGAGAATGCGGCCGAAAACGTTGGCAAGGGCGAGAATCGATACAGCAACGGAGGCTGCGGCGGCATCGAGCCCTGCGAGTTCTCTCGCCGCGCTCCAGCAGTGCGAAATGATCATCATCCCGGGGATGGCGCCGCAGAGAAGGAGCAGCACCATCGGGGGAAAGCGTCTGGCGCGGAGCATGCCGCGCCAGTTGAGTTCCTCGCGTGCGGGCCTTACGGGGGCAGCGGTGCTTGAACGGAATTTCGCTTCAAAGCCGTCCGGGCACTTCTGCATGAAGAGTCCGCCGGAGACAATCATGACCGTAAAGACGGTGCCGAGCATGATGAGCGCGTATTGAATGCCTTCGGCGGAAATCAAGGCTAAAGCAACGGGCGGGAGAATGACCGAACTCAGCCCATAGAGCGCGGTGGTGAGTCCTCCAGCAAGCCCCCGATGGTCCGGGAAAAACTTGAGCGTCGTGTTGATCGTTGAGCCGTAGACGAGACCGAGTCCGAGGCCGAACCCGATACCGTAGCCCAGAATGAGGCTCAGCGTGGTTTCTGCGGTTGCTGCGAGAAAGAAGCCGAGTCCAATCAGGAGCCCGCCCGAGGCGATGACCCACCGAGGTCCGAATCGATCATTCACGGCGCCGCCGAGAATCATCGGAATGGGACCGACCGCGTTGGCAAGACTGAAGGCTGCGGCGAGGCTTCCTGCCGTGAGCGCCTCACCCGTAAGGAGGGAAAGGCGCTCGGCGAGGGGCGGCGCAAAGACGGACCACGCGTAGATCGATCCTGCGCAGAGGTTGATCGTGCAGGCGACGATGAGGAGAATCCAGCGTTTCTTCATGAGGTTCATGCGTGTGGCTCTTCTGCGGGCGGAGGATCAGAGGGCGGCCAGAGCAGCCTCAAGACGAGCTTCGCTCTTTCGGGTTTCGGCAAGCGCAATTTCCGTGCGGGCTGAAATATCACGGATGCGGTTTTCCGCGCGGATGAAGCCTTTTTCGATTTCCGAGGGCGAAGCGCTTCCCGGAGTGGCTCGGTGAGCAAGGATGACCGTCGGATCGAGCGCAGCGGCCAGGCTGCTATCAGAAAGCGGAAATGAAGCCGGGAGATCGCTATTTCCTTCCTTCGAGCGGAAGGCTTCCCAGAGCGCTTCAAAAGCATCACGCCCTGCGGTCGCAGGCGTGAGCCCTGTCTTTTTGGCTTCGGTAACGAAGGCGCTCGCGAAGCCGTGCGCGCGGCGGAAGTCGAGGCCGCCTCGTCGTACCAGCTGATCGGCGATCTCCTGAGTGCAGGTCCAGTCGGCGTTCAACTCTTCGAGCGCACGTTCATGGTTGACGCGAAGCGACCGGATGATGCCCGCAAGCGTGCGCAGCACCACGGCCGCGTCTTCGAGAAGCGCCGCCATGGAGCGTGCGTCCCGGGCGTCCGGCATGCCGAGCGGGAGGTTCATGAGGCGCATCATGACGCCCTGGGCTTCGCCAATCACGAGCCCCGCATCGCGGCGGCAGTCGTTCACAATGCCGGGATTGCGCTTCTGCGGCATGGCGCTCGAGCGGTAGATGCCGTTTGCGCTCTCAATCAGAATCCAGGGACGGGGATTCGAATACTGCGCCATGAAGTCCGCAATGAAGGCCGAGACGTGGATCATGAGCGACGCGACGATCTGGCTTGCTTCAAGCGGAAGGTCGTTTCCGGCGCACTGACCAGCGTCGAAGGCGTTGGCGGCGACGGCGGAAAAACCGAGGAGCTCTGCCATTCTTTCAGCGGGGAGCGGCCATCCGGTGCCGTTCAGTACGCAGGATCCCATGGGCGAGCGGTCAAAGCGGCCGCGGCATTCGAAAATGCGTTCGGCATCGCGGCCGAAGACTTCGGACTGCGCGAGGAGATAGTGGCTCCAGTAGTTGGGCTGCGCCTGGACGCCGTTCGTATAGGCTGGTACAACAGCGTCCTTTTCTCGGCGTGCGGCATCAAGGAGTGCATTGAGGACTTCCCTCACGGCGTCGCCGAGCCAGAGAAGATGCTCAAGGTTGAGCGCGGCATTGGCCGTGGCGAGGATGTCCTGGCTTGAACGGCCGACATGGAGCACGCTCGCTTCCATGCCGCACCGGGCAAGAAGCTTCGGTTCAAACGTGATGTAGAGTTCGTCGCGGACCGCATCTTTTTCGCCGGCTTCACGTTCCATATCGTCAAGTCCGGCTCGAATCCGGCGCGCGAGCACCCGATCGAGAAGCCCGGCTTCCGCATTGGCGGCGATCGAAGCGCGGTTGATCCGAAGGAGCCAGTATTCGGTGTCGTGATCAGGGAGCTCTGCCACTGCGTTTCCTTTAGGGTTCGGCACCTGGCCCATGTGCATTCCCAGCATTCTTGGTCTCCTGAGATGGTGTTAGATAATGTATTGCGGCATGCCGGACGAAGCGGCCGCGCGAGTTCAATCGGCCGCTTCGCCCGTAATTCAGGGTTCTGGAAAGAAGATGACCTTCCGGCTTACCAGCGGTGCATGAGACCGAGGATGACTTCATGCGCAGTGATGTTGTCCTGCTGCCAGTCGGCATCCTGCATGAAGAAGCCCGTGATGCCGTAGACCGAAGTGCGCTTTGAGAGCGGATAGAGGTAGCCGAGGCCGGCATTCACACGGCTGAATTTGTTCTTTTCGTCCACGTTCTGGTTTTCGCCGAAACCGTAGCCCACCGATGCCTTGATGGTGCCGCCCGCAGCCGGAACATCAACGCCCGTGGAGAAAGCCCAGGCTTCGAAGCCCTTTGAGAGCTTCTGACCCTGAGCCAGAGGCGCGAATTCCTTTGTCGAATAGCCGCCGATATAGGGCGTGTTCTTCAGGTACTGCACGGTCCCGTAGAGCTTCACCGGGTCAAGGTTCACATGGCCGCCGAGGAGCGCCTTCCAGACGTCCTTGTCGGTGCGGGTGTTGGTCGCGCCCGTCTTGATCCAGTCGACGGCGCCCGCGAGGTAGAACTTCTCACCCGTCCAGGTAAAGCCTGCCGCGGACCAGCGGTCGGCGTCGTGCGTGCCTTCAGTGGCGTTGTTGGCGTTTCCGAAGGAGTGCTGCAGATGGAACTTTACGCCGTTCATGACGGGCGAAATGTAGTTCACCATGTTGTTCCAGCGGGCCTGGGCGAGGGTGCCCGAGAATTTCCAACCGCCTGTCATGTTGCCCCAGCCGGCGCCGAAGGGGTTGACGCGGCTGTTGAAGATGCCCGTGGTGCCCGAGCCCGTCGTGAGGGCAGGCATGCGGCCGAACTTGAGTTCGCCGAAGCGCTGCGACTTGATGCCGAGCGAGGCTTCGCGCTCAAAAATCTGATTGCCGCTTCCGTAGATTGTGCCGTCGTCGGCAAGGAAGCCGCTTTCGAGATGGAAGACAACTGAAACGTCGTCGTTCAGTTTTTCGCTTCCCTTCATGCCCCAGGTGGAGACGTTGCCCGTGCCGAGGGCGACATTGGAGCGCGTGGCTTCGTCGGCGACGAGGCCCTTGTCGTTCAGAACATTGGCTGCGCTCTGGCCGGCAGGCGAGGCCATGCCGCGGTTGAGTTCCTCGTGGACGTAGGCAACACCCTGGTCGAAGAAGCCGAAGAGCTCAAGGTCGGCGGCCTGAACGGCGGGGAGAGCGAGAAGAAGTGCGGTGGCGGCGAGCGTCGGATGAAGGGTCTTATGCATGATGGTTTTCCTTTTTTTAGAGGTTGATGATTTTTGGGGTGATGAATTCAATGGTCTGAATGAATGCCCGGGATGATTCAAACGCGCATTCAGGCGGTCTTTTTCCCGAACGAGCGCTTGAGTGCGGGGATGCCGCAGGAAAGAATCTGAGCGGAGAGGCCGCGCTTTTTCACGGCATCCTCGCCTTCGGATGTGCAGAGGACCGTGCCGCCCGAGCCGACAACTTCGCCCGAAGCGAGAATCTGCCGGCCGCTCGAGAAGGCGTGGACGGCCTTGCGCGCTGCCGGGTCGTAGATCGTGATGTCGGCGTCGGCTCCGGGCGCAATGAAGCCTTTGGCTGCAAGCCCCAGCATGCGGGCCGGAATGAGGGACGTTTTGGCGGCGAATTCCACGGCCGTGAGTGCGGAGATGTTGACGAGCGAAAGACCGTAGTCGACGATGACGTTGCGCGGAATGGCGCCGCCATCCGTGCTGATGGCGTCGACGAGAAATTCGCCGCCGGCTCGTTTTTGCGTGGCAAAGAAGACACGAGAAACAGCCGGATTCACGTGGTCGAAGGATCCGTCCTTGGGACCTGGAGCCGATTCAAACCATTGCGCTCCCGCCTTTCCCGTGATGAGTTCAAGGATTCCGTTTTCTGGACGGATGACGGAGAGTTCGCCGGCTTTGATGGCCGAGAGCATGCCTTCACGGTTTTCCGGTAGCCCAAGGCGCTTCAGATTGATGCGCACAATTGCGGACAGGGGAATGCCATTCTCATCAGTGCCGAGCGGGCAGCCATTTCGTGCAGAGAGGTAGCTCTCCGTCACGATTTCCGGATGCGCCTCAAGGAGCTCTGCCGCTCGGGCGCATTCGAGCGCTGCAGGGAGAATCCCTCCGCGGCAATAGGCGTTCAGATGAGCAAGGTGAAAGGGTCGTCCTTCGGCGAGTTCGATCGCCTCCTCAAGTCCCTTGAGGTTGGATCCGGCTGTGGTGGAGCCCGCGTGCCATGCCATGTAGACGCCTCGGTCGTGAGCGGCCGCAAGGTAGGCTCGCGACGCTTCCGGCGTGAGTGGATAATGACCGCCCAGAAGCTTTACGCCGAAAGCTCCGGAAGCGAGCGACTGGTCGATGAATCCGTTGATCTCGTCGGTTCCGGGGTTTGCGCTTGAAACGTTCTGACCCGGAAGAATGGCATTCAGCACGGCGACCGTGAGACCGCATCCAGAGTTCGCCATATCGTCGAGCACTTTATCGATGGGACCGGCCATTTCAATGGCGGGGGGGGAGCCCCCCCGTACTTCCCCGGGCTGATGCGTCC
>OBXA01000849.1_pt1 | contig 20753 bp, 19 predicted proteins | sample 1538121 | NCBI WGS metagenome assembly OBXA01 (sample SAMEA2580133, study PRJEB22360) | human gut metagenome | biome: human gut; feature: human-associated habitat; material: faeces | place: Denmark | collected 2008/2010 | reverse complement strand
GATCCGATGTGCCATTCCTATTGCAAGGTGGTACAGCACGTGGCACGGGGCGTGGCGAAATATTAACGTACGGAAAATCCCCTGCGCCACATTGGCTATTACTAGTGAAGCCTAAGGTTTCTGTATCTACAGGGGCTGCTTATGGACGCTTCAATGGTAAATCAGTGGCAACAAAGCAAACCATAGATGCCGTCCACAATCACTTAGAAAACAATGACTTAAAATCTGCTTTCCTTGCTAGTGCTAATACATTTGAAGAACTACTCTTCCCTGACCACGAAGAACTTGTCATTTGCAAAGAGTTCTTTACTAGCCGCGGCTATCCAACCATCATGACCGGTAGCGGCCCTACGATGGTAGTATTGCTGGATAAACCGATGGAAGCATTACAACTACAAGAAGAGATCAAAGCAGCAGGCCATGATTGGCTGTCTCTCATTACAAAAACATGTACACAGGAGGACTTACCATGACAAAACGGTTACAACCAATACGCTTAGATGCGTATAAACCTCTACGCGAAGTCGTAAGTGAAACATTACGTCAAGCCATTCAAGACGGCGTGTTAAAACCAGGCGAACGCCTTATGGAAATTCCTCTAGCTGAAGAACTCGGTGTGAGCCGTACACCAATTCGCGAAGCCATTCGTAAACTTGAGCTAGAAGGCTTTGTTGTCATGGTGCCTCGCCGTGGTACATACGTAGCCAATATATCCTTAAAGGATATTACCCAAGTATTTGAAATTCGATCAGCCCTTGAAGAGCTCGCAGCAGGCCTTGCAGCTGAACGCATCACTGAAGAGGAAATCGAAACACTAGAACGAATGCTTGTAGCGATCGGCGACCATATGGAGAATAAAGATATGGAGTCCGTCGTAACAGCAGACGTAGAATTCCATGAAGTACTATATCGTGCATCTCGTAACGAACGTTTAGCAGATATCGTACACAACTTGCGGGAGCAAACCTATCGATTCCGTAGCTTCTCCATGAATCAACCGGGCCGACTAAGAAAGACATGGGAAGAACACCGTCAATTGGTAGAGGCCATTGCTTCACATAATGCTACTCAAGCTCGTAAGTTGGCAAGAATTCACATGGAACATTCCGAACAAACCTTATTACAAGGCATGGAGGAATCACCGGAATTCACTAAAGCTTAAAGAAACATCTTAGTTGCTATACAATAATAAACTATTAATAAAATCCTTCACTCTTGTGAAGGATTTTGTTTTACATAGTCTATAGAAATTGATACAATATTATTAATAATTATAAGAATTCTTTTTATGAGAAAGGAGCGTTTTTATGGAAGCAATGCTCAATGATGCTATTTCTACCATTAATGGCTATTTATGGAGTTATTTCATCATCTTTATCCTCATCGGCGCAGGTCTCTTCTTTACGATGACAACGAATTTTGTACAAATTCGCATGATTAAAGAAATGATTCGCCTCGTAATCAATGGTGCAGGTAGTTCTACAGAAAAAAATCATGTATCCTCATTCCAAGCATTCTGTGTTAGTACCGCATCTCGTGTAGGTGTTGGTAACATCGCAGGTATTGCGATTGCTGTTGTACTCGGTGGTCCTGGTGCTATTTTCTGGATGTGGGTTATCGCTCTTATTGGTGCTGCTACAGGTTTCATCGAATCTACATTGGCACAAATCTACAAAGAACCTGTTGCTAAAGGTGGCTTTTACGGCGGCCCAGCATACTACATTCGCTATGGTTTAAACAACAAAGCATTATCTGTTTTATTTGCAATTTTGATCAGTATTACATACGGTTGGATTTACAACTCTGTACAAGCTAATACATTAGCTGCATCTCTTCAAGTATTCAACTTTGATGTATCCTATACCGGTGCTGTAGTAGCAATTCTTCTTGGTATTATCATTTTCGGTGGTATCAGCCGCGTTGCTAAAGCATCTGAAATCATCGTTCCAATCATGGCAGTTCTATACATCGCTACTGCATTATTCGTAGTTATTATGAATATCACTCAATTCCCACATGTAATCTATACTATTATCTCCTCTGCTTTTGAACCAGTAGCAGCAGGTGGCGGCTTATTAGGCGCTACTGTAATGAATGGTATTAAACGTGGTCTATTCTCCAACGAAGCTGGTGAAGGTTCTGTACCTAATGCAGCAGCTACTGCGGCTGTTAACCATCCTGTTGAACAAGGTCTTGTACAAGCATTCGGTGTATTCCTTGATACATTTATCATTTGTACTGCTTCTGCTTTCATCGTACTCATCGTTGGTGACTATAGCACAACAGGTTTAACTGGTGTTGCTCTAGTGCAACATAACCTTGAACAACAACTCGGTTCTTGGGCACCAACAGCGGTAGCAATCTTTATCGTAATGTTCTCCTTCAGTTCCTTAATTGGTAACTATTACTACGGCGAAATTAATATTAGCCACTTAACAGAGAAGAAATTCTATCTTCATTTGTTCCGTATTGGTGTAATAATCATGACATTCGTAGGCTCTATTGCCTCCCTTGATTTAGTATGGAATTTAGCCGATTTATTCATGGCCTTCTTAGTATTAACTAATATTAGTTCCATCGTACGTATGGGGCGTACTGCTGGTCTTGCTCTTGATGACTATATTAAACAACGCAAGGCAGGCATCGAAACACCTGTATTTAACCGTTCTGTTCTTAATCATACATACGGTATCGTATGGTGGGGTGACGGTCAAACTACAGACTCTTCTGTACCTCCTACTCCAGTGGAAGATACAATGGAAAAATAAAATATATTCTCTTATGAGACCGGTGAAAGTATCTTTCATCGGTCTCTTTTTATTTTTTGTAAAAGTATCCATTTATAGTGTAAAAACTACGATTTATATCTAACTCCAGGAGTGACTATAATCACAGTAGATATCTATATTCTATACACTTTTCAAGCATTAAAAACTATAGAATATAGTTATAAAATTATAAAGGGTATTATGTATACAACGTCGAATACTACAGTATGTCTAAAATTAGCAAAACTTAATTTACTCTTATATACAGGAGGTTATTATGAGTGGTTATAATCCTTATGAAAACATGCTAAATACGTTAGATGTAGCAGCAGAAAAACTCGGTTATTCTCGTAGTGAGTACGAAGTATTACGTCATCCTGAACGAGAACTAAAAGTAGCTGTACCTCTTCAACTAGACAATGGTGAAGTTCGCGTATACGAAGGTTACCGTTGCCAACACTCCACATTACGTGGTAGCGCTAAAGGTGGTCTTCGCTTCCATCCTGACTCCGACGAAAACGAAGTTCGTGCATTGGCAGCTTGGATGACTATTAAAAATGCTATCGCTAACATTCCTTATGGCGGTGGTAAAGGCGGTATCAAAGTTGATCCTAAAACATTGAACCCTCGCGAATTAGAACGCTTGACTCGTAACTTTGTACGTCGTATTGCTCCTATCATTGGCGTAAATACTGACGTGCCTGCACCAGACGTAAATACAAACGCCCAAATCATGAGCTGGATTGCTGATGAATACAGCACATTAAAAGGCGAATGGAGCCCTGGTATCGTTACTGGTAAACCTATTGAAGTAGGCGGATCCTTAGGTCGTAATGAAGCAACTGGTCGCGGCTGTCTCATCGCATTACAAAGCTACCTCGCTAAGAAAAACTTAGACATTAAAAACCTTACTGTAGCTGTTCAAGGCTTCGGTAACGTAGGTTCCGTAGGTGCTCGCCTCATCGCTCAAGCAGGCGCTAAAGTTGTTGCCATCGGCGACGTAAGCGTTAACATCTACAACCCTAACGGTATTGATGTGGAAAAAGCATACGAATATGCTAACTCCCATGGTCGTTCCCTTGAAGGTTACAGCGAGCCAGGTATGACTACAATTGGTGCCCAAGAATTATTGGCTCAACCAGTTGATGTATTGTACATGGCAGCTCTTGAAAACCAATTGAACAAAGACAACATGGAAAATATCCAAGCTAAAATCATCTTGGAAGGTGCTAATGGCCCTACTACTAATGATGCAGATAAATACTTCTATGAAAAAGGTATCGACATCATTCCTGACGTTCTTGCAAACGGCGGCGGCGTAGTTGTATCCTACTATGAATGGGTACAAAACAAAGCTAGCTTCTACTGGACTGAAGAAGAAGTTAACGAACGCTTAACTAAAAATATGCAAAATAGCTTTGAAGCAGTTTGGGAAATGCAACATAAATACAATGTACCACCTCGCCAAGCAGCGTACATGGTTGCCCTTGAACGCCTCGTAGTAGAAACTAAATGGCGCGGCTACAACTGCTAATTCTTTCAACCTCCATAACATTTAGCCATAAAAAAGGCGTAAGCTCACATAGAGCTTACGCCTTTTTATTTACCTATGTACTTTTTATTTGAAAGCACCTAATATAGCGGCCATGCTAGGACGGCTGATCAATGCTTTCACCAAAACAGAGCCAAGCACTGCTGGAATTGTTTGACCTACGATGAGGTTCAATACCAATGGCCAGTATGGAAGGCCAAGTAATGGGCTTAGCCATAATGGTACACAGAGCGCTGGAACAAAGATGATTGGCAAAATCGCCCACCAAGCACTAAGGCCCATTTTTCGCATACAAACGATGATACCTGTTGTTAAAATACCAACGCCAAAACCTCCCATCATATCGAGGATACCAAGACCCCCGAATAGGAAGTTAGAAATGAGGTTACCAATCCCCATTGGAATTACCAAAAACGGAAAGGCATAAGCAAGTGCATATAATGATGTTGCTATACGAATTTGATACGCTCCGAAGGAAACGCTTTGCGTTAAATATAGTACGACGATGTACAATGCCACAACCATGGCAGAAATAGTCAATTTACGTGTAGTAATCATAACACTCACCTCCTCAAATAAAAAAAGCATGGCAAAACTACCATGCTAAAAATGCTTATGAATTTCCGTAGTTTTGTTTAGAGACAGGATGGTTTCAAACTGTCTTATTTAGTTGTTGCATTTATAATATCATATATTTTCGATATCTACAAGTCGTTGAGAGCTAAAGCAGCCTGTTACAGCAACTGCCATCAGTGTAATATTGGCAAGGGTGGGGTGTCAGAAAATACCTTTCCTCATCGCTCCACTGGCGAACCGGTCATCGGCCGAGGGCCTCGACCTGCCAAAGTCGCTCTTTGAAAAGGTATTTTCTTCCACTGCGAATTTAACAAATCAACATTACAGATACATAGTGACGTAAAAGGCCGCTTTAACTCAGCATCCCCCACATGATAAATAATATAAAATATATTACTCATCAAAGCGCCTCAACTAGCCTAAGCCAGTTGAGGCGAGTTAGCGACGTAGAAGTCCGCCTCAAGGCAAACATAGTGTCTTATCTATTAGTTTATATGTAAAGTAGCCGCCTAAAAGGCGACTACTAATATAATCCAGTTTTGGTGTATGTAGAGAAGTTTTAGTGGATGTAGAGAAATTCTATTATTGTGCTGGGTCTTCAACGCCGTTCGCGCGGAATGCTTCGGCTCTGTCGATGCAGGTGCCGCAGTGTCCGCATGGTTTGTCGCCGCCTTCGTAGCAGGACCAGGTTAGGTGGTATGGTGCACCGAGGCGTAAGCCTTCTTTTACGACGTCTGCTTTGTTATGGTTGATGAATGGTGCTTCTAGGGAGCATTCTTTGCCGGATCCTTCGAAGATAGCATCGCCCATGAATTTATAGAAGTGTTCTGTACAGTCTGGGTATGCGTTACCAGCCGCATCATCGCTATGGGCACCATAGTAGATATAACCACAGTCTAGAGATAAAGCTAAGGACGCTGCCGCAGATAGGAATAGACCATTTCTAAATGGCACATAGGTGCTAACCGTACCTTCCCCTTCTGTTTCTTGTTGTTCCTTGTATGAACCTTGAGGTATTGCCTCTGTGGATTGGGCTAATAATGAGCAATTGCTGAAGGCAAACAATTTAGTGACATCCATCGTTTTACCTTCAATTCCATAATAACCGAGAATAGATGCAGCAGCCTGTAATTCTTTGCTATGTTTTTGACCATATTGAATAGATAATGGCACTACATTGTCCTTACCAAATCTTTCAATAGCTAGCGCTAAGCATGTAGTACTATCAACACCGCCGCTAAATAGCACAACAGCCTTTTGTTTTTGAGCCATAAAGTCTCCTTTCCCCTATTACAACAGCCCCATCCAAAGATGAGGCTGTTAATTTTGTAGACAGATTTTATAAATCGATATCCAATTCTACTGGGCAGTGATCAGACCCAAAGATTTGCTGATGAATCTTTGCTTCTTGGATTTTATCATCAAGGCATTTAGATGTGATGAAATAGTCAATTCTCCATCCTGTATTCCGTTCACGAGCTTTGCCCATGTAAGACCACCAGCTATATTCTTCGATAGCATCTGGATAGAGGTGACGGAATGTATCTGTAAAACCAGCGCCTAAGAGTTCTGTCATTTTTGCACGTTCTTCATCTGAGAAGCCTGCATTTTTACGGTTTGTCTTAGGGTTTTTAAGGTCGATTTCTTGGTGAGCTACGTTGAGGTCACCACAGAGAATAACTGGTTTTTTCTTATCTAATTCAAGTAAATAGTTGCGGAATGCATCTTCCCAAGTCATGCGGTACTCAAGACGAGCCAATTCACGTTGGCTATTTGGCGTATAGCAACATACTAAATAGAAGTTTTCATATTCTGCAGTAATAACGCGACCTTCTTGATCGTGCTCTTCAATACCGATGCCATTAGTTACAGATAATGGTTTAATGCGCGTGAATACAGCTGTACCACTATAGCCTTTTTTAACAGCACTATTCCAGTATTGCTCATAGCCTGGCAACTCCAAAGAAATTTGGTCAGGTTGCAATTTAGTTTCTTGTAAGCAGAAAATATCTGCATCCAACTCGTTAAAGGATTCCATGAACCCTTTTGTTACAGCCGCACGAAGACCGTTTACATTCCAAGAGATTAATTTCAATTCGTACTCCTTATTCTAATAGGGCTTTTACAAGCTGATATACTTTGTAAAAGCCTCTATTTTAATCATTGTCTTATATTTCAAAATACTCTTATTTATAATTAGCAATTATAGTATGCTATACAGCTTAGCTAAATAAGCTGTATTACTATTGTTTGTGTTTCTTTGCATGTCTTGCTTCTGCGCGAGCTTTACGAGCAGCCTCATTTGCTTTTAAGTCACTTTCACGTTTTTCACGGAAATAATTTGCCACTGTAGACAAAACAAGAATTACTAATACAGTCACATTAAACATGCCTGGACCAAAGGTATAGATATGATAGCACAAATAGCCAAAAGCAATAAGAGTTAGTAAATGTTTCAAAATGTTCATTTGGCCTCCTGTATTATCTTAATGTTTCTACACCAGTCTTAAGTGGGAATTCATCATAGGTTACCCAATCACTAGAACTGCCAACATATAAGGCGGATTCAAGACCGACTTCACTCATAGTCAATAACGCATTACAAGCCGTTACCCCTGAACCACAGTAGGTCACAACAGGTCTATTTTGATAAATTTCATTATAATACTGGGATTCTAAATCTTTTACAGACTTAGGACCATCTGCGGTATAGCCACTTTCATAAAAATGATTAACCGCACCAGGTATATGCCCAGTCATACCATCCATCGTATCTACTTGAGACCCATCATAACGATACGGCGCACGAGCATCAATGATAACATGATCTCCACTTTCACTAGCCTTGAGAACCTCATCACGGCTCATAACCATATGCGTTTGCAATTCGTAATTAAATACAGTTGGTTCTGTAGGCAATGGAGTAGGATCTTTAGTAAGAAGATGACCTTCCTTAACCCAACGTTCGATACCGCCAGACAATACGCGCACATCAGATAAACCCATGTAACGCAAAGTCCACCAGAGACGGCCCGCCAAGAAGAGCCATGAATCATACACAACGACCTTGGAGTCGCGAGTAATACCATAAGCCTCAAAGGTATGAGCCAATTGCTCCATATCTGGCAGTGGATGACGACCGCCATGCTCGCCCAAAGGCCCTGTCAAATCTTTATCTAAATCTACTGGAAAAGAACCCTTAATATGGCCTTTTTTATAATCTTGATAACCGCGGGCATCTAACACGATGACCTCATCGAGACAAGCTAATAATTCTTTAGGAGTGATGAAATTTGACATATGTACTCCTTTCTATCATTATATCGAAAAATACAAATTTGATAATATTATTATATAACGATATGTAACTATGGACAATGAATATCAAAATATAATTTGAACAACACTTATATATGCACTAATAATTCTTGTACATTACAATTAGGCTATCCATATAAAATAAAAGGTACACTTATATATCATTATAAGCATACCTTTATATATTATGTTATAAACGTTTATAGATCGCATCTACTGCGTCAATATCAGCTGGCAACCAATCTACAGAGTACAATGTCTCTTTTGAAAGCCATTTAGCTGCTTCATGTTCTAATAATGTAATATCAGAATCATTTGCCAAAGAACATAAATAGCAATGCATAGTTAAATCAAATTTTTCATACCCTGTATATTCCACAGTAATAATATGTTCTTTAACAGCAATCTCTGCTTCTAGTTCTTCTTGTATTTCTCGTTTGAGTGCTACCTCATGAGCTTCTCCAGGCTCAACCTTACCACCTGGGAATTCCCAACCATCTTTTAAATCACCATAACCACGTTGAGTAGCTAATATAGTATTACCTTTTTTGATAATCGCCGCTACCACTTCTATATGTTTTCGTTGTTCACTCATAAATCCTTACCCATTAATAATATAATCATAAATATCATCCCGTACTGGCACTTCAAGTTGATATTCGAGCTCTACTGCCATAGTACCATTTGCCATAAAGATTTCTTTAGCCCGTTCTTGACCTGTAGAATGAATAGGCCCCAAATAGTAAAACTCTTTAGATTCTTCATCATCCTTATTCTTTCTCATAAATAAGTGCATAGAAACACCTAAGGCATCAGCGTTAAATGCAGTCTGCACATCATCAGAAGAAAAAGATCGTTTATTTTTAGAAATAGCTTTTAATAATCCTGGATTTTCAAATCTATCTTCATATTTGATAGTATCTTGAATATCATCAGCTTTGTGATAATTGATAAATACAGGATACGTTTTTGTTTCCTTATGGAATTTATACCCCCCAATATTTAGTGGTACTTCATTTTGAGGCCATTCTAATAATTGACATACTTGTTCATAGGTATACTTTTCATACAAAGCAAATGGAGTATTGGGATAGATATTGCTTTTATATTTGTCATCAAACTGTTTTAAACCATATGTAACAAGCTCTTGCACCTGCCCTTTAAAATTACTATCTTCTAAAGCCTCTTTAAATTCTTGAGATATACCATAATGCCCATTAGATAATTCAATAAACACACTATCTTCAAATGTCTTTTGTGCCGCTTTAACACCAAATTGATTTGTCATAACATTAATAAGATTAATTCGCCCATGCTCAGATAGTTCTAAATTATATGTATTTAAAAGTTCATTAGATACATATGTAATAACATCATGCTTTCCATCTAATAATGCTTGTAATACTAATAGCTCTCGTATACGTATTCCCGTTGTTAGTTTTTGAGATATAAAATGTAACATCCGTTCCTGAGCAGATGTAAATGATACATCATAGTCCTTATCTTTAATCTTTATCAAGAAATTATGGTAGGACTTAAATTTATGGAAAATCCGACTCACATCAATAGATCCATGTTCTGCAAAATCAGAAATTCTAGGAATACGACCTAATTTAAAGCGCAAATTAAAATAGGATTCTTTTATTAATTTCGTATCAGAAAACTTGGCCGTATCAATAGATTCATAAATACGTTGTTTCGCTATTTTATCAAAATGTACTGTTGAACTACCTGGAATAATGCGATTTCCTGCTTGTACATATCGACGTAATGTATCCTTGTTATAACTTCTATCACCAGATAAAGCTAATGGAATCATGAAGTTATTAGTATAGTTGCCAATAAAGTCTAAAATAACTACATATTCTTTATCTTCAAACTTACGGAGACCACGCCCCAACTGTTGAATAAATACGATTGGGCTTTCAGTTTGACGAAGCATAATAACTTGATTAATTTCTGGGATATCAACACCCTCATTAAAGATATCTACAGTAAAAATGTAGTCTAATTGGTCATTAAGTCGACCTTCGTAAGCCCCAGTGCCTGTTAGTCGAGCAATAGCTGTCTCTCTAGCTTCTTGACTATCTTCACCCGTTAGGCAAAGTGTACGATAAATACCACGTTCATTAAAAGCATCAGATAATGCTTTGGCCTCAACTCTGTTACTACAGAACACAAGTCCTTTCACGCGGCTTCCACTGTGACCAAAGTACCGAATCTTTTCAATAATTTTATCTACTCGCTCTTTTGTAGATAAATTAGAAAAAGATACCTCCATATCCGATATATCTTCTTGAGTATCTACCCATAAATCACTGATTCCAAAATAGTGGAATGGACAAAGTAGCTCTTCTTCTAAGGCCTGTTGCAAGCGAATTTCATAAATAATATTATGATCAAAAAGCTCATACAAATCATATCCATCAGTCCGCTCAGGGCTTGCTGTCATCCCCAATAAGAATTGTGGTGTAAAATAATCGATAATACGTTGATAACTATCAGATCCAGCACGATGCACTTCATCAATAATAATACAATCAAATGTCTTTGGATCGTATTGTTTCATTACATCGTCGCGTCCCATCATCTGCATCGTCGAAAAGACATGTGTAGCGTCATACATCTTAGCATGTCCAGACACAAGCCCAAATTGAATAGATGCATCATTAAAAACACGCTCAAAACTTTTAATCGCTTGTTTTGCTATTTGTTCGCGATGCACTAAAAATAATATCCTTTTCGGATTCATTTCACGCATAGCAAATGCGGCTGCATAGGTCTTACCTGTACCTGTTGCAGAAATTAAAAGTCCCCTTTTCGCATCATTTGCTCTCAACTCATTGAAATTATTAATAAACTGCTTTTGCATACTATTAGGTTCTAATTGTACTAAGGCTACTTTTCTATACTGTTCAGCAATATTCTTTTGTGAAGTATGATCTGGTCGTACCCATCGAGGCCTATACCAAGGAATAAACGCTTCATAAGGTATGGCAAACTCGGAATTCCAATATAAATCAAACTCTTCCGTAATCTCACGTGCATAGGTATCATCACAACGAGCTTCAGAACGGGTATTCCACTCTCGATTTTTCTTTAATGCGTTAATCGTTAAATTAGAGCTACCGACTATAATCTGGTAAGATTCCTCCTTTTTAAAAATGTAGCCCTTGGTATGAAACCCATGGTTACTCCCTCTAGTAGTACAGTAAACCTTTAAATCAATATTTTTTAAACTTCCTAAATCTTCCAAAACTTTTGGACTATTAAACCCAAGATAATCTGTAGTTATCACACGACCATGTACCCCACGTTCTTCTAGTTCTTTAAGAATAGGTTTTAATGTTAGTAATCCTTCTGGTGTTATAAACGCTACAGATATTAAAAACTCATCACAATTGCGCAAGCCATCTTCAATAGCAGATAGCACATTGCGTCCTTCCCCATTTGCAATAAGTTCTGAAGACGTAGCAAAGTTAAGTAAACGATTCGATTCTGACATAATAAACTCCCCATATAATGAATACTATACTTGCTATTATACCAGCAGCTGCTGCAGCGTCTAGAAAAATATACTTTTATGTAAAATAACTTATGTCTATAAAGCTCTTTTAGTATTATTCATCTATAAATCACGAATTATAAATATTAATGCATATTCACATAATCTAACTTCATCTATTCCTTATGATTCTCCGTTCTACACGTCTTTTTTGGTACGTAAGTTTATGATATAATGTAACTAATTACTCTAGGGGCGTAGTCCGCCCAAACGGATCCAAAAGAGTTAGTGTGTTTTCAAGGAGCGTGCGCAGTTGAAAAAGGGATACATCAAGTTAATAGCAGCCGTCGTGCTTGGTATTGCTATTATCGGTGGTGGGATCTACGGGGTGTATACACTCTTGTCATCCAATACAACGACAATTTTATATCGATCAACCGTTGACGACAAAATCAATGCTATCCGTCCTTACATTGTCGCATTAGACACATATAATTCGTATAGTGTAGCCTATGCTAACCAATTACAACCAACTCTTGAAGAGTTGCGTAATGGGTCCCATAACACGACGATTACATTGCCAAAATATAAGGACCTTAAAACAGCTTTAGAGGCTGCAAAACAAGATAGTCCAACTCCATACGAAGATGTAAACCAATCGACTAATGATGTATTAGCAATACTAGATCAACTAATTCCTGTGGCAGATCAATTACAAGCCTATTATATTGAACGTCGCTTCGAAAAAGATAATTTTAAAGGTAGCGATGAGCTAGCTGCACAATATGTACCTTTAGCGGAACAATTCTATGCTACGTACAACGCGTTAGATTTAGCCTTAGACAATCGTAACAATGAGCTCTATACAGAACGCATGAATGAGTATCAAGGGGAAAAACGTGAAAATGCAGTTAACTTTATTGAGTTAAATCTCATGACTGCCCAAACAATTGACCTAATCGATCCAGATGGAAATACGGATACACAAAAGGTCGAAGCAAACTTGCAACAAATTACACAACGTATTAATAAATTACAACCTGGTACAACATCAGAAACACAAAATGCAGTACGCGAGTACCAAGATTCTGTAAAAGAGTTTGTTGCAGAGGCTCGTAACTACATCATCATCAACTCTTCCTACGGCGAAGCATATACACAACTATTTATTAAATATAACAAAATGGTTGGTAAAGCAAATGTTGTAAATATGGCAGAACTTGATGCGACAGAACAAAAGAAAAAATAAGAACAACACAAAGAGGACCTATTTATACAGTAGGTCCTCTTTTTATCCGTCTAATTCTATTATTTAGTTAATCCTGATATTTTCAATCACTAAATACTCGCAAATAGCTTATATTATTTACGCTTCAAATCTTTCGTAATGATATAGTATTCAGATGGAGATATCTTAATACCATCGATATTGTTATTCCCTACAATATTAATCTTAGGATATCCAAGGAAGAGTGCTATCGAATCATCTAGCATCAATTGTTGTGCATTGATCAACGCATTACGACGCACTAATGGATCGTTATCACTTTCACCAAGAGCTAACAATTCATCGAAACGTGGATTGGAGAAGCCAGAACCATTTGCCTCAGCACCTGTCCCCCAATATTGTTTCAAGAACCATACTGGTTGACCTGTATTGGCAGTTACCACACTAGAGATCAACATATCATAATCGCCAGTCTGTGCCAGCGTATCAATCACAGCATAGTCTATGATTTTAATTTGTAAATCTACACCGATTTTTTTGTAGTCCGCTTGTAATGCCTCTGCATATAATGGCAATTCAGCTCGAGATGTATAGGCATAGAAATCAAGCACTAGGTTTTCACCATCTTTATCTACAATCCCATCACCATTTGTATCAATATAACCTTCCCGTTTCAACAATTCTTTGGCCCGTTCTACATTGTAGGCATCAGGATCACGCAATTGATTAAATCCATAGTCAATGGACGGTGGCAACGGAGCCTTACCAGCGATAAAGGTATCCTTCATCAAGTTTTTCGCATAGGACTCACGATCTGCTGCCGCAATAAGAGCCGCTCGAAGATTAGGATTTTTAAGTTTTCCTTTTTGGCTCATGCGAACGAATACATCGCGCAAAGAGGATTCTTCATAAATATTGAAATTTTTATCGTTTTGGAAGATACCATATTCACCAGGTCCAATGCTAACGGCCATATCTACATCACCCGCTTGCAATGCCATAGCTCGTGTATTGGCATCGTTAATAGATGGAATTTCAACCTTAGCAAATCCTGGCTTGCCATCCCAGTAGTTATCATTCCGTGCTAGATCAGCTCGTTCCTTTGTGAAAGATGTTACCACATATGGGCCTGTCCCAATAGGACCTTCCTTGGCTATATCACGACCTTTTGCCTCAGCCGTTACATCCATAATCAAGAATAATGGATCCCCTAACAAATTTGGCAGATTATAATAGGGCTTATCTGTCTTAATTGTAAGCTCTTGGCCATTAGCAGTCATTTCTGTGTAGTTAAAGAAGGACTTAGCTCGTTTACTCTTAGCAAAGGTTCTTTCCAAGGATGCTTTTACAGCCTCCGCTGTTAGAGGATTGCCATTGGAGAACTTAACCTTATCATTGATAGTGAAAGTCCAGCTCATCTTATCATCGCTTTGTTTCCATGATGTTGCCAACCATGGTGTAGCATTCATATGGTCATCAAATTTTATGAGTGTTTCACCAACACCATATCGTACAACAGCCCAACTAAAATAGTTTTCTGTTGGTTCTAAGGTACCAGCAAAGCTAATGGCCCCTACTTTTAATACATCATTAGATGAATTGGATAATTGATTCATACAGCCTACAGTGCCAAGTACTGTCACACCAAGGGTCATACCAATCAGTAATGTCTTACGTAATCCTTTCATTCACACACCTATCCTTTCCCTATATATCTATATGTATATCACTTCATATGAGCATATTTCAATTATACCTATAGGGGTATAATACTTAGTCAACTATACTATAAATTAAGCGTTAACACAATCTATTTTGAGAAAATTTTCGATATATTTGGCTAGAAGAAAAAATCATATAGATCATAAATAATAGACAATATAAAAATAGCAGTTAACAAAATGGTTAACTGCTATTTTATATAATCTGAACTTACGCTTTTCTAAGTTTATGCGGTCCCAGCTTCTTCTAAGGTAAGCGGCTTATGATCTTGTCCAATTTCAAAGATAGAGCTCAATAGAACCTTCGTATAAGGATGTTTTGCATCTGCTAAATGGAATGCATCTAGTTCTTCAACGATAGCACCTTTATACATAACCACTACCTTATGACACATGGTACGAATAAACGCAATGTCATGAGCAATGAATAGATATGTTAAGTTTTTCTTTTTTTGTAAACGCGCTAATAGGTATGCGATAGAATCCTGTACAGAAACGTCTAGAGCGCTTGTTGCCTCATCTAGAACAAGGATTTCAGGTTCAAGTACGATAGCACGGGCAATAGCCACACGTTGACGTTGGCCGCCAGACATTTCATGAGGATAACGATGCATGAACTCGCGAGGTAGGTCTACCATTTCAAGATAGTCACCTGCAATTTGTTCTTCTTTCCCCTTTTCTAAAAGACCAAAGTTGTATAGTGGCTCTAGAATGATATCCTTTACCTTCATGCGTGGATTGAAGGCTGCAGATGGATCTTGGAATACCATTTGAATTTTCTTGCGATATTCTTTCGTTTGCTCAGAGTTCATATGTTGAATCTCTACACCATCTACATAAATCTCGCCTTCTGTGATTGGAAGCATCTTCATGATCATACGAACCAAAGTCGTTTTACCAGAGCCAGATTCCCCTACAATCCCAAGGGACTGGCCTTTTTCTAAGGTGATATTAATACTCTTACATGCTTCGAGCTCACCACCAGTAGGAAGTGGGAATCGTTTACATACATTTTTTAATTCTACAGCGTAGTTAGTCAATGTAACGACCTCCTTCCAATGTTGGTACAGCATCTTTTAATTGCTTCGTATATTCATTAGATGGGTTTTCCAAAATATCTTGCGGTGTGCCAGCATCAACAACACGACCCTTTTTCATAACAATGATATAGTCGGACATATAGGCCGCTACACCAAGGTTATGCGTAACCATTACAATAGAAGAATTATGCTCTTTAGCAAGTTCTAGCATTTGCATAACTACTTGAGATTGTGTTGTTACATCTAAAGCAGATGTAGGTTCATCACCAATTAATAACGCAGGATCCATCGCTAATGCCATAGCAATGCCCACACGTTGGCGTTGACCACCAGATAATTCATGTGGATAACGGCGCAATATATCTGCCCCATTAGGAAGAGAAACAGATTCTAATAACTCAATCGCTCGTCGGTCACATTCATCATTGGTGATTTCAATATGAGATTTGAATAACTCTCTAAACTGTTTACCAATACGAACAATTGGGTCTAAAGCACTACCGCTATCTTGGAAAATCATGGCCATATCTTTACCACGTATGGATCTCCATTGGGACTTGGATAGTGTTCGAAGGTCTTGACCATTAAAGATCATTGTCCCCTCTATAACCTCACCACCTACAGGCAATAAACCCATGAGGGCCCGGATCACGGTAGTTTTACCGGATCCAGATTCCCCTACAATGGTCAATACCTTACCGCGTTCCAAGGTAAAGTTCACATCCATAACAGCAGGCACACCTTGGTACGCTATGTTAAGGTTTTCTACAGTTAGTATGTTTTCTGCCATTATAGCTCCTCATTATTTTGTAATTTTGTTAGTAATCCAGTAGTAATCACTTGGGTACATTACAGCACCTTTCAAGTAAGAACCTGTAACAATGTTAGTTTTAGGGTAACCTAAGAACAATGCAGCACCATCGTTCATCAATAATTGTTGAATTTGGATTGCATAGTCACGACGTTTTGCAGGGTCGAATTCAGTTTCAGCAGCATCTAACAATTGGTCAACTTGTGGGTTGGAGTAACCAGAACCGTTTTGAGGGTTTGAACCATCCACATTAGTATGCCAGTAGTTAGCTAAGAACCAGATTGGATCGCCTGTATTAGCAGTTACGATGTTGGAGATAAGCATATCATAGTCGCCATCTTGACCCATTTTATCAATCAAGTTATAGTCAACTGTTTTGATTTTCATGTCGATACCCACTTTTTTAAGGTCTGCTTGAACAGCTTCTGCATAAAGTGGTAATTCTGCACGAGAGTTATATACTACGAAGTCAAATGTCAATGGTTTGCCATCTTTATCAAGGATGCCGTCCCCATCAGTATCTTTCCAACCATCTTCTGCTAATAATTGTTTAGAACGTTCAGGGTTATACGCATTAGGATCTTTCAAATCGTTGAATCCATAGTCCATGGATGGTGGAATTGGAGCAGAACCAGGAATGAATGTACCTTTTAACAATACATCAGCATAGTTTTTACGGTCTGTAGCAGAAATAACTGCAGCACGTACTTTGTCATCACCAAGAACACCTTTTTGGTTGATACGAGCCAATACTACACGAAGAGATGCAATTTCATCTACTTTGAATTTATCATTGCTTTGGAATAAGCCCATTTCACCAGCACCGATATTAACAGCCATATCTACGTCGCCAGATTGTAAGCTCATAGCGCGCGTATTAGGATCATCGATGGAAGGAATTTCTACAGTTTTAAATGGTACTGTACCATCCCAATAGTTTTCGTTAGCAGCCATCTCAGCACGTTCTTTTGTGAAAGATTTAACTACGTATGGACCTGTACCAATAGGACCTTCTTTAGCAAAGTTACGGCCATCTTTTTCAGATTGTACATCAACGATTAGGAACAACGGATCCGCTAAAAGGCCAGGCATATTAGGATATTCTTTTGTTGTATGAATTACCAATTGTTGACCATTAGCTTCCATAGAGTCATATTCGAAGAATGTTTTTGCACGATTGGATTTTTCAAAAGCCCGTTCGATAGATGCTTTAACTGCTGCAGCATCAACTTTTTTACCATTAGAGAATTTCACCTTATCATTGATTGTGAAAGTCCACGTTTTATGGTCTGGGGATACTTCCCATTTAGATGCAATCCATGGTTGAGGTTTCATTTGTTCGTCAAACTTAGCCAATGTTTCGCCTACACCATAGCGCATAACAACCCATGCGAAGAAGTTTTCTGTAGGTTCTAATGTGGATGCGAAGTTAGTTACACCAACTTTTAAAACATCCTTATTAGCAGCACCATTATTATCAGAGCCGCAACCAGCAATGAAGGAACCCATCATTACAACGCTAAGACCTGCTAAGAGGGCTTTTTTCCAAGATTTTTTCATGTAAAATCTCCTTGTACCATTACATATAAACATAAAACATACACATCATGACCACTACAATCTACAATAGTCATAATGGAAAAACCTTATTACCGCCTATTTATATAACAACTTTCACAACACAACCTATAAATAAGCATCACACGTAACTAACCTTGGTTCTTAGGATCCACTACGTCCCGTAAGGAATCAGACCAAAGGTTAAAGATAGCAACTACGATAAGGATGGACATACCAGGGAATGCCATCAGCCATGGACTGGTTTGTAAATATTGACGACCTTCGTTAAGCATAAGGCCCCATTCTGGTGTTGGTGGTTGAGCACCAAATCCAAGGAAGGAAAGACCTGCTACTTCAATCATGATAGCCCCAATATCAAGAGCCCCTGTTGTAACAACAAGAGGAAGGATATTGGGAATGATATGACGTCTTAGAATAGTCGTTGTAGAGGCCCCCATCATGACAGCCGCCGTTACATACTCTTCACCGCGAACTTTCAACGTCATAGACCGTACAAGACGAGCATATTTTGCCCAACCAACTACAGATAGCGCTATAATCGTATTCACAATGCTACCACCCAAAATACCAGCAATGGCAATGGCTAATACTACACCCGGGAAGGATAGCATAATGTCCGCAAGACGCATGAGGACCATTTCGATTTTCCCGCCGAAATAACCAGCTACAGCACCGATAATAGTACCAATGCTTACCATGATAACAACGATACTGACACCCATAAACAAGGATAACTGTGTACCATAAATGATGCGAGACAATACATCACGACCAAGCTTATCTGTACCAAACCAATGTTGACTACTTGGCGCTTGTAATGCTTGACTCAGATTTGAGCTAAAAGCATCACCCGGAGCAAGCCATGGTGCAAATATAGCTATGAGAACTACCACAATCATCAAGGCGCTATAGAAAGAGAACAATTTATGTTTTTGAATAAATTCTGCCATTATGCTCTCTCCCTTTTTAATCTAGGGTCTAACAAGATATATGACGCATCAACTAATGCATTAATACACATATATGCTAAGGCAACCCACAACACAAAACCTTCGATCAATGGATAGTCGCGCATGGTAATGGCATATACTGCCATATTCCCAAGGCCAGGCCAGGAGAATACCATTTCAATAACTGCAACACCGCCTAATAGCCAACCGATAACAACGCCCAGTATAGTGATAAGTGGTAATACTGCATTAGGCAAAATATGACCGAATAAAATTTTCATCTCACTCACACCACGAGCACGTGCGCCGATAACATAATCCTTTTGCATTTCTTCAAGAATAACGAGACGAACTTGGCGCATGTACTTGGACCCGACTACAACAGCTAATGTAGCGGCTGGTAGAATTACACCGATAGGAGTTACACGAGAAGATGCAATAGGAACAAGTCCTAATTTAAGGCCAAAGATATAAATCAGTACAAGGCCTAACCAGAATGATGGCATAGACACGCCTACAAAGGAAGCAACGCGCAACAGATAGTCGATCCATTTGTTTCGATTTAAGGCGCTTATAATCCCTGCCGGCAATGCATAGAGCAATGTAAATACTAATGCTGTACCTGCTAACATAACTGTCCCTGGCAAAGCCTCCAGCATACGATCTACAACAGGCTTTTTAGCAGAGTAACTCATCCCTAAGTCACCTTGTGCAGCATTCACAACCCAGTTTGCATATTGCACTATAAACGGTTTATCTAACCCAAGCTGAGCTCGAGTTTCATCGATAAGCTCCTGAGACACGATAGTGTCTGCCGTTTCTAGTAGCATCGTTACTGGATCGCCTGGTGCTAAATAAGTAAGACAAAATGTTAAAAATGTAATGCCAAACAGTGTAACAATGAATTGACCTAGCTGTTTAGCAAAGCGTTTGCCCATAGGCGCCTCCTCCTATACTCTCTAAATACTACAATAATCTAAATGAACAACTAATATACTTATCCCTCCCGATATAGCAGAGGTGCATATAGGAAAACAACAAAAAAGGTTAGTCCACCTGACTAACCTAAAGTAAGCACAGCATATACATACCATGCCATCTAGAGCAGGCTTTCTGACTCATGATTCATCGCAACATTTCGGCCTTCCCAGTTTCCCAGTGACCCTATAATGAAACCTTGCTCCTCATTACAGCTATTTGCATAGTATGGGATTTACACCCATTTTCCTCTTTTACGCTCGGTAATACCGACACTCATTAGTTTATTCATTTTTATCGATTATAAATATACTATATTAATATTATGTTTACAATACATATACCCCTTAGGGGTATATGTACATCGTAGATTTTCAATGTAATTTTTATACTAATAAAAATTATCGATTACTGAACAAGTCTCTATTTATGTATAAACCCATAAAAAATCACTTTATATATATGATTTTTTCCGTATTAACTGTATCCAACTGTATATATATTAATTATTATAATGGTAATTTTCTCATGAATTTTTTTTTATACATACCGAAAAAACTCTTAATCACTTTAGCAACTATCAATTATTTATAATTAATAAAACCTTAATTAATAAGTCTGATTAATATACCAAAAAGAGGCTGTTATCTAGTAACAGCCTCTTATAAGACGAGAGTTATTCAATTAATCGATACTTTGTTGTAAGCGGTGCGCTTTGCGTGTAG
>OBXA01000822.1_pt1 | contig 21292 bp, 29 predicted proteins | sample 1538121 | NCBI WGS metagenome assembly OBXA01 (sample SAMEA2580133, study PRJEB22360) | human gut metagenome | biome: human gut; feature: human-associated habitat; material: faeces | place: Denmark | collected 2008/2010 | reverse complement strand
CAGCGACCTGGCGATTATGAGTCGCTCGCTCTCACCACTGAGCTAAAGGGCCGGGCGCAGGATAATAACGGTACGTAACTAATCCTGCAATATCATCCGTTCTGACTGACTAAATCCTGAACTTCCCTGACCGTCTGCTCAAAACGTTCAGTCTCCAGCTCAACGCCAATTGCACGACGCCCCAGCGACATTGCTGCTTTGACGCTACAGACATAAAAAAGCCAGCCACTGGGGGAGGCTGGCAAACTCGTAGAGCAAAATGCTGTTACGCAAACTTCGTTACAGGGTCATCCTGCAATACAAAAAATACACAATATTTAGAAAACTAATAGTGCCATGTGCAATTTTTAAGATTTTGTTATTAATTGTGGTCGCACCTTCCTTTCTGTGTACTTTCCGTATAGCTCACAGGATTCTGGGTACAAAAAAACCCGCGCATCGGCGGGTTCTTAAATCTTATCAACGGTAGACATACAAAGCCCATCGTTGGGAAAATCTTATCCATATTTTTTGAAAAATGCAAGCATCATGTCGTCATCTTCGGCGAAAACCATTTATCTTGTCACCTTTCTCAATTGTATCTCTGCATATGCTTCTTCCTGCCAGCACTTTGTAACCAGTTTATCAATGACATCTGCATATCCTTTGTACCACTGATAATCCGTCAGGTCTGGTACCAGCTTCTGGACATGAAGCCGCGCCAGTGTGGTTGGTAAACGGCTAAACCGGTTTCCATTGCAACGCCCACAAACCTTATAAACAGGCGTGCCATGAAGCCGGGTTCTTTTTTCATCCAGGACAATACCTTTACCCTTGCACCCTCTGCATGCTGTGCTGACTTCTCCCTTACCATGACAATGCTGACATAGTTCCTTCACCCACTCTTCCTTAATAACAGATTCCCCGCTTCTGGAGTGTTTCACCACCTCGCGCAATACATTATGAAATCCAGTACCAGCACAATGCTCACAGCGAGCCTTACTTGCCGCAGACCTGGAATAATCAGCAAAGGCAAAATTCACAAGGTAAGGAATGATCTGTAGCCGGGTTTCTTCACTCAATTTATTCAATGTCGGGTTATCCAGTGCCATCGCGTAATTGAGCAGACCTTCAATCGCAAACTGAGGATCCTGAACACCAACTTTTGCCAGGAATAAAGCAAACCCAAGCGTTGCTTTTGACTGCACCATCCCCTGCGCAGCCATCACATCCGTAATTGTTAAACCACCAGAGCCTGTCGCCGGTGCGTCATCGCTCAGTTTTGGAGATTTCGGGGAGTAATATTTCGGTAAGGCTTCAAGGTTCATGCTCGTTCTCCACTTACGCCAGTACGCCAATTGCCAGCGCACGATCGATAAAACGAAATATCAGCTCCAGCTGAGAGCCATACTTCTCTTCAAATGCCACGGTATCCGCATGCAGCTCGTCGTGATGCTTTCTGCACAAAGGCAACACAAAAAGGTCATGCGCTTTTGTACCCATTCCACACTGACCGTGGCCTATCAGGTGGTGGGGATCATCAGCGGGCTTTCCACAACATGCACACGGCTGTGTCTTAACCCAGCGCGTGTACTTTTCATTAACCCAGCGGCGACGTTTTGGGCGTAACATAAAAGACTCCGGCGACTCCGGATCCACTTTCAGCGCCAGCACCTTTTTCGCTTTATCCTGGATGATGCTGGTGGCAGGAACCGAAGGCACAAGGTCACTTTCCCGGGTGACAGACGGCACAACAGGCTTCGGTAATCTCAGTGCCTTACGGGCTGCACTTTCCGGTAAGGCATCCGCCAGGTCATTACGAATCAGCCACCAGCACAGTTCCGGCATTGTCACAACGTGACTGTCATCAAAACCGAGATCCCGACGCACAACAGACAACACCCAGCGGGTACAGTTATCCGTTGCCATTGATTCCAGCCGTTCCGTGAACTGATCGCGCAGCTGGTTATCGCAGTGCCAGCACAGACGGATTGCGCCCGGCGTGTGTCGCATTGTGGTCATGTTCTCGCTGTGCCAGTCGGAATGAGGCCACTGGCAACCTTTTTCACGAAGTAACCAGCGTTCAAGACATTCCACTCCACCAGCACGACGAATCACTGCCTCATTGCGGAACACGGCCCGAACGGCAGGATCATCCGCCAGCGGTTGTGATGCCGCCGGAACGGCACCACTGGCGAAAGATGAATAACGTTCCGGCTCAGGCTCCAGCAGGACACGCCCCTGCATAAACAGGGGCATCAGCTCTGAACCGGGCCTGAACAATACGATCCCCATACGCGGGGCAATTTCAGGGGTCAGTAGCGCTCTCACGGTCACCTCAATGAACGGTATCGAGCAGCTTTAACAGCTCAGGGAACCGGGATTCGAAGAAATGCGGCTGCGTCTCGCGCGGATTTGCGGGACTGGTGATGTTCTTGCCGAACATGCAGCCTTTCGCCGTCAGCGACCAGAATTTTTTGATGTTGTTAATCGCAGTGCGGCTGTATCGTTCACGTTGTTCAACGATCCCCAGCTTCGCCATCTGGTGATATGCCTGATTAGCTGTCAGGCGGATACCATACTGCTTCAGCAGTGCACTCAGTGACAGCGTGGGGCGGCTTGAGCCATCAGGCGCGTCAGCAGGAGCATCAATGGCATAGCGCGGTGCCAGATTCGGTAAGCCAACAGCCTCCTGGAGTTTCTGACAGGCTCCAAGCACTGATGAGTTAGACAGGTTTAATTCCCGGCGCATAAAGTCCAGCAGGATCACACCAGCCTGCATCTTGTCAGCAGCCTGTCCGGATAATTTTTCCGGTGCGCTGGTTACCATGTCGAAAGTACGGATCACCTTCAGATGGAATGACGGGCTGATCCACATTGCATAGGCATACACCAGTTCTTTGCAGACATACGTCCCCTGGCTATTTCCGCCACGAATAACGTTAACTGGCTCTATATTGACCGAGTTGCAAATCTGCAACTCGCTTATTAAACGTTCAGTTTGCTCATTGCGGAGCCAGAATGCAGGCTTATGCTTATCCAGAGAACCGGCAGCCCTGTGCAAATCGTTCAGGCTGTAACGACCATAAGCATCACGACGAACTTCAATACCATCAATGACCATCAGATTATTCATACTTCGTTTCTCCTCTTGATCAGGCGGCTGCACCCGCCGTTTTCTCGTACTTACTGATAGTGATCTCGACCTTCCCTTTCGGGATAACCGGTCCCCACTCCACCAGCATTCTTTTCACCTGTCTGTCGTCTTCCCACACACCCGCGTGGGTCAGGGCGTCAAACAGCGCCTTGTTATAGTTGTCCAGATCGCGGATCCGGTTATCCGGAGGAAACAACACGATCTCCACTGAAGCAGGTGCCGACGTTGGTTTCGGCAGACGACGTAACTGCTCAACTATTGCTGCGCATGCCGCGCTCTGGAATTTGCGCCCCGCTGCGCTTATCAGACTCTTACCAGCAAACGCCCCTTTGTTGGGGTGTCGCCAGTACGTGTTCACGCTGGGCGGGAAAGGCAGGATCAGCTTCATACTTTCAGGCCTCTCTCATGTAACCAGTGGGTTGCACGCAGCTTTGCGTTTTCCTCACCGGCAAGCAGTGAGCGGATAATCCCGACAGCCTCGCTGTCGTCGTCCTTCACCGCGGTATGAAGCGTTATCCCCCGGGCCACGCCACGCTTTATCGTGATGACGCCTTTTTTCTCCAGTGCGCGAAGATGCTCCACCGCTGCATTCACTGAACGGTATCCCAGCATGGTTGCCACCTCCTGATTGGTTGGCGGGAAGCCTCGTTCTTTCTGGTAAGAAATCAGCATATCCAGCACCTGCTGCTGGCATTGAGTTAATGTCGTCATGCCGCCATCTCCCTGACCAGTTTTTCCGCCTGCTGGCGAACCTGCGCCAGAAAGGCCTCACCACATGCCTCAAGTTCATCGCGCCCGATGTAGCTGATTGCCGGTCCCTTCCAGGTCTTGTCGAAAACAGCAATAGCACCAGCGAAGAAAGCTCCTGTCGGCACCTGCTTCTCGTCCTTCGGTATAAACCAGGCAGGCAGTTCAAAACCAATACGCCCGCGAATAAAAGCAATATGATCTGCATCTTCCGGCCACCACACTTCGCTGGTGGCAGCTTTGATCAGGAAAACATAGCGCCCGCCTTTATCACGCATGGCACTGGCATGTTTCATGATGTAACGCATGCCGGTAATGTATTGCCCCTCATGCTGACTGGCACGGCTGTATGGGGGATTACCAAAGGCAGCACCTTTAAGCTCCGCAAGACGTTCTGACCAGTCGTGCGCCAGCGCGTTGTCTTCCGCCGTGTAATACGCGGCACATTTGGCGTTATCACCGTCAGTGAATAGATCCAGAACAAACGGGCCAAACAAGGTGTTAATTCCCCAGAAAATGCTGTCCGGCGTGCGCCACTGATCGCCCACCTCCTTCAGTTCATGGGATGGTTTGTTCCGCAGCTCCACCAGCGCCTGACAATATTTATTACTCATTAAGCCCCCACGTAAAAAGCATCCGCAATGTCTCCGGAAGTACACCCCGGATGGGCTTCAATGAATTTCTGAACTTCATTCAAAAGACTCATAATCACCCCCTGAATCCTGCCGGGATCTGGCTGTAGTCCACATTGTCGTAACTGGCTTTGAAGTACGGGTCTTCACGTTTTTCTGTGTGCGTGCTGACGGACGGCGATAAGCGCAGGGAAAGCTCATCCCATTTTTCCCGCAACTTCGACGGGCTGAGCACGTTACGGCACCAGAACGGATCGCGGCTGACGCGGCTGTACATCTCGCAGATTTGTTTGTGAGTACGACCATCCTGCACACACATCAGGCGAATTTCGTTTGCCCAGGCTGTCCAGTTAGGTTCTTTGGGACGAACCACCTCGCCGTCACATTCGGCGGCCTGCTCGTACAGGGCGATGATTTTTTTCCAGAGCCACTGTGCGCAGGTCAAATCATCCTGCGTTCCCCACTGGCGCTTTTTAGGGCTGAATACAACCGCATCAGGATGGCGAGTTAAAAAATCCTGTTCATCCATCTGCGTGTCCGGTTGCGAAGCGTCCGGACGAGAAGGTTTTTTATCTGATGGATCATGTTTTGATTTTACTGACGGATCCCCGCCAGATTCTGACGGGTGAAAACCCGCTTTTTTGCCAGATTTCGACGCATCAAATTTTGACGGGTCAGATTTTGATGCGTCAGATTTTGACGGGTCAGAATCTGACAGTTGAGAAAATGCCGCTGCCTGAAGCTTCGCAACGTTAAGCTGATAAACATTCGACGCATTGCGGTTACCCTGGCGACGCGCCTTACGCGTTAACCAGCCTTCTGCTTCCAGCCGTGCGATAGCCGTTCTGACGGTACTCATCCCCGCGCCAATCTGGCGGGCAATGGTTTCAATTGATGGCCAGCACACACCTTCGTCATTACTGAAATCAGCCAGGCGGGCCATAATTGCCACGCTGGATAATTTCATGCCTGACGCTGCGCAACCATCCCATACATAGCCGGTTAATTTAGTGCTCATGACCGACCTCTATTTCCCTGAATTTACGACGAAACTGTTCGAGCGGGCTGAAGCACTCATGCTCATAGCCTTCGCGGAGGTAGATAACCCGTTGTGTTTCCGGTTCCCAACGAATGACTCTGACGGGCACTCCGTAGTGATCTTTGAACCAGCGGTTAACTTGTTGCAAAGGACTGTCTCCTTCTGCCGGTTGAAATCACCCACAGCCCACTCTGCAAAGCTGTGGGTTACAATTTCCCTGTCACCTGGTACATTCACTGCATAGCAATACTCCACCTTCGCTTTTCCACCCGGTACAGGAAGCGCAATCAGTTGCGAGCGACGGTAGTGTGTTGTTAAACTGTTCATGCGTTAGTTTCTCCACAACCAGAAGCAATCGACGCCACGACGCCCGGAGCTGCACACTCGCGGGCGTTACTCTTTTCCGGCGCACAAAAAACACGAAATAACAGTGTTAAATGCTCCTGCCACTTCGCCATTACTTGGTAGCTGTTCTCTTCGATTTGCTCACGCTCAGCCTGGTCAATAACTCCATCAGCAGTTGCCTTGCGTAAGTACTGGGAATGCTTGCCAATCCATTCTATTGACTCCATCAGCCGCTGATTAATGTCACCATTGTCAATGTCATCAATGTCCACCAGCGGCACAAACACCCCATTACTACGACGCGCTATCGCATCCGTTACATGCCTGGTACCACTGGCATCCTGTAAAACCATGGCCCACTCAAGTGGAAAAATTTGATCCCCACCGCTACGCAGTCTGTTATGCAATTGATCTTTCGCTGGGGTGATATCATCAGATTTATACAAACCAAGAATTTCCGCTGCTTCCTCATAGCCATGAGGTAAATCAGCAATCGTTCTTCGTATTGCTGCCACCAGCCATGCTGGTTGTTTATCAACTTTCCATTCAGGTTCTTTACCCACGGTTAATTCCTCATTTCTGTGGTGTTTTTATGCCGCAGCACTGTTAGTCTTTTGATATAAAGACACGTCAACTTTCAGTTTCCCGTTAGTAATTTTTTCTAACTGGTACGCTCGGCCTTCAGGAATAATCTCAGGCCACTCTGAAACAGACGGATGCTTAATACCTAGGGCTTCGGCGGTTTTACAAACTCCGCCGAAATAATTAATCACGTCGGATTTCCGCATTTCTGCCTCCCGTTAAATTACGTTAAGCAGAAATGTAGGATATCCAACATGACAATGTCAAGAATCCTACACGGGCATGTGGTAGGATTACCTACATGATGAACATGAGTGATCGTATTCGCCAAAGGCGAAAAGAACTGAACCTGACACAACAAGCACTGGCTGATTTGACTGGTGTGAACCGCGTCACTGTTACTGGATGGGAAAAGGACGACTACCAACCAAATGGAGCCAACCTTCAAGCCCTAGCCAACGCACTTAAATGCGATCCTCTGTGGCTTGTTAGCGGAAAAGGCTCGCCTGAACCAAAGATAAATCTAAAACCTGAAATATTCGCAGTTAAAAAAGTCCCCCTTATCTCGTGGGTTCAGGCGGGTTCATGGACAATGACGGAGCCTGGTGTCAGGAAAGAAGATGCTGAAGAGTGGGTTTATACTACCGCCCTTGTATCAGAAATGGCATTTGCACTACGGGTCCGTGGTGATTCAATGACCAATCCCCTCGGCTCACCATCGATACCAGAAGGTTCTATCGTTATCGTAGAGCCAGATATTATTGATACAGAGTGTATTAACGGAAAAATCGTTGTTGCCCATATCAATGGTGGGCAAGAAGCGACACTCAAAAAATTTGTTGAGGACTGGCCGAACAGGTATCTCGTCCCACTAAATCCTAACTATAAAACTATTGAATGCGGTGAGAACTGCAGAATAGTTGGTCTTGTCAAACAAGTAATAATGGATTTTTGACACATCTTCCTCACTATCGCAAAACCGGGGTATCCCCGGTTTTTTTATGAGCCTATCTTTTTATGTAGGATAACCAACATAAACTCTTGACACTCACATGTTGGATATCCTACATTTGTTTTTAGAGTTGTGGTGAATGCGCAGGCTGATGCGCGAAAGACATTGCAGCTATTGCTGAAAAGAGCTGTTCGGCGGGGCAATTAAACGCCCGTGAGAGTCTGAAATAACAGCAAGCCGGAGATCAGCACCGGTCACCACAACAGCCACTGCTTTGGCGGTACCAGTTTGTACACTTGCTTCCGGCTGGTACCGTCATTTTTACAAAACAGAGAAGAGCATCACCGGACGACGGGCTCATAACCCAATCCATCCGGGCGGCTGCCACCGCAGGTGTTCTTCTCTGTTTTGTGGAGAAACCAACCGACCTTGCAGGGTCGATATGATGAGGAGCAGCAAAATGGCTAGCGAACGCAGTACTGATGTGCAGGCATTTATCGGGGAGCTGGACGGCGGCGTATTTGAAACCAAAATCGGCGCAGTTCTCAGTGAAGTCGCTTCCGGTGTGATGAACACGAAAACCAAAGGTAAGGTCTCACTCAACCTGGAAATCGAACCATTTGATGAGAACCGTGTGAAAATCAAACACAAACTCTCATATGTTCGCCCGACTAACCGCGGGAAAATTTCCGAAGAAGACACCACCGAAACGCCGATGTATGTCAATCGCGGTGGTCGCCTGACTATTCTGCAGGAAGACCAGGGACAATTACTGACTCTTGCCGGTGAACCTGACGGAAAACTCCGCGCAGCAGGTCATTAATATCGTTCTTAATTAACTGATTATTTATCTCATCACTGAATATCTTTATATAGTGAGGACTTATTATGTCTCAGAACTTAGACGCAACCGCAATTAATCAAATCCATGCCCTTATTTCTGCTCAGGGTGTTAATGAAATTATCAGTAATATTGGTGCCGATGCTGTGGCATTGCCTGAGAATTTCCGCATTCATGATCTGGAAAAATTTAATTTAAATCGCTTCCGTTTCCGTGGTGCGCTTTCCACTGCCAGCATCGATGACTTTACCCGTTATTCTAAAGATCTTGCAGATGAAGGCACCCGCTGCTTTATCGATGCCGATAATATGCGAGCCGTCAGTGTGCTTAACCTGGGTACTATTGATGAACCAGGTCACGCAGATAACACCGCCACCCTCAAACTGAAAAAGACAGCACCGTTTTCTGCTCTGTTGTCTGTTAATGGCGAGCGTAACTCCCAGAAGTCACTGGCAGAATGGATTGAAGACTGGGCCGACTACCTTGTGGGCTTTGATGCTAATGGTGACACCATTCAGGCAACCAAAGCGGCTGCGGCAGTCCGTAAAATCACAATTGAAGCAAACCAGACCGCTGATTTTGAAGACAATGACTTCAGCGGCAAACGCTCCCTGATGGAGTCTGTCGAAGCGAAGACCAAAGACATTATGCCAGTGGCATTTGAATTTAAATGCGTTCCGTTTGAAGGCCTGAAAGAACGTCCGTTTAAATTACGCCTCAGCATTATCACTGGCGATCGTCCTGTACTGGTTCTGCGCATTATTCAGCTGGAAGCGATGCAGGAAGAAATGGCTAACGAATTTCGTGATCTGCTTGTTGAGAAATTCAAAGACAGCAAAGTAGAAACCTTTATTGGTACTTTCACCGCCTGATTTCATTACTGCAAATGCCCCTGCGGGGGCATTTATGGAAACGTAATTAACTCAATAATCACCGGATGGTGAGAGCTTCCTTTTAGCAGAATTCAGCGCGGTGCAGCGCATATAAAGTGGAGAACGAAATGTCATTTATTAAAACTTTTTCCGGGAAGCATTTTTATTATGACAAGATAAATAAAGACGACATCGTGATTAACGATATCGCAGTTTCCCTTTCAAATATCTGTCGCTTTGCAGGACATCTTTCACACTTCTACAGTGTCGCCCAGCATGCGGTGCTTTGCAGCCAGCTGGTGCCGCAGGAATTTGCTTTTGAAGCGTTAATGCATGATGCAACAGAAGCATATTGCCAGGACATCCCCGCGCCACTGAAACGACTTCTTCCTGACTATAAACGGATGGAAGAAAAAATAGACGCCGTAATCCGTGAGAAATACGGGTTACCTCCTGTTATGAGCACGCCAGTGAAATATGCCGATCTCATCATGCTGGCAACCGAACGCCGCGATCTCGGACTTGATGATGGCTCTTTCTGGCCTGTATTGGAAGGTATCCCGGCAACAGAGATGTTCAAAGTGATTCCACTGGCACCGGGCCATGCCTACGGGATGTTTATGGAACGCTTCAACGAGTTATCGGAATTACGCAAATGTGCATAACTCATGTAGTTAGTTTTTCTGGCGGGAGAACATCTGCATATCTTGTTCACCTGATGGAAGAACAAAGAAAGGCTGGCAATAACGTCTGCTACATCTTTATGGATACCGGTTGCGAACATCCGCTGACATACCGCTTTATTCGGGAGGTTTTGAAGTTCTGGGGCATACCGCTAACTGTGTTGCAGGTCGATATAAATCCAGAGCTTGGGCAGCCAAATGGTTATACGGAATGGGAACCAAAGGATATTCAGACGCGAATGCCGGTGCTTAAACCGTTTATGGACATGGTTAAAAAGTACGGTACGCCATACATCGGCGGCGCATTCTGTACTGACAGGCTAAAACTCACCCCTTTCACGAAATATTGCGATGACCATTTTGGGCGAGGGAATTACATCACATGGCTCGGTATTCGTGCGGACGAACCCCGTAGGCTGAAACCGAAACCTGGCGTCCGGTATCTTGCCGAGCTGTCAGATTTTGATAAGTCGGATGTTATCCGGTGGTGGCAAAAACAACCTTTTGATTTGCAAATCCCGGAGCACCTCGGGAACTGTGTTTTTTGCATCAAAAAGTCAACGCAAAAGCTGGGGCTTGCATGTAAAGACGAACCTGGTCTGATGCGGGTTTTTAATGAACTGGTTACAGGCAAACACGTCAGGGATGGTCATCGCAGAACAGGTAAAGACGTTATGTACCGTGGTCACCTGACGCTTGACGGGATTGCCAGAATGTATGCCGACAGCGACTACAGAAGTTTGTATCAGGCGATGGTGCTGGCCAAGCGGTTTGATACTGGTTCGTGTTCCGAATCATGTGAAATCTGGGGTGACCAATTGGAGTTGAAATTCGAAGAGGTCGTGGCATGACAATCGTAAAAACCCATACCGGTACCGTGATCACCAAAGATGGCCCGCAGGTAAAAAAATTGCACCAAACAGAGCGGATGTGGGTCGTTGGCAAAAACGAGTTTTACCACAAAGAAACTGGACGCCGCCATTTTGCAGAAAATACGCGCCGCCGACTGCTGTTAGACACCATCAAGCCTATCGAGGTGAAGCATGTTTAAACAGAACGAAAAAGCTATCGCTCAAATTGCTGATTATATCCCGCGTGCGTGCCGGGGTATGCAGTTGCAGGAAGCCAAAGCGCGCCTGGAGAAAAAAATTGCGCTCTATATCGATGACGGCTGTGATGCTGCCGTTCTTAACGCGGCGTTCGCGCCAGCTCTTAACAGCCATACGCGGGAGGCTTTTTTTTCGCGCATCGCAGCGCAGATCCGTAAAGGAGGCAACCAGTGAGCAAGATTGACTATCAGGCACTGCGTGAGGCGGCAGAAGCAATAAAAGTCGTGGCAACGCCGCAAAAATTGCTTGCGTTTCGTATGAAAGTCACACCGCAGGTTGTGCTGGTGCTGCTGGATGAACTAGAAGCTAAAAACAAACGCATTACAGAACTGGAAGCGAGGGAAGTTCAATTACCGACTCGCTACGACCTTCGATATGGGCACCCAATAAATGCTGATAAGCGACATGTCATGATACCTAAAGAAAATGGCAGCTGGCTTTGCCTGATTGACTTAGAACACGCACTACGCGTCGCTGGCATTCGCATCAAAGGAGAGTGAGATGACCACTTTCACCGATAAGAAACTGATTAAAGAAATCAAAGAGCGCATAAGCAGCCTGGACGTGCGAGACAATATTGAGCGTCGGGCTTATGAAATTGCATTGACTGCATTGACAGCGGAGCCATTTGGCATCATCGATACTTCGGGGATTGCGCTCATTAACCATGGTAGTGATGCGTATATTTGGCCCGTCAATTCGATGGAGCCGGGAGATGTACCACTATATATCGGCCTGCCACGAATTGCACCGGCATCAATACCAGAGGCCATGACAGAGGAAAAAGCGTACTCAAATGTACAAACGAGCTGGCAGGATGCGAAATATTACGCTACTGGCTGGAATGCCTGCCGCGCCGCCATGCTTCAGGCCAGAAACTTTCGGGAAAATAAGAATTCGTCAACCAATAATTTTCGGGAAATCGCGGAAACGTCAACCAACTATCCGGTAATTCCTAGTGAGGTGTTGTCCGCAATCCAGAAGGTTGCCAAGATTCGTGCCGATTTCGATGATTTTGACGGTGACAGGCGAGGTATCGGTGATTATCTGGATGAGGCTGAGCAAGAGCTTATCGTTACCATTAACAAATATGCCAGTCAGTTGGCAGCAGAACCTATAGCGCCTAATGACGTTCGAGAGCAGACAGCCATTCCGCAAGTTCCGGTAACTCCGGATGGTTGGATAAGCTGTAGTGAGCTAATGCCGAACGACGCACAGTGGTGCGTAGTGAACACAGAATACGGGTATTACGTGCAATGCTGGTCTGAAGGTCAAGGGTGGCTTGGTGATGATATCAGCATCCCTGAATGCGATGTAACCCACTGGATGCCTCTACCAGAACCGCCGCAGGAGGTGAGTCAATGAGTTGGCCTGAAGCATTTGCAATTGTAGGTGTTGCAATATCGATTGCGCTGATTATTTTTTCGATTTGCCGCTGGGGATAATCTCATGTTCGCACTTATTCAACGCGGGCAAATATACACGGACAGGGCCGGATACCCTGTGGTGATTACTCGCTGTACGGACCGCTCTGTGTTCTTTCGACGTATGGACGGACACTCCGGGCGGGTATGCATTGGTGAGTTCAACTGCCTGTTCGAACATATTGACCACCAGCAGTATTGCAAAATCCTGGCGGACACTGAGCAGGAAAAGCACCTGAAAAAATTGCGCGCAATGCAACGGAGGTGATACATGCATACGGTTTTTGAGTTATGGGTTCGCAAGACATTCGGCAATCGCTATGACCTGACGCGAGATGTTGACGGTTTCTACTGTCGTGAAATTGTGAAACGAATGTTTGAAGTGTGGTGTCACTGTCGTGGGCTGAATGTTGTGTGAGGTGAACTGTGGGGCTGGATTGCGTACCTATATCAACCTACTGCCGCAACGCGGGAGAAACGGTTGATGCCGTTAACAAACGGATACAAAGAGGAATATGGAAAGAAGGGGTACATGTATTAAAAGTCGACGGGGTTAAAGAGCGTTGGGTCGACTTAATAGAGGTTTCAAAATGGGCAAGAAAGAACAAGGATTATTATCTCTGCCAAGAGGAGTAACTATTCGTAAGCATAAAACTGCTTCAACACTAGTTATCACTTTCACATATAAAGGGGTTCTTTGCAGGGAGCCCCTATCTCGGCTTGAGGCAAATACACGTGGTATAAAATATGCTGAGCGCCTGCTAGGGGAGATACAAAATCAGATCGCCAGCGGAACGTTTGAATATGCGAAATATTTCCCCAATTCCAAAAAACTGGAGTTATTCGGTGTAGTAAAGAAAACCAAAAATATTAAGTCCTATCTTGATGAATACCTGAAAATTTGCATAAACCGTAATCTGTCGCCGTCAACCATTGGCGGTTACGAAAAATGTCTATCAGCACTATCAGAACTACATAAACTACATGTAACAGAATTGACGCCTGCGATACTAAAAAATTGGATAGCCAGCCGAAAAACTAAGCTGAAAACAATCAGGAATAACCTGTCATTTCTGCGCAGCGCCATTGATGAAGCTGTTACGGATGGCCTGCTGACCATTAACCCGGTAACCCTCGTCAGCGCCAGCCGGTACCACGTGATCGACAGTAGCCCGAGCGCCGACGATTACGAGGTTGACCCGTTCACGCCAGCGGAGACCCTTGCCATTTACCAGAGCTGCAGGTACAGGGAATGGGAAAACCTGTTCCGCTTTGCTTTCAATACAGGTCTGCGGAGCTCAGAACTGTGCGCGCTGCGCTGGGCTGATCTCGACACCATCGCGAACACAGCCCACGTTCAGGCGGCCAGTGTCGTAGGGGTACTTAAAGGCACCAAGACAAAAGCCGGTACCCGTAAGGTGGAGCTGAACAGTGAGGCGCTGGCAGCCCTGCAGGCGCAGAAGCAATACACCTTTATGAAAAGTGAGTTCATATTCAGCGATCCGAAAACGGGAGAACCCTGGACGAACGCCGACGCTATCCGTAAAAAAGCATGGGTGCCGACCCTGAAAAAAGCTGGTGTGCGCTACCGTAACCCGTACCAGACGCGCCACACATTCGCCACCAGACACATTAGCCAGGGTGTAAACCTTTTCTGGCTTGCCGGGCAGATGGGGCATAAGGGGCCGGAAATGCTGTTCCGCAATTACGGTAAATACCTGGCTGAATACGACGGGAAAACCGCAATGGAATCTGGAATGAAGAAGTGATTTGAAGAAAAAACCCGGCAAATGCCGGGTCTTTTTGATGGTTATTCTGTCGCGCCACCTATCGAAACATAATCATGAAATTGATCGTCAATGAGTCGGTCCTTACAGATAACATGTACAATGTGACGACAACAGTTTTCATCATCATACGCACGACCCCAGCGAACAATCTCATCTACAGACAGATCATTCGCACTCCATGGCAAAGTACCTGAAACGCCACGCGCACCTGGACCAAGTATGTCCATAAATTTCTTCGTGCGTGAATTGTAGATCCGTACCTCGGCAATTCGAATGATGCTACTAGCCCAAAGAGCACCACCGGCAATACTTTGAATGTTATCGCAGATGAGAAACTCATGCTTTCGCGCAAGCATTTTATAGATCTCACGCGCCAAACCTGCTGATTGGAAATCCTGTGCGATAACAGCGCTTTTCACTTGCTTTCCGGTCATCATCTGACCGTTCTCTTCGATAAAATTAAAGTCGTTGAACTGTATACGACCTATTCTTATCGTTTTGTTATCGTCTACCATATCAAGACCCAAGAGGGTATTGACCAGATCCTGCATTGGAACCTTCGAATCAAGAAGGTCACTGCCATAGTCTAAAAAAAAGTCGTCGGTGGAACATCCCAGTTGATACACATCCAAGTAGTACTGAAACTCACCAGAACTGACAATGTACTCATCAGCCCTCAGTAAGCCAGCCTCGGCAGTGAAAAAATAGAATGACTCAATAAGACGTTTTTCGCCAAATGGCGTAATGTTCAAGTCCTTGTTATATGAAGGTATTAACGCAGGAGCCATTCAGCAACCTTTTAATGGTAGTTAATTTCCCTGTAGTTCTTCTGCATGTATAGAGCAATTGCCGCTTCAATTTTCTTCAGCAGATTACTGCTTACATACTGAGGATACTGATCTGCTGGCTTCACAACATAGCGCAATTTTTCTTTGTTCATGGCGATCTCAGCGAACGGGATCACGTCACCGTCACGAACCTCATTGTTCAATGTCACAATAAACAGCTGACGTGCCGGGGAGACACGATCACTCAGTCTTCTCACGAAGAACTCGTTTGCTGTGTTTGAGTCAACAAAAGAACTGACGAGTTGAGTCCGACGCTCAATCGTCTGTATCGATCTTCTCGCTACTGTTCTCATGCTAGTCTCCTCAACACTTCACTGGCTGTGCAGTGAAGGTACAAAAAGCCACTGATGATAACAGCGTCATCAGTGGCCCTTGATGGTGATAACCGCAGTTACCTAAATAGTATGATATTACCTTACGGGTAATTCTTCAACGATTGCTCTGAATTGAATAGTCTTGAAGTGCTATGAACAGCACAAAACAGCGCTAATCACCGCCCCAGTGGCGGCTAAACACTTCAAAATGTTGGACAGAATCAGGACGTTAGAGGTACTACAATATGCACGTAAAATGCACGTGAGGTATTTTAAATTAGAAAAATCATTAATATTCAATTGGTTAAGAATTTTTCGGATACGGGTTCAACTCCCGCCAGCTCCACTTTTTAGTTGTTTGAAGTTCAATGAAGTCTACTAAGCCCACACAGCACAAGCTCTGCGGGCTTTTTTACGTCTATTGTCGTCCAGTGAGAATTGCTGAGAACTACGAGTTATGGCACCCTGAATGGGACCCACTAAGAAGGGTCCAAAAACCGAGGGTCCCAAAATGGCAAAAATCGCTAAGAAGCTCACTGACACTGAAATCAAAAGCACCAAGCCAGCCGATAAAGAAATCAACTTGTTTGACGGTGATGGTCTGATTCTACGAATCGCTCCTTTGGCGAAAGGAGGCAAGAAAAATTGGTATTTCAGGTATGCAGTACCCGTGAGCAAGAAAAGAACCAAAATGAGCCTTGGGACATATCCTCACCTTACCCTTGCAAGAGCCAGAGCCTTACGTGATGAATATCTCTCCTTTCTGGCAAATGGTGTTGATCCCCAAATCCATAACAACGATAAGGCGAAGGCATTAAAGAGTGCTACTGAGCACACTCTCCAAGCCGTAGCGCGGAAATGGTTAGATGAGAAGGTAAAGACATCAGGTATCTCACAAGACCATGCAGCAGACATCTGGCGCAGCTTAGAGAGAAATGTCTTTCCCGGTCTGGGTAATGTCCCTATCAATGAGATCCGACCTAAGCTCTTAAAACAACACCTTGATCCTATTGAGCAACGAGGCGTATTGGAAACTCTACGCCGTATCATTTCACGTCTGAATGAAATCTTCCGGTGGGCAGCTACTGAAGAACTTATTGAGTTCAACCCGGCTGACAACCTTGGTCAAAGATTCAGTAAACCAAAAAAGCAAAATATGCCTGCCCTTCCCCCAAGCGAATTGCCAAGGTTTATGGAATCTTTGACGAATGCGTCAATCCGGTTGGAAACACGTATGCTAATTGAATGGCAATTGTTGACATGGGTTCGTCCGGGTGAAGCCGTTCGCGCAAGGTGGTCTGATATTGATACAACCAACAGCATTTGGAACATTCCTGCTGATTTCATGAAAATGAAAAAGCTTCACAAAGTTCCTTTGAGTAAAGAAGCTTTGCGCATCCTTGAATTAATGAAATCAATAAGTGGGCATAGAGAATGGGTTTTCCCCAGCATAAAAGCGCCTCTTAATCATATGCATGAACAAACAGCCAACGCAGCTATCATCCGAATGGGGTTCGGAGGCGAGCTTGTAGCTCACGGTATGCGTTCTATTGCACGAACAGCGGCAGAGGAGTCTGGTAAATTCAGAGCTGAAGTTCTTGAGGCAGCGCTTGCCCACTCGAAAAAAGATGAAATTATCGCAGCATACAATCGTGCAGAATATCTGATAGAGCGACAGAGTTTGATGCAATGGTGGAGTGATTACGTTCAAGCTCAAAGATCAAATGCTCTGGTAGCCTAAGTATCAGAATAGCTAATATAATCCTGAAGGTAAAGAAAATGGAAACCCTATTCAAAGTTTTTGAAAAATTTAGTTCCAGACCACTTTTTTTTATTTTTTTCGGACTCTCACTTTGTGAATTTTTTCAGAAACAATCTGTTCTGATGAATCCATCAGCAGATAACATCGCGAAATTATTCGCAGCCATGATATTAGTTGTTTTTTTTACTTGGGGATTTGAATGGCTAATCTTCAAGTTCAATGTAAACCTTGAACCTCATGATCAAGGCGATATTGGACCAACAATTGGAACGGCTACTTTAGCTGTATACTTAGTTTATGCCTTTCACTTTCTCAGTGAAAATCCTGAAGCATTAAATTTAAAGTTATTAACTAACTCTGGCTTTATATACAGCACAACTCTATTATTATTCTCATTAGAATGCATGAAGCTTAGAAGACTTAAACAAAAATAAACAACATCATTGTGATGATAAATATAAAATAGGCATGGCGAAAAAAAATCACCACGCCTAAAATATAATAATTATGGTAGCATCATTGATACATAATCCACACCAATCCTTGAGCTATACTGAGACGCTATAGCCTGATATCTTTCTGCATAACCAGTTCTCAGTTGAGATTTAAGTTTGAGTCGGACAGGAACATTTTGCACGTTGCCATCCATATTACTTAAAAACACGGCAGAAATAATATTTTTTTCTTCGCCATCAACTGTTGTTCCATGATTCAACACCACCATATAATCAACAACAGGAAGCGTTTTATCCCCTTCGAAAATAGAGAGATATTTTCTTTGATTTTTATGCATTACATATATATATTTCGAATGTTCAGCAAATGGCAATGCTTTACTCTGACTGGCGTTAAAAAGCTCCAGAACTTTAATGAGCCTGTGCGGACTTAATCTTACATGGTGAGGGTCGTTACCCTGAGTAGGAACCAAATCACATGCCGCAGATACACATAAATACCATTTGTTCGACTCTGTATCAAAGAAAATAGTGCCAGTAGAAATATGACCATCTTCAAAATTCTTTGAAGACAAATTCATATTTAAAGCATGATACATTTCGTGATAAGTATCATTATTTGATGGCAGATCCATTTTTGAAGAGCAATATTGGAGCAATGCAGCAACTCCGCTGTTAGCGTATTCATTTGAATAGCTATCAAAAACACTTTTGATAAATTCATCCAGCGTATTATTATTTTTAAGTCTTTGATAAAGCTCTTCTGATAAATTACCAAATACAAAGTCAATATTTCTACATCTAATATCAGGCGAGTCTGATTTTAATATCTCATTTAACCACGCAGCTTGACCGTAATGATCGTTAGCCAAATGATTTACAAAAGATAAAGCCTCAGCTTCGATTGCATTCTGAATTTCAGATTTTATTAACTGATAATAAGATGGTTTCCATTCAATGAGAGAATCATTGAGAGTTTGCCAAATCCTATCTCCATCGTTTTCATGATCATCTTGAACCTTATGAAATAGGGAGACAAAGATATTACCACATTGAATCCATTTTACTCCGCTTTCATCACCCCGAATGACATTGCCAGATGTGTTGCTAGAAATAATTGCATTTCTAGACACAGCATATTCTGCAATCATTTTTGCAATGAAGTTTTTATCCTTTTGATCCTCCAACACAGCATCATCATGTATTAATCTTTTAATTCTTCTACAAGGCTTACTGTCTTTAATATAGGCTATTATTTCATCTCTTGTGAGAGCTTTATTACCATTATCATTTAAGTTCGGTAATACAACGTCTTCCCAATAACTTTGGACATCTTCATTATCGTAGTCAATGATCAAGCTGTTGATATCCAGAGCACCTTTGAGAGTCGATGATATCTGCATCCAAACCGTTTCTAAATTCTCTCTAGTATATATTACAATCATATTTAAATGATCGGAGTCTTTCAAATCTTGTAATAGTTTAAGTGTTTTATCAGGTGCATTATTATCAAGATGATAATCTACAATAATAAGATCTGATTTTCTAATCCGATCCACATCGAAATTAACAGAACCATTGTCAACATCACAAATCATATTTTTAGATTGAAAAAAGCTCTCAAGAGTAGCGGCTCGTTTAGATGAGTCAATTTTGTTGTAGTCTAAATCAACTTCGTTATTCAACGCCCTGATTGATTCAGAATACGTCAGAAAATCGTCATCAATCATGACAACGGAACGAATTGCATTTTCGCAGAAAGTTTTCTGGACAAGAGAATTATAATTTGCCACTGTCATATTAGAACTCCACTCCATTGAACTGGATCACAAAATTAGCGCCATCTTTTATTAAATAGTTATCGCCTTCATCAGGTTCTGAATACCATATTTTATGATGTGCAACAGCAAGGTTTTCTCGACATAGATACAGACCTACCCCATGTCCATTTGCTCTTTTGCTATAAAATAGTTCAAATAGTCGCGGGATATCATCGGTATCAATTGCCGGACCAGAATTTGCTATGATAACCAAAGAATTCACAAAACCAATCTTTATGAGCCTATTATTTGACAGACTGACCCAATACATTGCATTGTTGATAATATTAGTAAAAACAGGATAGATCCTTAATGGTATATCTGTTATTGCGATTTGCTTAAACTCTTCACTAAATTCAATAGTTATTCGTTGCCGTTCGAAACGCTCCCCAAAGAACTTCAGGACATAATCCATGATATTTTTTCCAGTTATTCTCTGCCTGGATTGATAACCTGATATTTTCAAAGGTGATAAGAAACGTATTTGTTGAGTAAGCGATCTGTGAGCATTTAACGCCAATGAAAAACCAGGGTGTTCTTTTACAGAAGTAGGAAGAGAGTTTAGTCCTCTGGTTACCATAGAATCCATTTCTTCAAGTTCATGAGATATTATCTCAACACTAATACCTAACTGTGCAAGCGCGTTTAAACTTTTAGCTTTTTCTTCAAAATATGAGCGTTCTTCTTCAGATAATGAGAATGCTGAATCTAAGTTTATACCTTCAAATAATCTATCGAGACCTTTTATTATTGATTGATATTTGAAAGTTAGGGTATCAACTGACTCAACATATAAACTATCGAGCAAATTAAACACATTTTCAATTTGTGAATCATTATCTATTGAATCAACAACTGATATAGTTTTAGCATAATAATCACTTCGATCAACCTTTATTTCATCGGCCCATTTTTTTAAAAGAGAATGTATCTTCTCCTCTATCGTGTTATTAAACTTAGTTAGTTTAGAATTAATAATACCTTGATTTTTTTCAAGGTGATTTTTCGCTGACAATGAAGGCTCAAGTTTATTTAATTCAGAATCAAGTTTATTAATTACTAACTTCATTTGTAGAATATACGCAGAGAACTCATTAAATTTATCTCTGTAGTCTCTATATTTCTCTTCATACATTCCAAGTTTTGGAGGTTTGATAGGCGTTTTAATTTCACTGCGCAACGCATCTAAGTTTGTAAGATCACTGTCTATAATTTTAAGATAGTTTAAATCTAACGAACCATCAGTTTTATCAAGCTTAGTTTTCAGCCTTTTAACAGCCTCCAAGGAAGCATCAAGAACTGGTGTCTGATTCTTCAAAGCTTCTGAAAAACTTTTTTGTGTTGATTTTCGAGCTTGTTGTTGAGCAGATTTTCTTAACTCTTTTTCACGCTTAACTTGTTCTAAAAGCTCTTTACGGTCATCAGAACGTGAACCAAAAAATCTATCAGCAAGTTCAGTTAACAAATTAGATATAATAGTTTTCAGTTCTCTTGCAGCCTAGTTTCTTATGAATCCCTCTCTCCCCGACTTATCTTTCAGCTCTTTATTACTGGATTGAGTAATTCCAATATAACCAAAAATCCTTCTATTAGACCAATAATATCGCCCTGCATTCCATGAACGTCTTTCTTCTATCTGGAAGAAATCATTATCTACTCGACCATAAGGTAATACTCTCAAGCTATCCCTAAAAATCATTAGTCCTGCATACTTTTTGGCCTTAAGATCAAAGTGGGAATGTTCACGTTCAGTATGTGATGTATTTTGTGAAAGGAATTCAAACGTTCCTATCTGAAGCTCAAATGGGCCGATCCCTGCGTGATCCTACCCACGTAATATGGACACAGGCCTAAGCGAGGTTCTTGTTTTCAAATTGTTCCGGACTGAGGCCGCCACACAAACTGTGCCGCCGCCACCGATTGTAATCACATTCGATATAA
>OBXA01000819.1_pt1 | contig 21336 bp, 17 predicted proteins | sample 1538121 | NCBI WGS metagenome assembly OBXA01 (sample SAMEA2580133, study PRJEB22360) | human gut metagenome | biome: human gut; feature: human-associated habitat; material: faeces | place: Denmark | collected 2008/2010 | reverse complement strand
TTCGGAGAGCTGGCGCCCTCCAAAGAGGAGGCCGCTGCCGTTGCAGAGAAGACCGGCTACCCTGTCGTCATGAAGATGACCTCGAAGACCACGTCCCACAAGACCGACGTGGGCGGCGTGCGCGTCGGGATCGCGAGCGAGGAGGATCTTCGCCGCGAATACCGCGACCTCATCGGAAAGCTCGAGGCGAAGGGCCTTCTCGAAGGCCTCGAAGGCGTCCTCATTCAGGAAATGGTGAAGTCGAAGCGCGAGCTCGTCACGGGCATCGCCACCGACCCGCAATTCGGGCCCATGGTGATGTTCGGCCTCGGCGGCGTCTTCGTCGAAGTGCTCAAGGACGTTGCCTTCCGCCTCGCTCCGCTCACCGACATCGACGCGAAGGACCTCATTCATTCCGTCAAGTGCGTGAAGCTTCTCGAAGGCGCCCGCGGCTTCACGCCGGCGCAGATGGATAAGGTCGAGGAAACGCTCCTTCGGATCTCGCAGCTCGCTCACGTGCACCGCTTCGTGAAGGAGCTCGACATCAATCCGCTCATGATTTCCGACAAGGACGGCGAGCCCATTGCAGTGGACGCCCGCATTGCCTTTGACCCGGAAGCGGTCAAGCTCGCGCTCTAAGCTTCAAGCCCGACAGCTGACCACCACTCCAGCGGCTTCGCGCGGACTTCTCCCGCCCGAAGCCGCCTTTCTTTCTACAATGACCTGAACCGTCCGCATGACCGGGAAGCGCCGCTAATACGGTATTTCGCTCATTGCGAACGGTCCCGAAGGCCTCAGGCCGGCATAAAATAAGACCTGTTCTCATTTTCGTTTCATGCTTGATTTCAGTCATTACGCGCTTTACGACTCAGCCCGGACGATGCGTCTCTCGCTGGAACCCATGACGCGCACGCAGATGCTCGCAGACTTCCCCGGAGAAATCGTTATTTCCTCGCCGCTTCTCGCGGCCCGGCTTGGGTGTGAGGCAGCGGATGCTGAAGCGATGCAGAGACGCAGAGAGGAATTCGCCGCTTTGGACGAAGAGAGCGCCTTCAGGGTCTGGCTCAACCGGACCCCGGCGCGGGACGGACGCATTGCCTATGTATCCGCTCCCGACTCGCTCCCTGATGTCGAAGAGGAACCCGACTGGGGCATTTCGAGCGCAGGCTTTCTCATTGGAAGCGTCGCCGAAATATCCGAGTGGGTGAAGCGCATGACGGATGCCGACGACCCCGCGTCCATCCTCCGCGAGCTCTCGCGCATTCTTTCCGGATGCTCGGAGCCCCCGCATGCCGCTCAGCTCACTGATCTCTCAACGGGCGCCGTCATCATGACCTGGCCCGTAAGGTGCGCGAATCCCATTCATGCGCTCTCCGCTGCCGCCGAAAGCTGGCCGGAAGTGAGATATCGGGAAGAAGACTTTGACTTTTCTCTCAAAAGCGATCTTGCCGATTGATCTCAGGAATTTGACTCTCATGACCTCACCCGCCCCCAGCCAAGAAGTCCCTCAGGAAGGGAAGCTCTCTGAAGCCGAGCTTCGCAGAATTGCCGAGCTCTGCTCCAAAAACGGAAAACTCGCCGAAGCCATCGTCTCCTGCGTGATGCGCGATCTTTTGAAGAACGGAGACCTTACGGAAGAGGAAGCAGAAGCGCTCTGCGCGCGCTGCGCCAGAGCCGCAGAGGCCGAACACTGCACGAAGGAGCCTAAGAGCGCCTGAGGCGCCTTCGGGATTTGAAAACTCGCCCCCTTGAAGAAGCCGCAGCGCTCCCGATGGAGTCTGCGGCTTGAAGTCGCATCTGCGGAAGAGAATCTTCTCCCAGCGCATGCGGGTTTGAAGAAAAGGCTGACTCCTGTTCGCAAGCGCCAGCCTTTCTCTTCAGGATTCAGAACGCCTTTGCGGCGCCTCTTTTCAGGACCGGGCGAGCTCGATGCCGACGATGCGGCCGAACGTCACCGTTCTGCCGCAGGCCATGCCGGTGGCGAGGTTCGGGTATTCGTTCGCGAAGAAGCACCCGCTGTCGTTCCCGATCACGTAGAGCCCGGGATGAGCTGCCGGAAAAAAATGATTCGTGCAAAATCCCGGCTACGGCTCGTTGTCGCTATCGCCGTCCGTGTACGAATGTTTATAGATGAATGATAGATTGAAGCGTTCGAGATGATCATGTCGCATGAGGATTCGTCGTGCAGAAGAAAACAATTGCCGTTGGCAACTCGTCATTCATCGCACTGATTGAAGACCAACACTACTATGTCGACAAAACTGCCTGCTTCAAGCCGCTTCTTGATTCTGGAAACTTTATTGATCTGATTACGCGTCCGCGGCGTTTCGGCAAAACTCTCTTCATGGACTCTTTGCGCCTGTTTCTTGCAATCAATCCTGCCAACCCAGGAAGCACGGCAAAGCAGGAAAGGCTCTTCAATGGCTTAAAAGTCAGGGAAGACAAAAATTTTTGCGACAAATACATGGGGCAAGTACCGGTTCTCTTTCTTTCCCTGAAAGGCGTAGAAGGATCATCCTTTGAAGCTGCATACCGAGCTCTTGTGCAGAAAATAGTTGATGCAGCGAAAATGCATGCCTATCTGCTGGATAGCCCACGGCTCGATGAAGAAGACAAGAAATTGCTCCGCGAATATCAGTCACGCGATTTTATGCGGGACCTCGCCAATATTGACTATGCATCCAGTTTTCTAAAAAACATGCTTTTTTTCCTGGCCAGGCACTTCGACCGGCAGGCAATGCTCTTTCTTGATGAATATGATGTACCGCTCGCCAAGGCAGCATCTCGCGGCTACTACAACGCGATGTGCGATTTTGTCAGAGCTTTTTTCGACACCCTTAAACCGGAGGCAGGTCTCGTTCTGAATGATCGACCTGTTCTCAAAAAAGCTGTTCTTACCGGATGCCTTCGCGTCAGCAAGGAAAGCATCTTTACGGGCGTAAACAATTTCTCTATCAATACAATCTGCTCCGACAACGTCAGCCTCTCCGCTTGTATGGGCTTTACCGAATCGGATGTACTCGCACTACTTGATTACTATGGATTGTCCTCAAGGAAACAAGATGTCAAACACTGGTATGACGGTTATCGCTTCGGATCCAATGATATTTACAGTCCGTGGGATGTACTCAACTTTTGCCAATGCGCCCTGAGCAGCAAGAATCCCTTGGAATTTAAACCCGACAATTATTGGATTGGCACAAGCAGCAACGACGTCATTGATGAGTTTCTTGGATTCCTGACAGAAGAAGATGCTGAGCGGATGCAGACGTTGATTGATGGGGGAAGCATTGAGCTCCAGATCAACGACGAACTCAACCATTCCGATATTCGTCGTCATCAATCTGAAGACTTCTGGACGCTTCTTCTCTTCACCGGCTACCTCACAATTGCCAAGCATGCGGGTTACAAAAAATATTTGCTCCGCATTCCTAATGAAGAAATTCGAAACACTTTCCGAAGCCGCGTACAGGTCCGCTTCTCTGTTGAGAATCGTTCCTTTGCCGCGCACGGCTTGAAACTAGCAGAAGCAGCAACCCGAGGAGATGTTGGAGGCATGGCCAAGGTGCTGGAGCCACTATTAAAAAATTATGTTTCTGTGCGGGATACGGCGACAAAAGCTCCAGCAGAGAACTACTACCATGGTTTCCTTTCCGCGCTATTCGCTTGTGCCGGCAACCGCATCAACGACTTTCAATCGAACGCAGAATCGGGATACGGTTTTGCCGACATCGTCTTCTCATCGGGCTACGGCACAGATCGACTCGGCATAGTGATCGAAATCAAGCGCACAGCCCGACCAGAGGAACTTCTTGACGCTGTCGATAATGCCTTGAAGCAAATTGACGAGAAGAACTACGCAGAATGCCTGCGAAGAATGCGTTGCAGGAAGTATTACGCTTACGGCATCGCTTTCTGCGGTAAAAACTGCGAAGTTGGTGGCGGAACACTTCGCGAAGTTTGATTACCTCCACGCCGTGTACGGCGGAACCTCGCGCATGCGGGTTTGAAGAAAAGGCTGACGCCCGTCAAAGCGCCAGCCTTTTTCTTCAGGATTCAGAACGCCTTTGCGGCGCCTCTTTTCAGGACCGGGCGAGCTCGATGCCGACGATGCGGCCGAACGTCACCGTTCTGCCGCAGGCCATGCCGGTGGCGAGGTTCGGGTATTCGTTCGCGAAGAAGCACCCGCTGTCGTTCCCGATCACGTAGAGCCCGGGGATGGGGTTGCCATCGGTGTCGATCGCGTTCATGTGCGTGTCGATCTGGATCCCGTCCATCGTGCAGAGGACGTACCCGGTGTTCTTGGCGCCGTAGAAGGGCGCCTTGTCGACCGGAGTCAGACGGAAGGATTCCTTCCCGTAGTCCTCGTCGATGCCCTTTCTGGCAAGAGCGTTGTAGCGATCAACCGTGCGCTTCAGTTCCTCCGCTGGGAGACCGAGCTTTCGTGCGAGCTCCTCGATCGTATCGGCCTTCACGACGAAGCCCTTTTCAAGCAGCCCGGGCAGCATCCGGTCGCGCACGACTTCGTAGGAGATGTTGGGATCCGCGCCGTTTTCAAAGGGATAAAGCCTCGAGCAGCCGTGCATCTTGAACTGCTGCGCATACGCGGTCCAGTTGCTGTCGAAGAGCGTGTAGTGGCAGTGGCCCTTCTGGTATTCGTCGGCGTGGAGAATGTTTTCGTAGGTGCCCGATTCATTCATGAAGCGGCGTCCGTCCGCATTCACCTTGAGCCAGGGCTGCGAGCCCATCCAGAAGAAGCCGTTGTCGCCCGACTTTGCGGTCTCAACGCCCGTCTTCTGGTCCGGCCTCAAAGCGCACCGGTCGAACATCATCATGGAGTGCGTTTCGTCCATCTTGGCGCCCGCCCAGAGGCAGGCGCGGATGCCGTCGCCGTGGGCGCCGGGCATCGCGCCGTTGCGTCCGATAATGCGGAGGTTCCAGGGCTGGAGCGCTTCCATCATCCGATAGTTCTGCGCGTAGCCGCCCGTTGCCACCACAACGCCCTTTTTCGCGACGTAGCGCACGTACCGGCCGTCTCCGTCCCGGGCAATGCAGCCCGTGACGCGGCCCGCCTTCTTCTCGAGCTTGACCATACGGGTGTTGAAGTCGAATTCCGCACCTTTCGAAACCGCGTAGTCAAGGAGAATGCGGTTTCCGTCAAGGCGCTTCCCCGTGCCGTCGTCCGTTCCTCTCCAGCGCGGAGAATGGCCGGTCGCGAAGTGCTCGTAGCGCGACTCGTCCACCTTGTCGCCCGACTCGTGCCAGAGGTCAACCCCGCGCTCCTTGAGCCGATCGCCGTACCAGTCGATCGTCTCGCCCGACTTTTCGCAGAAGAGCTTCACCAGATCCTGACTCAGATGCCCGGCCGCGTACTGCGTCGCCATCGTCACGAAGTCGAACTTGTCGATCTTCGTTCCCCAGGCCTTCTGGTAGCGGGAATTCAAAGCGCCCAGATCGTTGCGGATGCCGGTTCCCGTCGCAAAGCGGTCGATGCCGATCACCTTCGCGCCGCCTTCCGCTGCCGCCGCCACGGCGAACATGCCGCCCGTACCGCAACCGACCACCAGAATGTCGGTCTCGCGCGTTTTCGCGATGCTCTTTTCGTCGATCTCAGGCGGTTTCCCAAGCCAGTCGCCGTCGTCTCCGGCGTCCGAGTTTTCGATCACTTCAACCGGAATTTCGCCTTTTGCCTGCGCGATGCACTTCGCGGCCGCCTGAGAAACCGCCTTCGACGTGATGGTTGCGCCCGAGACGGCGTCGATGCCCGCGCCCTGAGAAGCCACCAGCATGCGCTTCAGTTCGTTTGCAGCCGCCTGGCCGATGGAAGGCGTCTCGTGCGAAACGTCGAGCACAACGTCCGTAATGCGGTCCTTGTCGAAGGTCATCGTAACGACGACGTCGCCGATGCCCGAAGCTTTGGCCGAATAGGTTCCAGGGCGGTAGATGCCGGCGGGCGATGCGGCGAAGGCCGTGCTCCCGGCCGCCATCGCGGCGCTGCCGACCAGGCTTTTGCGAAGGAAATTTCTGCGCGACAGATCAGTCATTTCGAGTCTCCCTTGAGGATTCATCTTGATGGATCGTATTTTCGAGCCGGGAGCTGCTCCCAGGTCAAGGAGGAGAGCCGCACCCGCATGAAGCGTTTCGAGAGGCTCTAAAGAACCAATAAAATCAGGGAAGGCGAAAAGAGCGACGCCATCGCGATCAATCCATTTCCGTCAATCCGCCCAGAGAACGACCTGTGAAGGCCCAATCCATGCAATATCGAATCGGCGACTTTGCTGCGCACATGGGAGTAACTCCCGACCTTCTGAAGCACTACGAGGATCAGGGGCTGTCTGGGCCCGAGCACCGCGAAAACGGCTACCGCTACTATCCGTTCCAGACGAGTCCGAAATTCCTTGCGGCCATGCAGCTCAAAAGCTACGGCATTCCGATCCGCAGCATGCAGGCGCTCATCAACGATGCGTCTCCGGAAGAACTGATGGCGGAGCTTCAGAGTCGGACCGCCCACATGGAAAAGGAGGCGGAGCGCCTGCGGATGCTGATTGAGGAAGAACGCTCGCTCGAAGCCTGGATGGCGCGCCGGCAGCCTCAAGAGGACGACTGGGAAGTCACCGATTTCGAGAGCTTTTATTTCCTCCCGCATTCCCTCGGTCTCGTCTTTATTGAAAACGACGACATCTACAAAATTCTCCCCGATTGGCTCAGCTGGATGCCGCTCGTCAAATCGACGCTTGCCGTGAGCCCGACGCCGGCAGAAGACGGAACGCTTCCCTCCTCCTGGGGTCTTTCCGTCCGGGAATCGACTGCAAAGGCGGCAGGCATTCCAGTCAATGAAAGCGTTGAGTTCATTCCTTCGGGCAAAGCCTTCATCCTGCATTACGCGGGCCCGGCACGCATGAAGTCCGAGAGACTCCGGGAGGATCCCGACCATCCGGTCCTCGCGAAGATGCGAGCGCTCGGAGTTAAGCCGAGAGGAAGAATTTTCAAGATCGTGCGGCTCAGCGCTCACATGGACCAGCCCGACAGACTCGAATTTGCGGACTACATCGCGCCCATTCTATGAGGCCGGCTTCACTTCGTCCGACATAATCTGCCGCAGACGTGAGGAAAATGATTCCTGAGTGTTTTTCAGGATGTTTTCTTCACGTCATGACTTATTTCGACATTGAGGGCGCCTGCGCGGTCGCGCGATACTATGCGCCTTCGTCCGCTGCCGCGCCGGAACCCGCGCTCCGCGGCCAGGCGGAATGGCTCGCGTCGCGCGAATCGAGCCGGAACCAGAAAATCCGCCTGATGCCAGACGCCCACCCGGGAAAAATCGGCCCGATCGGCCTCGCGATGACCGTGGGCGATAGCCTCCTCCCGGGCCTCGTCGGGATCGACATGGGCTGCGGCGTCACGCTCGCAAAGCTCCGCATGAAGCGGCGCCCGGATTTCGGCGCCTTGTCCGCTTTTGCGCGGGAGCAGATACCCTCGGGCTTTGCGGTTCGAGAGAAGCCCCTCCCGGAGGCCCTCCGCTTCAATTTCGAGCGCTTCAGAGTGCTCCGACACATCAATCTTGAGGGCGCACAGAAGTCGCTTGGGACCCTCGGCGGCGGGAACCATTTTCTCGAAATCGACCGGGATCAAGAAGGCGCCTTCTGGCTGGTTGTTCATTCCGGAAGCCGGCGCCTCGGCGTCGAGGTCGCCGGCCGCTACATGCAGCTCGCGAGCGCTCAGGCGGCAGGGACTCCGGACGGAAAAGTGCCTTTCGAAGAGGCTCCGCTTTCGGGCGGGCTCCTCACCGACTACCTCCTGGACCTCGAGGGCGCCTCTTCGTACGCGGAAGCAAGCCGCCGGGCAATGCTCCGCCTCATCTGCGACGGCATGCGCTGGAAGATGGAATCACTTTTGTCAATCGTGCACAACTATGTCGACTGTTCCGGCACGGTGCCGATTCTGAGAAAAGGCGCGATCTCGGCCAAGGCGGGCGAACCCGTCGCAATACCGATCAACATGCGGGACGGCATTCTCCTCGGCGTTGGTCTGGGAAACGCCGAATGGAACGAATCCGCGCCGCACGGCGCCGGCCGGATTCTGAGACGCGACGCTGTGAAGAGCGTCCTTACCGTCAGGCAATTGCGCGACGAAATGAAGGCGGCAGGCATTCAATCGCCCTCGATCAGCGCGGAAACGCTTGACGAAGCCCCCGAAGCCTACCGGGCGCTCGCCGACATTCTCCCTGCCCTCGCTCCAACCGTCCGGGTGTCGGCAAGGCTCAAGCCCGTCTGGTGCTTCAAAGGCGGAAAAGGCTGATTTTTTTTCGAGGCAATTCCAAATGCTCATGCAGATTTCCTCAGGAAGCGGCCCGGCCGAGTGCGAACTGGCCGTGCTGCTCTTTTTCCGGGCGCTCCGGAAGGAGTTCCCGGACATTGAACTCGTCGACGAACGGCGCGGCAGCGTCGCGGGCGGGCGCGCATCGATCCGCTTCCGCACGCGAGGGGAGATCCCGGATTTGCGAGCGCTCGCCGGCACCATCCAGTGGATCTGTCCGAGTCCGCTGCGGCCTCATCACGGCCGGAAGAACTGGTTCATCGACCTTTCGATCCTCGAGGAGGCGCCGCGCCCGGACACGTCCGGTCCCGTGCGGTTCGAGCGCTTCCGCTCGGGCGGCAAGGGCGGACAGAATGTCAACAAGGTCGAAACGGGCGTGAGGCTCATTCACGCGGAAACCGGCATTGCCGTGCGCGAAACGGGCGAACGATCGCAATGGATGAATCGCCGCCGGGCGGAGGAAAGGCTTCAGGAGGCGCTCGGGGGACTTCGGATCGAAGCGGAGCGCCGGGATGAGGAATGCGCCTGGCACGCCGCCAAAACGCTTGAGCGCGGGAATCCCACGCGGATCTACGTCGGACCTCAGTTCGTTCTCAGGGATTCAAGAAAATAAAGGAAATCCGACATGTACAAAATCCCCTTGAATTCTCAGGGCTGGAAGAAGGAACGACCCGTCGTCGTCATTCTCTCGGGCGCCGGGCTTTCCGCCGAAAGCGGCATTCCCACCTACCGCGACCCGCAGAGCAACTGGAAAACGACGAATGCGTTCGATGCCGAAGAGGCGAAAAGAAACCCGCAGCTCTTTCTCCGGGAAACGAACGAACGGATCCGGGAGTGGAAGGATGCAAAGCCCAATGCCGCGCATTCGGCGATTGCGGATTTCACGCGGCGCCTGCGCGACCGGGCTTCCATCCTCCACATCACTCAGAACATCGACGCGCTCTCCGAGGACGCGGGCGACACGAGCGTCTTTCATCTGCACGGCTCAATTCTGAAGAGCCGATGTCAACACTGCGGCGCGCATTTTCCGAGGCTCGCCCCCTACTCACTCGAGGATGTTTGTCCTGCGTGCGGAAAATCGGACGGCGCCGTCCGGCCCGACATCGTGCTTTTCGGCGATGTCCCGTACGGCATGGACTGGATTCCGGGAGTCATCAGACAAGCCGACATATTCATAGCGGTGGGCACGTCGCTTCTCGTCTACCCGGCCGCGTGGTTCGTCGTAGAAGCCATGGAGCACGGCTGCCTCGACCGGATCCTCATCACGAAGGACCTGCCCGACGAACTCTTCACTGACCCAGGGCATATCGATCTCGACGAAGCCGACAGCCTTTTCGAGTACACCAAGTTCTTCAGAGGATCGGCCGCCCGGATCCTCCCGCAGGTGCTCGAAGGCATTGCATGGGAAATTGAATCGCGCCTGAGCCCGAAGCTTCTTCCCTGAAAAAGGCTCCAGCAGCGGGAAAACGCAAAAACCAAGCAAAAGAAAACCCGGCAATCCTCGTATAGACGCCGGGTTCTCTTTGCGTGAAGGCGTCTCAACTTATCTCAGACGCCTTCCCATTGCGCGAAATCAGCCGCGGGCCTTGAAGACCGCCGCGAGCGACTTGGCAACGTATTCGACATTGCGGTGATTGAGCCCTGCAATGCAGATGCGGCCGTTGCGCACGCCGTAGACGCCGTACTTCTCGCGCAGGAGATCCATCTCCTCGGCGCTCAAGCCCGTGAAGGAGAACATGCCGTGCTGCTTAACGGCAAAGCTGAAGTCGAGGCCTTCGGCCTTGCCGGCGGCGTAAAGCGCTTCGCGCATGCCGACGATGCGGCTTCTCATGCCTTCGACTTCCTTTCTCCAGGAAGCCTGGAGTTCGGGGTCGCCGAGCACTTCAGCAACGATCTGGCCGCCGTGCGTGGGCGGGTTCGAATATTCCTGACGAACGATGCGCTTCATGATCGAGGTGACGACCTGAGCTTCCTTTTCGTTGTCGCAGACGATGTGCAGCGCACCCACGCGTTCGCCGTAGAGGCCGAAGTTCTTCGAGCAGGACGTGGCCGCAAGGAACGTAACGCCTTCGTCGGCGAGGAGACGAATCGCAAAGGCATCTTCCTCGAGACCCGCGCCGAACCCCTGGTAGGCCATGTCGATGAGAGGAAGCAGATCGCGCTCGACCAAGATCTTCACGACTTCGCGCCATTCATCATGCGAAAAGTCAAAGCCCGTCGGATTGTGGCAGCAGCCGTGGAGGAGCACCAGGGTCTTCGCGGGAAGCGCGTTGAGCGCAGCCTTGAAGGCCTCGAAGTCGATGCCCGAGCGGTCGGCCTTGAGATAGGCGTACTTGCCGACTTCAAGGCCGTCGGCCTTGAGAATGGCAATGTGGTTGCCCCAGGTCGGGTCGGACACCACGCCCTGGTTGACGCCGAGGAACTGGTGCGCAAAGGCGGCGGCCAGCTGCAGCGCGCCCGTGCCGCCCAGGGTCTGAATGGTTGAAATGCGGCCCGCCTTAACGGCAGCGTGATCCTTGCCGAAGACGAGCTTCTGCACGCTCGCGCAGTACTGCGGCATGCCGGACATCGGCATGTAGCCGCGCGGCAGGTGGCGTTCAAGGAGACGGCGCTCCGCCTCTTCGACGCATTCCATCAGGGGCAGAAACCCGGCTTCATTGAGATACACGCCGACGCCGAGATTAACCTTCGTTTCGCGCGGATCCTTCTTGAAGAGTTCCACAAGACCAAGAATGGGATCGTCCGGCATGGGGGCGAGAGCTGCAAAATCGCTCTTAAGCATAGTATCTGCTTCCTAAAAAATTGTTCGAATTGACGGAGCCAGAATGTCGGACTTCCGTTGGCGGCAGTACGTCCGACGTCATGAGTTCCATTAATATAGTTCTCCCGGCGCCTCTACTCTCGATTGGAAAACTGCTGCGCATCAAAATTGCATTCGGCAATTTGATTCTGCATCGCTTCAGCTAAGGTGTTTTCCCCAACTTACAGCCCTCTCGCAGAGGCGAATTGCGGACGCCGCAGCCGGGCGTTTTATGATACGCGCTCATCCGCTTCCTTCCTTGTTATTGCAGTAAACTATCGAAATATAAATTTTGATAGTTAAAGTATTGCCATGGATCCTCTGCTTCTCAAAGCTTTCGAATGGACCGCGCTCTGCACGGGCTTCACCTTCCTCTGCACGACGGTGGGCGCGGCCGGCGTCTTCTTCTTCCGTCCGGAAAAGGATACGGCGCTCGCCGAAACCCTTTCCCTCGGCTTTGCCGCCGGGATCATGATTGCCGCCTCGGTCTGGAGCCTCATCATTCCGGGGCTCGAGATGGCCGAAAAGAACGGCTCCATCCCATGGCTCACGGCATCGGCCGGCGTCATCGCAGGCGCGGTATTCCTCAAGTTTCTCGACATGGCGATGCCGCACCTTCATCCGGGATCCGCAACGCCCGAAGGTCCGAAGTCGAAGCTTCACCGCGCCCAGCTTCTCTTCCTTGCGATTACGCTGCACAACATTCCGGAAGGCGGTTCCGTCGGCCTCACCTCGGGGCTTGCCGCCATGTCGGGCGACCCGCTCGCACTCTCCTCGGCCTTCGCGCTTGCGCTCGGCATCGGCATTCAGAACATCCCCGAAGGCGCCGCTGTTTCGCTTCCGCTCCTTGGTCAGGGCGTTCCCCGCATGAAGGCCTTCCTCTTCGGCGTGCTCTCCGGGCTCGTTGAACCGGTCTTCGGCCTCATCGTCGTTGCGGCGATATCCGTCTTTCTCCCCGTCATGCCCTTCATGCTTACCTTTGCGGCTGGCGCGATGCTCTACGTGGTGGTGGAAGAACTCATCCCCGCAGCGCACCTCTCGAAGCACTCCGACATCGGCACGATGGCCCTGATTGCAGGCTTCGTCATCATGATGGCGCTCGACACCTCGCTCGGTTGAGAAAACGCAAAAACATAACGAATGACGGAATCAAAAACCGACTGAAAACAAAACTTAATCCGCGCAGAATGCCATAATGGATTTCAAAGAGAGGGGCGGAAAGCCGCTCCTCTCTCTTCCGCATTTTCGGAAGGAAAAATTCATAAAAGGAGGCATCCATGCGTGTGCTTATTCCCGTGGACGGCAGCATTTCCTGCCGCAACGCTCTTGACCTTCTTGCCGCGCGCGCACGCCGCATGCAGGTGAAGCCTGAAGTCACCCTCATCAACGTCCAGCACCCGGTGCCCATGGGCGTCATGACGCAGTTCGGCCTCGATGCCGTTCGCGCCGCCGCTGAAAAGGAAGCCAAAGGGATCTTTGCCGACCTTGAGGGCAGTCTTGCCGTCACAGAGCTTGATCCCGCGGAAAAGATCGGGTTCGGCATTCCGGGCGAAGTCATTTCAAAGGAAGCCGATGACGAGGCGTGCGACCTCATCATCATGGGCGCGCGCGGAATCTCCCCCGCGAAGAGCTTCTTCCTCGGGTCGGTATCGAGAAACGTGCTCGCCAACACGATGAAGCCCGTGCTCCTTGCGCGCGGCGAGTCGCTCCCCGACCGCGAGAATCTGCGGCTCGTGCTTGCCGTCGACGGCTCCAACTACGGCGCCGCGGCAGCGCAATTCATCAGCGAAAATCCGGGCTTCTTCGGACCTGCGCCGAAGGTGACTGTCGTGAGCGTCATGCGCGACTATTCCGACCTCACGCGTGCGGGCGTCACGGACTACGAACCGATTCTGCGCGACACGCGCGAGCGCTGCGAAGCGGAGAACACGCGCCTCTGGGAAGAAGCGACGGAACCCGTCCTCGACATCCTCAGGAAGGCCGACATTGAAGCCGAAGCCGTCCGCCTGACGGGCAGCCCTGCCGAAGAGATCACGAAGTACGCAAAGGACCACGCCGACATGATCGTCATGGGCTCGCACGGCTGGGGCCGCTTCAAGTCCGCAGTGCTCGGCTCTACGGCCACAAAGATCGGCGCGCTCACGCACCTTCCGGTGCTCCTCATCCGCATTGAGGATTAGGGCGGCTCCCTCTGAAGGGGCCTTCCGCAAAAACAACATTTCTCCGCGAGGCGCCCCAGGGGGCCTCCGGAGAAAAAACAAAATGAGGGAAAAAATGAGAGTCATCATTCCGATCGACGGCAGCGCCTCCTCCTCAGAAGCCATCCGATTCATCGGCGAACGCGCCCAATATATGAGCGAAAAGCCTGCGCTCGAACTTCTTTATGTCGAGCCTCCGGTTCCCGACGACGTCATCGACCGCATCGACATCGAAGCGCTGCGGACGGCTTATGAAGCTTCGGCGAAGAAAAAGCTCGCTGGCTCCGAAGCCGTTGCCCGCGCCGCGGGGCTTGCGTCTGAACCCAAAGTGCTCTCGGGCGACTGCGGCCCGGCGATTGCGCGCGAGGCGAAAGCGTTCCGCGCCGGACTCATTGCCATGGGCTCGAGGGGGCTTTCTCCCGCAAAGAGCTTCTTCCTCGGCTCCGTCTCGAGAAGCGTCATCGAACACGCTCAACTGCCCGTTCTTCTCGTGCGCGAAAAGGGACTTCCCGAACGGGAAAGCCTGAGGGTTGCGCTCGCGGTCGACGGGTCCGAATACGGCACTGAGGCGGCTGAATTCATCGTTGAAAACGCCGCGCTTTTCGGTCCCCGCCCAACGGTCGACGTCATTTTCGTCACGCTCGACTATGCCGGAATCGCCCGCAGCGATGTCGACTTCATCGCGCCCGAAAGCGCCCGCGCCTACCTGAAGAAGGAAGCCGAGGACGAATGGGAAAAGGCCGTCAGGCCCGTCCTCGACATCCTCGCCTCAGCCGGCATTGATGCCGAACCCGTGAAGCGCGCGGGGGAACCGGCGAAGGAAATCGCAGGCTACGCCGACAGAAATGCCGACATCATCGTCATGGGTTCTCACGGCTGGGGCCGCCTCAAATCCGCCGTTCTCGGCTCAACCGCCACAAAAGTGGGCGCCCTCACGCAGACCCCGGTGCTTCTCGTTCCCGCAGGCGTTGCCTCGTAAGCCCTTCACCGGCAGCAAATCATTCAAAAAGGAATTCATCTCATGAGAATCATCATTCCGAGCGACGGCAGCGCCTCCTGCCGCGAAGCCATCCGGTTCATCGGCGAGCGCGCGAAATTCATGCGCGAAAAGCCCGTCGTCGAACTCGCGAACGTGCAGTACGCGATTCCGGAGAGCATCATCGACCGCTTTGGTCTTGAAGCGGTCTGCACCGTTTATGAAGCCGAAGGCCGCGCACAGCTCGCTGAATGCACGAAGACCGCAGAGCGCGCAGGACTCTCCGTTGAAACGCGGGTTCTCTACGGCGAATGCGGCCCGGCGCTCTCCCGCGAAGCGCAGGTTTTCCGCGCGGACCTCATTGCCATGGGCTCCCGCGGGCTCTCCCCCGCGAAGAGCTTCTTCCTCGGGTCCGTCTCGAGAAGCGTGCTCGAGCACTCCTCGCTTCCCGTCCTTCTCGTGCGCGATAAGGGGCTGCCCGAGCGCGAAAACATGCGGATTGCGCTTGCGGCCGACGGCTCCGACTACGGCGAAGCGGCGGCGCACTTCATTGCCGAACACATGGATCTCTTCGGACCCGGACTCACCGTCGACGTGATCAGCATCGCGCCCGACTACGTGAGCCTTGCCAGGAACGAGATCGACGGCGTCTCGCCCGCGAGCTCGAGGGAATTCTTTGAAAAGGAATCCCAGAGTGCCTGGGAGAATGCCGTGAGTCCGGTGCTCGCCGCGCTGACGGCTGCCGGCATCGACGCCCGGCCCGTGAGGCGCGAGGGCGATCCGGCCGAGGCGATTTCGGCCTATGCCAATGAAAACGCCGACATCGTCGTGATGGGCTCGCACGGCTACGGCCGCTTCAAGTCCGCCGTTCTCGGCTCGACCGCCGCACGCGTGGGCGCGCTCTCCGAAATCCCGGTGCTCGTGATCCGCCTCCCCGAGGATCTTCAGATCTGACTTTTAAAAGAATCCTCTCTCAGAAGAGAAAACTGCTTATGCGCATTCTTGTTCCCGTTGATGAAAGCAGCCAGAGCTGCCGCCTCATCCATTTTCTTCTTGAACGCGATTCGCTCCTCGGCACCGATCCGGAGATTGAGCTCGTCAACGTCCAGTATTCCGTGCCGGAATCGCTCATCCGTCTTTTCGGCCTCAACGAAGTCAAAAAGTACTATCAGGATACGGGCGTCAACGTTTTCGAGGACCTCCAGAAACAGACGGGCTTCCGTTCGAAACTGCGCACCGCAACGGAGCGCGTGATGTACGGCGACGTCGTGAAGATGCTCGCCGAGGAGGCCGAAGCCTCGAAGGCCGACCTGATCGTCATGGGCGCCCGGGGGCTCAGCCCGGTGCAGGGCCTCATCTTCGGCTCGGTCTCGAACGGCCTCCTTGCGAGGACGCATGTGCCGATGCTCGTGGTCCGCGACGAATCGAAGCTTCCCGAAAAGAAAATGCGGGTCGGCATCCTCGTCGACGGTTCGGCCTACGGGGCGGCTGCCGCCAACTATGTGCTCGAACACCTTGAACTCTTTGGTGAAGACCCCGAGTTCACGGTCGTGCACTGCGCCGAACCCGTGCCCGATCCCATCACGCCCAACCCGGTGAACCCGATGATGCCGGTGCTCTCGCGCGAGGAGATCGACGAAGAGCAGCAGACGCGCTTCCATGAAGCCGTTCAGCCGGTGCTCGATCCCTTTGAAGTGGCGGGTCTCAGCGTCAGGGCGCAGCTCCTTGTCGGCGAGGCCGACCTCGAGCTCCCGCGCTTTGCGAACGGAAACCTCGACCTCATCGTCATGGGCTCTCACGGCCGCGGAAACTTCACGGCTGCGGTTCTGGGCTCCACCGCCATGCATATTGCGGCGGAAACGAAGGTGCCGATGCTCGTGATCAGGAAATAATTTCTCCCTGACGCATCAGACGAAGCGGCCCGGAATACCAAGCGATTCCGAGCCGCTTTCCGTTTTGGACCCGGGCGGTGCTCATGAGAGCGCCTCCCGGGCTTGACCCCTAAAGGATCAGTCCTTCTTTGAACGGTTGGCGAAGAAGTTGACCTTCTGGATGTCTTCCGTGCGAACCGTAAAGACCTGGTTGAGCAGATCCTCGGTCAGGGCTTCCGCATCGGCCATCGCCTGAATGCTGAAGTGGTCGAGATCGGCCTGAGCCTTCTTCGGATCGGCCTTGACGGTCTTCACGTATTCCGCTTCAAAAGCGGCCTGGCGCTTCGCAAGATCCTTTTCAAAGTCCGCATAGGCCTTCGTCACGATGGGCGCGAGCTTCGGATAGTCCGTCATCACGAGGGTCTGGAGCTTCCTGAACTTCCAGTAGAGGCTCGAGGAGTCGGCCTTGTCCGTGCCCTCGCCCCAGTGCTTCGGATAGGCGGACATGCCCGAATAGATCGGCACGTAGACGGAAAGATCCGCCATGCCCATCGCGAGATAGGTAACCTCGCCGATTGCCTTCGGGAGCCACGGACGAACCTGCATCACGTGGGATTCGTACGTGCGGAAGACGCTGATCGGACGATAGGGTTCCGCGTCGCCCTTGAGACCATTCGTATACGGGTCGTGCGAAGCGAGTTCGCCCGATTCGTAGTGGTTGCGCAGAATCGTCTTGAGGTCCTCAACCGTCACCTTGCTGTCGGGCGTCGCCCAGACCGGGAAGCTGCGGCCGTCCGTCACCTTCTGATTGAGCGACGGCGTCAGAATCTTCTGCACCTGCCAGACGCGCGGATCGTTGTAGTCGCGGTCGCGGGCATCGTCGCGCGTATAGGCCTTCGAGAAATTGAATTCCCCGTCCTTCTTGGGATCATAGAAGCCGTTCTTCGTCGCCCATTCAACGAGCGTCTTCGAAGCGAGGAAGTCCGGGCTCTTCGGGTCGTACTTCTGCAGACGCCCCTGGTTGCCCGACGCGAAATACTTGTCCTTGGGCGTCTTCTGGGCGAGCCACTGATGGCCCGTCCCGGTTTCGAAGTACCAGACTTCCTTTTCGTCCATCAGGACGACGCCGAAGCCTTCGCCCGCGCCGATCGTTTCGACGATATGGCCGAGAAGCTCAACGCCTTCGCGGGCCGTCTTCGCGCGCGGCAGAAGCACTTCGGGGATGTCATCCTCGGTAATGCCCGTGGCTTCGTTATAGGGGTCAATTTTGAGCGCATCGTCGCGCGCAAAGATCGATTCCGTGCCGGAGAAGCCCACGCCCGCCTCGTTGAAGCCCGTAGCGCCGTGCACCTGGGTCTTCCAGTTCGGAACCGTGGTGTAGCGCATGCCGTTCTCAGGCAACGGATATTCAAAGTTGTTGGCGCCATGGTGGTCGGCCGTGCGGTACATGCCCTTCACGCCTTTCGTCGCCGGATGAATCACAAGGTGCTGGGCCTTGAGCGCAGAGCTGTCGGCAGCGCGGGCGATCAGGATCGAACCGTCGGCGGTGGCGCCGGAACCCACCACAACGGTGGTGCAGGCGAGCGCGGAACCGCAGGCAAGCGCGGCAGCGGCAGCAAGGGCGGCGAGCTTGAAATGACGCATGAGTATTCTCCTCACAAATGGCTGGAGAGGCTCTTTTTCTCATCATCACGCCGGAAGTATTTCGGGAATCTCTGGTCAGGAGTCCCTAAGGGACGGCGTGAAAGCGAAAGGAGTCTCTAAAACTCAGGGGAGACTTAGCGGCTCCCCTTTGAACACGTCGATTCTGATCCATCTAAGCAGAAGTGCCTAGAGGAGAAAACACCCATGGTCCATTCCGGCACGACGGCGGTGCGTATTGCGAACGCCCGTTTTCAGGACTTCCCGGCGGGTTCGATGTCAACCTGATGCGGGTCGCCGGCTTTCGGTTCCGGGAAGAAATGCGAAATGCCTTTTACAAGAAAGCCCACGAGAAACGCGGAGATTACAGTGCCTTCCCGAATTCCCGTAATCGTGCCGAGGACTGCAAGCGAGAGAATCGCGGCAATGATGACGAGCGCGACGTCGTTTACGACCTTCATTGTCCCGAAGGATTTCCGCAGAACCGCCGCGTAGACGATGACGACGCCTTCGCCCGGCTGCACGATGGTTTTGGAGCGAATCTGGAGGAAAACGCCGACGGCAAGCACCACGCTTCCCACGACGCTCATCGCAAGCCCCATCACCCAGTCATCGGGCGCATGCGCGCCGAGAAGCATCATGTTGAGGTCGATGAAGAGCCCGAATACGAGTACCGCCGGGATCTGGAGGAGATTGAGCACCGTGAAGCGGCTTCTCAAAAGCATCGCCTCGATGAGGACGAAGAAGACGTTGAGAATGAAGGTCGTCGTGCCGAAGGTGAGCGGAAAGATCTTCGAGAGCACGAAGGGAAGCGAACTGATGGGCGTCGTGCCGAGGCCGGAGAGCGCCGTGCAGCTGATCCCGAAGGTTGCGCACTCGATTCCTGCGAGAAGCATCAGGATGCGGCGGACGGGATTTCGGAAGCGTTTCGAGTGGAGAGAATTCTGCATGGGCGACTGACCTCTGAAGCGCCGGAGTTTAGCACTTGAAACATTTGATAACGACGCTCTTATCCCTGCTGGATTCCTTACCGCGGCAGCGCGGAGAAGATTTTCAGCCGCACGCACGATTGATCGTCCTTGCGTTCAGAACGCGCATCTCTGCTCTTCTTCAGAACGCATGAAAACTTACGCCTCAGCGCGCATCTCACAGAATCAATCACTCCGAATTTGATTCGAGCTGCAGCTGCATCAATTAATCAGGAAATAAACGCCATTCAGTTATTACGGTTTGATTGAGCCGGCTTTTGCTTCAAATTCCAATCCGCTTTTAAAGTAATGTTGTTTAAAAAAGATAATGGAAAACCCTAAATCTTTAAATAAGCATTTATCATCTGCCATGTATATCAAATAAATAAGAAGGTGAACTCCACCCCCTGTAAAACCTTCCCAGTATCAAATGATCACAGCACGCAGAACTGCGGCCGGACAAACTTCGTTCGCAGACGTCTCTTCTGCCATTGGCGTCTGTCATTGAATAGCAGGCAGCGGCTTCTCTGAAGTTCGCTCCCTGCTATTCCTTTTCGGGGAAAGGCAGCTTCAATCGATATCAGGTATTGGTCTAAAAATGTCGAAAGATCAAGTCATTACCCCCCCCACCCCCCTGAACAAACCGACCTCACCCATTCAATTTATGTCCGTCAGAACGAGACTCCGACGGATAGAGCAGCATCCAGAATCGTCATGCCCGCGTCAAAAATAGACGACCGCATCAGACCGAGCTATGCGTCAGACCATAAGCGCGAGGCCGCTGCATTTCTCTTTTCACAGGGTCACGGATATCACAAGACGGCGTGGCTCCTCGAGCTCCCCGAGGCTACTGTCCGCGAATGGCTCCGCAGCTGGAAGAAAGGAGAATTTCAAACCAAACTGCCCGTTCGTCAGTATCGATATACCGAAGAGCGAAAGCAGGAAATTATTGCTATGCGAAAACGCGGCATGAGTTGGAATGAAATCTACAAACTCACCGGAATATCGGCAGCAACCATCAGAAAATGGATGCCGAAAGGTTCATTAATAACAACCGGCAATGCTTCGCACAGGGGGGAGAGTTAATCCCTTATTTCATGGAAAACGTGTTTTCAAAACAACACTTAAACAGCAGTAAATTCATATCTTTCAATGATATTTATGGATATTATCAAGATTTGACAATTCCTCAATAAGAATCGAATTAATGTCATTGATAATACTTTTTCGTTCGTGAGGGGGAATCCCTTGCGATTTCGTCCTTCCCTTGTGAAGGTTCCGGCAGACAGAAGCTGTTTGGCGATGGTCTCTGCCTGTCATTTCAACGAGTACTTCCCGCAAGGAATTCCCTGGCGGGAAGACTAGCAAATTTCGAGTATTCAAAATGAAGAAGACCCTTGCTTCTCTCGCAGTTCTCGGCGCTTTTGCCGGTTCTGCCGTCGCAGCTGATGTGACGCTTTACGGCCTTGTCGACTACGGCTTCGGCTATCAGCACACCGATGGCGACACAACCGCTGATGCCAACGACTCCTTCCAGATGAAGTCCGGCCAGAACAGCGGCTCGCGCTTCGGTCTCAAAGGATCGGAAGACCTCGGCAACGGCCTCAAGGTCGGCTTCGTCCTTGAGAACGGCTTCGCCGGCGACACGGGCGCATTCTCCACGTCCGGCAAGCTCTTTGATCGTGAAGCGCAGCTCAATCTTTCGGGCGCCTTCGGCACGATCGCCTTCGGCCGCATGGGCCAGCTCGCAAGCGCCAACGGCACTTTCGGCCTCCTTGGTCAGACATCTCCCTTCTCCTCGGGCTGGGGCGACTCGATCGGCCAGAAGTTCGTGACCGCTGACGGCTGGACGCGCTTTGACAACACCGTCACCTACGCCACGCCGGAATTCGCCGGCTTCAAGGTTTACGCTCAGTATTCCTTCAAGAACAGCTCGACTGAAGACGGCGAGGAAGGCAAGTCCGCCGCCAACCGCTACTACGGCATCGCCGCCACCTACAAGGCCGAGAACCTCTACCTTGTCGGCATTGTTGATTCCATCAACCACGGCAAGCAGATGTACTTTGCCGGTGCTCCTCAGAACTACACCTACGATGCCGACCAGCTGACAGTCACCCTCGGCGGCAACTACGACTTCGGCGTCGCCAAGGTCTACGCGATGGGCCAGTACTTCCAGAACGCAATCTCCGTCGGCCAGAAATACATTACTGATTCCGGCTTCGGCAAGTTCGGCTACACATTCGGCGACACCGCCGGATGGGAAGGTGCTGACGGCTACGGCCTCGCGCTCGGCGTCGGCGTTCCCGTCCTCGGCGGCACTGCCAAAGCGCACGTCGGATACATGGATGCGGAAGCCGCGGAAGACAGCAGCAGGAAGCTCAGCCGCTGGAACGTTGCAGTCGGCTACGACTACAACCTCAGCAAGCGCACTTCCGTCTACAGCGCCGCTGCGTATACCAAAGATGACAACACGGACTACACGGGTCTTGAACCTTCGTCCGTCGAAGTCATTGCCGGCCTGATCCATCGCTTCTAATCATCGAGCGGCAGGGGCGGGGTTTAGAGGATTTTTCCGGGGCGTGAAATG
>OBXA01000811.1_pt1 | contig 21500 bp, 15 predicted proteins | sample 1538121 | NCBI WGS metagenome assembly OBXA01 (sample SAMEA2580133, study PRJEB22360) | human gut metagenome | biome: human gut; feature: human-associated habitat; material: faeces | place: Denmark | collected 2008/2010 | reverse complement strand
AAAAAGTCTCATTATCGCTGTGGGTTAGCAGTCTCATTTTTGCTGCCCGTTAACATGCTTTTCAACGATCATGATCACGTGCCCGTGTCGGGGGCGGTCAATCTGATCCATCACGTTGTTGAGTACAACACGATGGACAAGAATCCGCCCGACTTCTATCTTGCCGCCCGCATGATCGACAGCGCCGGTCAGCTTATCAGTGTCGGCGGCGCTCAGACGATTGCCTGGGACATGCTGCAGAATCGCCGGGATTCCTTCAGCCGTCAGCGCGACCGCGCGTTCGAGCGCATTCTTCCGAAAGAGACCAACCTTTGGGCTGACGGGCTCTACATGCGCAATAGCTCGAACGGTCTCTGGAACGACTTGAATGGCGATCGTGATGTCGATACGGATCTTTCGGGCGTCATCGTCGGTCTCGACCACAAGGTCAATTCGTCGCTTCTCCTTGGCGGCTCGCTCAGCGTTCTGCGCGGCGATTCCACGGGTGAGCTCGGTGCAGGTCTGCCGAAGGTTGAAAATCAAATCGACAGCTACGCCGGTTCTCTCTACGGGGCATGGGCCTTTACGGACAACTCCAGGTTCGTTTGGGACGTTGCGCTTCAGAACGGCAAGAACGATGTGTCGATGCAGCTTCATTCAGTGGTGGGCGACAAGCCCCTCTTCAAGACCGAAGCTGACGCGGATACCTGGGCAGCTCAGGTGACGGCCGGCTACCAGTACGACTTCCATCTTGCGAACGTAACGCTCACGCCGTTTGCGCTCCTTCAATACACGTATCTGAGGACGCAGGACTATACGAGCACGGTTGATGGTCTCGATGCCTTCCATGTTGATGCGACGAAGCAGAACATCTTCAGCATCCCCGTCGGCGTGAAGGCCTCTGCAGATTTCTCCTTTGGCGAGAATCTCGCGCTTCGCCCGTGGATGAGCCTTTATGTGCAGCCCAATTTCGGCGACAAGGATGTCGACAACCGGGTAACGGCTGTCGGGCTCAACTCGGTTGACCACGTGCAGCCCGACGTGATCGGCGATACGTCCTACGGCGCTGCAGTCGGCATGAACTTCATCACCGGCGAGACCTTCTCTTCAGGCCTGAGCTACAGCTTCAACGGCTCTGATAGTTCTAAGAACCACTCCTTCACTCTGAACGCCGTCTGGAAGTTCTAAGTCGGAAGGTTTTCATGCAAGCCTGCGGCGGATCATCTGCCGCAGGCGTGCTGAAGCCCTTCTGACTCGCGTCGCCCTTTCCCGATGGGGATAAATCTGGAGCGCGGAAGAGCGAAGACATTGGAGCCGAGCGTAGTCGGGCGGTATTCCCCCTCAAGTTATATGCCGATGAGGCAGGGGCAAACACGTCCGGAGAGAGGCTTATTGATTTCTCGTCATTTTAGTTTCCAGATTTATTCCTGTCGGGATGGATTAACGCAGGTGATTTTCTACGGTTTGAGATTGATTCGATGACTTCTATGGCGCGCAATCTTGAAAACCAAAATGCTGCATTTATGCCGCTTGATGCTCCGCTGATTCCATCAGAAGAAGCGCTTTTAAATCACATCAACGTCGCATTAAAAATTGGTGCGCTTGATCGTGCAATTGAACTTCTTGGGGAGTTGACGAAAGGAAGAGGCATGTCTCGTTTTGCCATGAAGACGGGCCTTAATCGGAGTCATTTATATCGGGCCTTGCAAGTTGGAGGTAATCCAAGCCTCGACCTCATTATGAGGGTTTGCGAAGAAATGAGGCTTGTTATTCAGGTGATTCCTAAATCAGAAATATTTCAGGAATGATCTGGATTGAATTGGTTGTGGAGGATATTCTTTAGTTATTTCTGCGCGGTTGTATTTTCTAGGTATTTATATCTGTTTTCCATTTTTTTTGCGATTTTAAGTTTAAATGAAAAATGTTATTTAACTTTATTGTCGCAATTTTTCATCTAGGAGTTTATTCAAATGAATAAAACTTATAAAGTAGCTCGTTCTCTTTCGAGAGGCGTTGTAGTTACGAGCGAGAAGGCTTCTGCTCGTCAGGGAAAGGTTTTCAAAACAGTTTTTGTCGCGGTACTGAGTGCGTTGGCGGCTGCCGGCACAGAGGCTGCTACTCATGAACACACCGGTCCTTTGTATATTTCCAATACAACGTTCACTGTTTCGGGGACAAATAGTAATTTAACTTTTAAAGCTGACGATCAGAGTAAAGTTACCTATGAGGCGGGTAGCGCTCTCGCGGCTTGGGTTAACGGTGAAACCTCGCTGGCACAAGGGTCGAATTTCAACCTGGATAAGGGCACAGTCGTTATCGATAGCGTTTCCGCTAATTACGGAGTTGATGGGACAGGCACAATCCAATTAATTTCCCGGAATGGTGTGATTAGTCAGTTCAACACCAATCAGACTTCCTTGGGAACCTCAGGCGATATCGTGGTTTCATTTTCGTCGGTAGTCAGTTCCGCTGTGACTGCGATGTCGGGGGGGATCGAAAGCACCAAAGAGGCGTTCACGCTCGGCAGCAAAGGATCCGTAGGTGCTGAGGCGCATACCGTTACTTTGGATGTGGCGGAAAATGGCAATGCGCATATCGATTCCCATGGAGATCTTATCCTTGCAAATGTTGTCGTCCAAAATAAAGGCGGCCGTTTGGAATTAAATGCTAAGACCGATGCAGGCAAGGAGATTAAAGTTCAATCCGATTTAGGTCCAGAAGCATCGGGCGCTCAAACTGTCTTTGGCAGTAAAACGACCATTGACAGTGCCAACGTTGTCGCTGATGCCATTCTTTTGGCGAAGGACAAGGCTACAGCGGAAGAGATGAATGGTTACTCGAAAGTTTTTAGCTTTACCGAAAACAAGAACATCTCGGCAGACATTAATGCGGCTAATGCAATTGTTACAGTAGCGAATGGCGGGCTTCTGGAAGCAACGACGAAGCTCGATGTGAATACGGGTCGAACGCTTGACATTAATGCTGCAGTCGGAAGTTCTCCTGCCGGACAGCTTAAAGCTCAGGAATTGAATGCGAACGGTACCGTAAATATGAATGGCAGTGCAGAAATCAACACGGTCAATGCATTGAGCGGTTCTCAGGTCAGGTTCGGCGGTCAATCGAAGATTAAGAATGCCGTTGTCGGGAAGAGCGGTACCCTTACTCTTGGCGACAATGCATCCTCTTCAGCCTATGTCGAGCTTGGGTCGATTTCTTATATCGCTAGGGAAACAAGCTCAGGTGCGGGTGACGGAGGTCAGGTCCACCTTGCTAAAGGCACCGTAAGAACAACGTCAGATCAGCTCTTCGTCAAGGACCCTTCAAAATCCGGCATCGAATCGATTGGTAATTTCAAGGAAGGAATCTCAAATACCACTGGTAGGGTTGGAGACCTTTTTTTACGCTTAACAGATGCTGCGTTCGACTATACGCTGGATCAGTGGAGAGCGCTGCAGTCAAAAACAAAGAGTCCCACTGCAGATAATTCAGCATTTATTGAATTAGAGAATGCCTTGCTTGTAAATGCGACAACCTCCAATGGCAAGGCAACTATTGGGGATGCTGTAGCTATCGGGTATGCAGGTAAATCTGCGATTGTTTCAGAATCAAAGAGTGCTGATCACGTATTTACTTTATCTAAAGGCTACGGCATAACATTTGGTTCCCTGGAAATTAATGATAAAGAAACGCAATTTAATGGATTGACCTTTACAGGCTCTTCGCCGCTCACCTTGCGCGGTGATATGGATGGAAAGGTTTTCTATCTGCCCAAGGTGACGGGTTCTGATGGCACTCAGCAGGTCATGCCCGTTACGCTCGATGTCGACACGACTTTCGGCGATGAGCTGGCGGCGACCACGGATAAGGCCGTTGTTGACGGCAAGATCACCGCAAAGAAGTCCGTGAAGATTTCGAAGAACGGCGACTTCGCCTTTGCTGAAGACCTCACGCTTGCGGGTACGGCAGATTCGGCCGATCTCACGATCGAAGGCCGTTTTGCCGGCAAGAATATCGTCCGCACGAGTGCCAATGCAAATGTGAATACCGTGATTGCCGGCGGCATTGCGGTGCTTGACGGCACCACGCCGGATCCGAAGGATCCAGCTGCCGGTCAGGGTACTCAGGTGTCGACCGGCTATGCCGTCATTAATTCCCGCAAGCTCGAGAGCGGGGAAGTTCTGGGCGGTCTGCTGGTGCTGGGCCAGGCTTATGAAGCGAATGCCCTTCAATATCAGCAGTCGCACCGCCTTGACAATACGCTGTGGATTGGTCAGGCGGTAACGCTCAAAGACAACATCTCTTTCGGCGCAGCCTTGACCGACAAGCAGAATGCGACCGGCGTCAATACTGCGGTCATTGACCTTCAGACGCTCGCTCAGTCCGCTTACAAGGGCGCGGCCGACAAGGCTGTCGTGAATAGAGCGGATAACCTCACGCTGATTCGCCCGACGGTCGAGAGAGTCGTGCTTGCCAATCTGAAGAATATTTCCGCCGACAGCCGCGTTTATGATGAAGCGAAAGGTCTTTACTATCTCAATGCAGGTGTAGACCTTTCGGCTTCAGCCGCTGCAGCCGGGAGTTCCTCCGGTGTGGTTCTTCTCGGCACGCGCCTCTATCAGGATGGATCGCAGAAGGCTTCCGGTTCGACGAGCGTTTCCAATACGGTTGCTTCGGACGGGAAGATTTACTTCGTGAAGGATCAAAAGGCTGACGCCGAGTTGAAGGCGCTCAACATTCACTCTCAGGGCGTCATCGATCGTGAGCTCGACCAGGTTCAGTTCGGAAATGCCCTGGCTGATTTCTTCATCTTCGACGTTTTCGGCGATGAAGCTCAGAATGCGGAGCTGAAGGCTGCCAAGGAGGCCTGGACCAAGTATCAGGCGGAAAATGGAGCCGGCTGGACTGCTGAACAGCTCGAGAATGAAAGAAAGGCATTCTTTGCTCCCCTTTTCGAGAAAATCGTTGATGCCGAACACGCTGCCACCAACATGGCGGTCGAAGGCGGCGCCTTTAGTTCCGCGCTTGACTACCAGAATGAAGTGGTCGGTGCGCTCGATCGTCGCGCGTCCCTCGCGAATCTGAATGCGTCGAGGACGCAGGGCTTCACGCCCTGGGTTGATGTTTTCGGCTCGAGGAATAAGGCGAAGACGCTCTTCGGCGACGGCGAGGGTTATGAAGCCGATCTCTATGGTGCGGTTCTCGGATTCGACTACACCTCCCTCGCGGGCGGCGTAGTGGGCGTTGCCTTCAATGCCGGGAAGGCGGACGGCAACTCGGTGGGCTCCGGCGCGAGAGTAGACAACGATGCCGACTACTACGGCTTCTCGGTCTATGCGGCGCAGCAGTTCGGTGCGTTCAACATCAAGGGAGACCTTGGGTACAGCCGAGCATCGAACGATCTTTCGACGACCGGCGTTCTCGGTTCCTTCAAGGAATCGCTCGACGCTGATCTCTGGACGGTTGGCGCCGGGGCCGAGTTCCTCCTGGAGGCGGGTCCCGTCAATGTCGTGCCGCATGCCGGCATCCGCATGACGCGTCTCTCGATGGATGACTCGAAGTACGGCGCTGACTACGACGACATGACCGTCTATCAGCTCCCGCTCGGCGTTTCAGTTTCCTCGGCCTTCGAAATGAACGGCTGGAAGCTCGCTCCGGTGTTCGACCTGTCGCTCGTTCCGACTTTCGGCGACAAGGATGCATCCGCTGAGTACTTGGGAGGCATTACGGCAACGACCCGCGTTGTGGATTCGAATCCGGTTCAGGGCACGATCGGCCTCGAAGCGCAGACGGGTGCATTCACGTTCGGCCTCAATTACCGCCTCACGAGGGGCGGCGATGATCGCACGAACAATGCATTCAATGCGAATGTCCGCTACGCCTTCTAATTTGCTGTAGCCACTGAAGAATCCCCGCCCGGCCCGTCAGGGAAGGGCGGGGATATGCGTATTGGGGATTGGCAGACTTCTTTGCTTCCGTCATGCGCCTGGGGAGAAGAACAGCAAACCAACTCTAGGCATCCTGCTTTTCAGGCGCGTTATGCGCTCATTTCCTCAATCTTTCCCTGAGTACTTACGAAAATGCTTGACAGGATCGCGCCGATATTACGCATAATCACACTCTTGACTCTTATTTCTATTGAAGGCCTTTGAGAGTTCCCGGCCCCTCTGATCTCTCCGACGCTCAGTCTGAGCATTTTGCGGATGAGCACCCGGCCTCTCTTCCCGAAGCGCCTTGTTGTTACTGGTGACTGCTATGCCCCGCGTTCTCAATATCGGTTCCCTCAACATCGACTACGTCTACCAGGTCCCGCACTTCCTGCGGGGCGGAGAAACGCTTGCCGCCTACCGGCGCGCGATTCATATCGGCGGCAAGGGCCTCAATCAGAGCGTGGCGCTTGCCCGCGCCGGGCTGAGAACGAGCCACGCCGGCATCGTCGGTCAGGACGGCACGTTCCTCAAGGTCTTTCTTGAGCACGAGGGCGTCGGCGTCTCGCGCGTTGCGGTCGACCCCAATGAATCCTCGGGCCACACCTTTATTCAGGTGGTGCCTGAAGGCGGCGAAAACGCCATTCTTTACTACCCGGGCACCAATGTTCGTCTGACGCCCGAATTTGTGAAGTCCGCGATGGACGACTTCGGCAAGGGCGACGCGCTTCTCGTGCAGAACGAAACGAGTGCGGTGCGCTATTCGATCGAGCATGCGCTCGAAAAGGGCATGCGCGTCATCTTCAACCCTTCGCCCTTTGATTCTCAGGCGCCGCTCCTTCCGCTCAACCGCATTTCCGCGCTGATTGCCAACGAAACGGAAGCCGAAGGCCTTCTCGGACTCGAAAAGAAGGAAAAGACTCCGGAAGAGGCAATGGACATCGTCGCTGAACTCGGCCGCCGCTATCCCGAGACCGTGATTCTCGTCACGCTCGGAAGCCAGGGCGTCGTCTGCCGCATGCCCGGGTTCGAGCCCGATTTCATCAAGGCCTATCCGGTGCATCCGGCCGATACGACGGGTGCGGGCGACACGTTCACGGGGTTTGCCGTCCGTGCGCTCATGGACGCCTGGGAGAAGACGAGCGCGGATGAAGCGCATGCGGTTCTTCTCGAGGGGCTGCGCTTTGCTGCCATGGCGGCGGCGATTTCGGTGACGCGCCCGGGCGCGGCCGAGTCCATTCCCTTCTGGAAGGAAGTTGACGAAGCAATGCGCGATACGGACTAATCGAAGGAAAGTACGATGACGGAACCGAGAAAGATCATTCTCGACTGCGATCCGGGGTACGACGACGCGGCGGCGATTCTCCTTGCCGCCGGATCGCCCGAAGTGAAGATCATTGCGCTCACGACGGTCGCGGGAAACCAGACGATCGAAAAGGTCACTTCGAACGCGCTTCGCATCGCGCGCCTCGCGGGCCTCTCCGACATTCCGATCGCCATGGGCGCGAAGCGCCCGATCATTCGGCCGGCCGTTGAGGTCTGCGCAGAAATTCACGGCGAATCGGGCCTGGATGGTGCGGACATGCCCGAAGCCGACATTCCGCTCGATCCCCGTCCTGCGGCTCAGCTCATTGTCGACACCATCATGCGCGAACCCGCGGGCACGGTGACGCTCGTTCCGACGGGGCCGCTCACCAACATTGCGCTGGCCGCAAGGCTTGAGCCGCGGATTGTCTCACGCGTGAAGGAAGTCGTCCTCATGGGCGGCGCCTGCAAGGAAGGGAATGTCAGCCCCTGCGCGGAATTCAATATTGAAAATGATCCGGAAGCCGCTCACATCGTCTTCAATGAACCCTGGAAGGTGACGATGGTGGGGCTCGACCTCACGTATCAGGCAAGGGCTGAGAAGCCCGTGCGCGACCGCATTCAGGCGATCGGCACGAAGCCCGCTCACTTTCTCTGGCAGGTCCTCGAAGCGTTTGCGAAGAACTACAAGGCCTGGCGGGGCTTTGATGCGCCGCCCCTTCATGATCCCTGCGCCGTTGCCTATGTGATCGACCCGACCCTCATGGAGGTGCGTCCCACGGTCATCAATGTGGAAATCCGGGGCGAACTCACGTCCGGCATGACGGTCGCGGACCTCAGGCGTCCGGCGCCCGAAGGCTGCCATACGTTCGCTGCGCTGAAGCTCGACAAGGACCGCTTCTGGGATCTGATGGCGAAGTCGGTCGAGCGTATCGGCTGATTGAAGTTCAAAAGGGATTCTTAAGAATCTGAGGCTGCCGGTTTCTCATGGATGGAGACCGGCAGCTTTCTTTTGGACATCCGGAAAAAATCATTTGGCGCGGAGAAATGCTCAGAATGCGGCGTAATACCGCAAGCATTATTGAGGTTCTTGATTTCACGAGAAAGAAGCTCGATACACTTTTCCTTGAAATGAATCGGGTCGCCGCTCGGAAGCGATCCGCAAAGAGAGGGAAAAAGCAAAATGCAACGCCGTAAATTGATTTTCGCTGCCGCGGCTGCTGCCGCATCGGCTCCTTTCCTGGGAGCTTCATCCGCATTCGCCGCGGAAAAGACGGTGCGCGTCGGCGTCACTGCCGGCCCTTCGGCTCAGATTCTGGAATACGTCGTTCCGATCGCGAAGGAGTTGGGCCTCAACGTCAAAATTTATGAGTTCCAGGACTACATTCAGCCCAACGCTGCGCTCGACGCCGGGGATATTGACGCCAATATTTACTGTACGAAGCCCTTCCTTGATCACGAGAACGAAACCCGCGGGTACAGCTTGAGAATCGCGGCGCCCGCCTTCACGCTCCCGATGGCGGTGTACTCGAAGAAAATCAAGTCGCTCAAGGACCTCCCGCAGGACGCGACGGTCGGCATCCCGAATGATCCGGCGATGGGCGGGCGGGGGCTCCTCCTTCTCGCCGCGGGCGGCCTCATCAAGCTCCGCGAAGGGTCGGGGCTTCTGCCCTCGAAATTCGACATCGTCGAGAACCCGAAGAACCTGAAGGTCGTGGAGCTTGAGGCCGCGCAGCTGCCGCTTTCCTTGAATGACCTCACGATCGCCTGCGTGAACGGCAACTATGCTGCCGTGGCAGGACTCAACCCGAGCAGGGACGGCCTTCTCGTTGAGGGCGCGAACGGTCCCTACGTCTGCAATATTGTCGTCACGGAAAAGAACCTCAATGAGCCCTGGGTCAAGACCTTCGTGAAGGCTTATCAGGACCCTCGCGTCAAGGAGTGGATCCTTAAGAAGTTTGAAGGTTCCGTGATCCCCGGGTTCTGATTTTTTGGTCGAAGAGCGTCAATCTTTTGCTGAAAAGCCGGCTGGAATTTTGCGTTCCGCCGGCTTTTCTCCTTTTTTTTCGTCAGATTTCTTCGGGTTCGCGATGCCGGTTATTTGCGCTTGAGCGGCACTTCCCGTGGTTCTTCCTGAGGCGCTGCTTCCTTCGGGAAGAGACGGTTGAGCCCATGGTCAATGAGCTTGGCAAAGAGTCCGATCAGAATGGCCGAAGCAAGCGTTCCTTCGCGGATTGCATGAATTTCGCCGAGAAAGACGAGTCCCATCATGGCGGCAATCCCCGTGAGCGCGAGGTCGTTCACGATCTTCATGGTGCCGAAGGATTTGCGTGCAAGCGCGGCGGCAGCTATGACGAAGCCTTCACCCGGCTGAACGAGCGTTTTCGAGCGGATCTGCATCACGGTTCCGAGCGCGAGGATGACGTTTCCGATAACGCTCATGAGGGCGCCCGTCCACCAGCCGTTCGGCGTGAGTGATGAGAGGAGGAACATCGAGAGATCGATGAAGGCGCCGAAGAGGAAGCCGATTGGAATCTGAAGGAGATTCATCGGCGAATAGCGCCTGCGCAAAAGCGCAATCTGCCCGGCAACGTACGCAAAGTTGAGAATGACGACGCAGGTGCCGAAGGTGAGACCGGTGATCGCCGCTCCCGTATAGGGAACCGTACTGATGGGAGTGGTTCCGAGGCCCGCGAGCGTCGTGAGCGCAATTCCGAGGGACGCGAGGAACATGCCTGCGAGAAGCAGGACGCTGCGAAGGAGCAGGTGGCTGAAGCGGCGGCGGACGGCAGATTGCTTGAAGGGCATTCTTGAATGATCGTCAGGAGAAAAGAGAAGAAAAAAATGGAAGCTTCTTTGCGGGAAGCTTCCAAAGGAGAGAAAGGAGAAGACGCTTGCGAATCCGGGAGAAATGCACGCCAGGCAGGAGATCAGGTCTGCTCAGCTTCTCCCGGAAGATTGAGATCTTGGAAGGCCGTTAGAAGCGATGCACCATGCCGGCCGTGAGTTCGTAGCCCCAGGGGGTGGCTTCGGACTTCCTGGCGTTCAGCTCAACCTTTTCCTGCGACCAGCCGCCCATCACGTAGACGGCGGTGCGCTTCGAGAGGTTGTAGTCATAGCCCACCGCGACCATCGTGCGCTTGAAGTCGACGTCCTTTTCGTTATGCATGTCGCGGTAACCGGCCATCGCCTTCGCCACGCCGCCCATGAGCGGAACATGGACGCCGAGATTGAAGCCGTAGCCCGTGACGAAGCCGTACTTGGCATCGTCTCCTAGTGCGTTGAGACCGGCGGACACGACGCCGGCACGCTGCGCGGCACTGAGTTCCTGGTCTTCGAAATACTGGCCGAAGGCGATGAGCTTCACGCCGCCATCAAACGCGTAGTTGCCGCCGAGGGTGACGGTGACGCCTTCGTCCTCATGGGCGCGCGTGCCCGTGCGGCTGTTGCCGTACATCGTCGTGTCGGCGACGAGCACCGCTTCAACCGGACCCTGCTGGAAGCGCACGGCGGCGGACGCATAGCGGTCCGAATCCGCCATGCCTTCGCGGCTCGTCGTATCCGTCTTCGAGTCGTTCTTGAAGGAATACATCGCGTAGCCGGTGAAGCCCGAGAAGGTCGGGGTGCGGTAGGAAATCGCGTTGTCGACGCGCGTCCACATGGAAGCCGTCACCGCGCCCGAACCAAAGGCCTGGGTGTAGTTGGCAAAGAGCGGGTCGATCGCGCGGAAGAGGCCGTTGGCGCCGAGGACGCTGCCGAAGATCGGAAGGCGTCCCACGGCGAGAGCGCCGAAGTCGCCCGAGAGCGTGAGCGAGGCTTCGCGGCCGAAGAGACGGCCGTTCTGCTCCATGCTGCCCGTGTCGGATTCAAAGCCCGATTCGAGGATGAAGCCCAGCTTCATGCCGTTTCCGAGGTCTTCGCTTCCGCGAACGCCCCAGCGGGAGCCGAATTCCTGACCCGTCGTCATTTTGAAGGTGTCGGAGGCATCCGTGCCGGCGGCATCCGCATCGGCATGGATGAAGGAAAGGCCTGTATCAAGGACGCCGTAAACCTGCGCATCCGCAGCAAAGGCGCTCATGGAGGCGCCGGCAAAAAGCCCGGCGATGGCGAGAGCCGCAAGAGACTTTTTCATGATTAAGTTTCCGAAAAATGAGGTGCTGAAGAAGAAAACGACGGGGGGTGCCCTTAGTGCTTCATCTTGAAGTCGAACTTGTGGCACTGAGCGCAGTAGTTTTCTTCCGGCTCATGCTGCAGATGGCAGAGCGTGCAGTCGCCGTTGTGGGGCGCCTTATGCGGATTCGGATTGAGGCGGGAATTGGTTTTTTCCGCAATCTGATCGCGGTTGTGGCACTTGAGGCACGTGTTTTCGTCCGGGGTTTCCGGATTCTTCATGTCCGGGCCGTGGCAGCTTGCGCATTCAAGGCCGCGTGCGACATGGCGGTCGGCACCGAAATCGGCGGCGGAGGCGGCCGTGCCGAAGAGGAGGCAGGCGCTCGCGAGTAAGAGGGCGAGGCGTTTCATTTTTATGGGGTCTCCGAGGGGAATGTCAGAACCTTTCGTCTGAAGCGGCTGAGGGGGAAATACGCACCGCTTCAGAGAAAGGAGGAGAAAAGAAGCTTCAGAACAATCAGCAGCCCTTGAACTTCATCGCCGTACGGGCGGCGACGCGGCCGAAGATCATGCAGTCGGCAACGGCAACGGTGCCGAGGCGCACCATGCCGTGGACGCCGCCCGTGACTTCGCCGGCGGCATAGAGGCCGTTGATCACCTTGCCGCGGACCGAGAGGACCTGAGCGTTGTCGTTGATCTCAAGGCCGCCCATGCAGTGGTGGACGCGCGGCCAGAGGCGAACGGCGAGGAAGGGACCGTCGGTGTTGGGCTTGCTGTTGTCGAAGAACATGCAGTCGAAGTCCGGGTCCTTCTTGGCGGCCATGTAGCCGTTGAAGGTGTCGTTCGTCTTCTTCAGTTCGTCGTACGGGATCTTCAAGTCGTCGGCCATGGCCTTGAGCGTCGGGTATTCCTTGACGACGCCGGACTTGCGGGCGCGCTCGTAGATCTCGGGCGTCATGTTCTTGCCGATGATGACGTTCTTCGCGTTCTCAAGCGACGTGTAGATGACGCAGGGGTGGCCGATGGCGACGATGGCGTCGGCGCGGACCTTGCGGTTGCCCGTTTCCTTGATGAAGCGCTTGCCGGTCGCCGGATCAACCATGGGGCCGTAGCCGACGGCGGATTCAACGAAGAGCGGCGCAACGCCGAAGCCCTGTTCGTCGGGCGAGGTCCAGGGGCCGAGCTGAATCCAGTCCATCTGAATGGTGTTGGCGCCGATTTCCTGCGCTTCCTGAATCATTTCGCCCGTGGCGCCCGGATGGTTCGTGGAGGTGAAATCCGCCGTGAGGCGCGGGTCGTGAGAGGTGCGCATCTGAACGTTCTGCGCGAAGCCGCCCGAGGCGAGAAGGACGCCCTTGGTTGCGCGGACAGGGCTTCGCTTGCGGGAATTTTGGGGGCGGAGGCGGTAGCCGGTGCGGGCCTTGACGCCGAGGACGCAGTGCTGGTCGTTGACGATGAGCTCGTCGACCACGCAGCGCAGGCGCGGCGTGACGCCTTCTTCCTTGAGCTTCGCGAGCATCGGGTTGATGAAGCCCGAACCGGAGTTGTTCGTGACGGCGTGCGAGCGGTGCACGGAGTGGCCGCCGTGGAAGGTGACGGCCTTGAACTGCACGCCGATCTTGTCGCGGAGCCAGTAGAAGTTTTCAGCCGATTCGTCGGCGATGCGGCGGGCAAGGGCCGGGTGGGCGAGGCCGCCGCCCGCCTTGATGATGTCGGCGTAGAGGAGGTCGGCCGAATCCTTGATGCCGGCCTTTTCCTGCATGTCGGTGCCGGCAGCGGCGACGGCGCCGCCGTTGATGATGGAGTTGCCGCCCGGAACAGGCATCTTGTCGAGAACGAGGATCTGGTCGGCGGCCATGCCGAGCTGACGAGCTTCAAGCGCGGCGGCGAGGCCGGCGAAGCCCGTGCCGACGATCACGAATTCCTTCGTTTCATTCCAGGTGATGTTCTTCGCTTCCGCGGCGGAAACGGTCTTCACGAACGAGAGGGACCCGGCGGCGGCAGCCGTGGCGGCGCCGAAAAGCTTGCGGCGGGAAATATCAGCGGACATTCTGTTTTTCTCCTTTTTTGAGGTGCTTTGCGCCTGAGGCCTTCTTGAGGAAGCCTCAATCCTGCGCACATCACGAAGATTAAATAGACGTAAGATGCAGATAAACCTAAATGCTTATGTATAAACTGTTAGGGCAAACCCTTGGTCTTGCTCTTTATGGGTAAGACCAGCAGCTCTGATGGAATTTCCCCATGCGCCGTTTTTCTCCTCAATGGTTTGATGCGCTCCGCCTGAGGCGCTTCAGCCGCGAATGGCCGGGCGTTTCCGGCCCGGATGCCCCGGTAATGCCGTGGGTGACGCCGCCCCTCCATCCGTTCATTCGCAAGCTTTTCAGCACGCGCGGCGTGGTGCGCGAGTTCGAGCCCGGCGAGTGGCTTTTTCCCCGCGTTCAGGTGAGAAGCTTCATGTACGTGGAGGAAGGCCTCACGGGCCGCATTCTCGCGTCGCTCGACGGCCAGCCGGGTGCGGGCGCCATGGCGCTCTCGCCCCCGATGAGGAATGCCTCGGGGAATCTCAACTGGGTGACGGGGCGAGCGGCAATCGGCCGCTATCAGGCGCTCTCCCACGTGCGCGTGCGGGAAATCCGCCACAGCGAAATGCATGACATTCTGAAGCCCTGGGTGAATCAGGACGTCTTTCTTCTCGTCATGGGGCAGGCCGAACTCATCAATCTGTCGGACAGGATGGGATTTGCCGTCCTTGCGCTCCTTCCCGCGATGGAGCGCCTGAAGGCGCTTTTCTTAAGCTGGGCGCTCTTTTACGGGCGCATCACGGAAGAGAGCGGACGCTGCTGGGTCCGATTCCCGGTACCGGGCAGAAAGGCGCATATTGCTCAGGTGATCCGCACGTCGCTCGTGACGCTCGACAGCCTTCTTTCCGAGCTTCGCGCGGGCGCAGGCTACGAACGGGAGGGCGATTTCTGCCGGCTTGAGGCATCGGCCCTTCAGAGCGTTCACGACTGGATGCACCATGCGGACGGCGAAGGCGCCTACATCGCACGCCCGAAGCGGGTCGAGGAGATGCTCCTCGCCGCAGAGGCAGAGGACCATGCCGACTGATCCTTTTTTGAGATCGAAAAACAAAAAAAAGCTCCGAATCCACTGAGGAAACGGAGCTTTTCTTATGGAGCTTTCTCTTTTTTCCTTCAAGCCTCCGGGAAGCCGCTCGCCCGATAAAGAGTGTGAAGTGAGCCGTGGGCGAACGGCTGGGGGCCGGAACTGAAGCGTGTTTAAAGGAGAAGCATCTCTGATCAGTGCTTGGCCGAAACCGGAACGGTCTTTTCAGAGCGAGAGACGCGTTCGATGCGGTCGAAGAACGATTCCTTTTCGCCTTCCTCGTGCCAGCCCTGGAAGACCGTCGCGACGATCGGACCCATGACGTTGTGCCAGAGGGCGCCCAACGCAGCCGGGAGCGCCGCCATCGGGGAGGTCGCAAAGTGCACCGTGGCGAGGGCTACCGCGAGACCGGCGTTCTGCATGCCGACCTCAAAGCAGAGGCACTTGCACTTGGCGAGATCCATGCCGGTGAAGCGTCCGGCCCAGTAGCCGAGGAGCATGCCGACGGCATTCTGAACAGCTACGGCCGTGAAGACGAGGAGACCGACATTGAGGAGCTGATTGCGGGTGGCGGCAACGACAGCGGCAGCGATCACGACGATGGCGGAGACCGAGACGATCGGGAGCGCCGCAACCACGCTTTCAAGACGCTTGTCGCCGAGAACCTTGTGAACGATGAGGCCGAGCGCGATCGGAAGCAGAATGATCTGAACGATCGAGAGGAACATCGCCATCGGGTCGATGTTGAGCCACTGGTTCGCGAAGACGTACATGAAGGCCGGCGTCGCAAGGGGCGCGAGGAGCGTCGTGCAGGACGTGACCGTCACGGAAAGCGCCACGTCGCCGCGGGCGAGGAACGTAACCACGTTCGAAGCCGTGCCGCCCGGGGCGCAGCCGAGCAGCATGAGGCCGACGGCAAGATCAGGCGGAAGCTCAAGGAGAACGCAGAGCGCGTAGGCCGAGAGCGGCATGATCGTGTACTGGGCGACAACGCCGACAAAAACGTCGCGCGGACGGCGGAAGATTTCCCTGAAGTCGGATGTCGAGAGGGTGAGCCCCATGCCGAACATCACAACGCCGAGCAGAACCGGAACGTACGGGCCGACGAGCTTGAAAATCTCAGGGAAAATGAACCCGAGTATTCCAAACGTAATCACCCACAGGGCAAACGTCTTGTTTACGAACTGGCTCACTTTCACTAGATATTTCATTTCAAGCATCGAGGCATGCGTTATTGGCGCATCCCCTTCCAAAAAGCTGTAAAGCTGAAAAGAAGCTTCATGGTCGTTCCGGCCTTTGAGAAGGCCGCCCATAAAAGTTGTTTATCCGGCGGGAAAGCCGCCGGACTGCACCTGTTGGAGAGCATCTCCTCACCGAAGGTGAAGTGCGTGAAGGTAACTTTACTTTGCAAAAAGTCTCTTCGGGTGCGTTGAGAGTGCGTTCTGCACGCATCGGGGGCGCTAATGCACAAAAGAATGACGTGCTCCAAGGCCGATCGGAGAATGCGCTTAAGATGTCCGGCCTAGGAGAAAAGCCTCATCGGGCGGCTTCAATGTCGAGGGTATAGCCTTCAGGGGCATTGGCGAGCGTAATCAGGCTGCGGTTCCGGGTTCGGGTGATGACCGCGCGCAGAATGGGAGCTTTGTTGCGGATGAGCGCGCGGATTTCAGTATCGCCGCGCTCGCTCACGATCAAATCCATATCCTGAGGAATGCTTCTCCTCACGCTCTCGACGGGCCAGAGCGCAAAGGCAAAATCCCGGATGAATCTTTCGGCCTTCACCTCAGCGGGGAGCCTCGGGCTGCGGGACTCCTCTATCCGGCTTCCGTTCCAGGTGATGGCCCAGACGTTCATGCCCATCGCCGTGAAGGCGGCGCGCAGAAGCCCCGGGTCGGCGACGACAAGCGCGCGAAGAACCGGAACGGACTTCGGCGCCCCCGAAGAGAGCGCCTTCTCGTGAAAGCGGATGCGGATCTGCTGATCGAGCGTAAGTCTGGGGGCGTCCGCAATGGAAGGCGCGAAGACGGGCGCGAGCGCGCCGTCGTCGACCGGTGAGTGAGGAAGCGCTTCGCTTTTTCGCCCGGGCTTGGCGGGCTTTTTCGCTTCTTCCCGGGGAAGCCTCTTTTGAGCGGGCTCCGGGGGCTCCTCAACCCGGGATTCCGTTCTCAGTCCGGAGCAGCCGGCAAGAGAGAGCGCGAGAAGCAGCGCGGCAAAGGAGCGGCGGGCGATGGGACGGGAGCGCATTCGTGGGAACCTTTCAAAGGAAAAGAGGCCGTCAGAGTTCCGGGCTGCAGGGAGAAGGCTGCAGTCTCGAAGTCATGAGCATAGCGGACATTTTCTATAGAGAGAATGGATGCCCGAAAATCACGCTTTGGCGGCAGGTGCGCTTTCGGGTCTTACGAGCGGCGCTGCGATCCAGACCGCGAGCTGGCCCACAAAGAGCGTGAGTCCGAAAACGTGAAGCGCAGGCGTGGCCGAAAAAGCGAGAAGCCCGAAGGAGAGCATCGTCGTCACGCCCGAAAAGAGAACAGCCGCAGCGGTTCGCCCGTCGGAGGGGTTCCCGGTGACGAAGATCCCGTAGTCAATGCCGAGTCCGAGGAGAAGCACCATCGCGAGGCTCGCAAAAAGCGTGAGCGGGATGCCCAATAGCCCGAGGACGGCAGCCGAGAAGACAATGCCGAGGGCAGTGGGGAGCACGGCGCGCCAGGCGTTCCACCCGAAGCGGAGCGTGAGCGCAAGGAAAAGAAGTGCGAGTCCGGCGGCGAGGAGCATGAGAATGCGGTCGCGGTAGAGGGAAAGCCCCTCATCCATGCCGGAGGTGATGTCGACGAAATGGACGCCCTCCGGGACCTGCAGGGCATTGAGTGCCGGGAGGTTTTCCGGTTGAACGCCCGAGAGCGTCAGCATGAGGACGGCTTCATGCCTTTCCCCGGGCTTCTGAAGAATGAAGGCGTCAAAGAGTGAGGCGAGGGATGTTTTTTCGAGCATTCCAGGGGTAACGGCCTGATCGCCCGGACCTTCCGGCGCGGCGCCGAGGAGCGCCTTGAGCACAGGGCTCGCGAGCTGAAGGGCTCTTCTCACGAGCGCCCGGTTTTGATTTTGTTCCTCTGCGCTCGGAAGCCACTCTGAGAGACCGCTGGCCGCAATCCCCTGGAGACCGGGATCCCGGGCAAGTTCCTTTCTGACGAGCGCTTCTTTTCCGAGCGCCGAATCGAGCGTATCGCCTTCAATCACAAAGGCCTGGGCGGGCGAAGGGAGCCGAAGGCGCTTCTGCGCTTCGAGCTGGCTCGCAATGAGGGAGGGCGGAGCGCCCTGAAGATCCCGGATGCCCGATGCAAGTTGAACTTTTGCGAACCCGAAAAGGAGGAGTCCGGCAAGGAGAACGAGTGCGGCAAGAACGCCCGGCCGCCGGATATTTTCCTTTGAGAGCCTCGGAATCTTCGGAAGCGTCTTCACGAGCAGCGTCATGAGACGGGTGTCCTTCGCGGGAGCAAAGCGTTCGGCAGATGGAAGCAGGATCAGAACGACAAGAAGCGCGCCCAAAAGCCCCGCGGCCGCAAGCACGGCCATCTGCGTGAGGCCGGGGAGCGGCGTGAAGGCGAGAACAAGGTAGGCGGCGGCGGACGAAAGCGCGGCCGAAAGAAGCGGTACGATGAGGCGCCGGCGCCGGTCAGGAGCCGATTCTCCCTTCTCCTTCATCGTCATCCAGTGCGAGGAATAGTCGATCGAGACGCCGATCAGCGTGGCGCCGAAGACGAAGGTGATGAGAGAGAGCTCTCCGAAGATCGCGAAACTGAGGCCCATCGCAATGAGAAACCCGGCCCCGACGGTCGCCGCCATCAGAAGGAGCGTTGAAATGCGCCCGAAAAGAAGCCAGGCAAAAACGACGACGCCGATGGTGGAGACGGAACCGATCAGGGCCACCTCATCCTTTGCGCGCGAGGCGATGGCGTCCGTGAAGAGCGGCACGCCCGCGCGGGCTGATGAAAAGCGGACATTCCCGTCAGAAGAAAACTTCTCTCTCAGCGCCTCATCGGCTTGAGCGAAAGTTCTGGCGAGCCCCGCTTCGCCGGAACTCACGCGCTCGGGATCGACCGAGAAAACGAGAAGAAGAGAGCGCTCCCGGGGATCAGCGCTTTTGACCAGGAGCCAGGTGCGCCCCTCCGCTTCCGTTCTCTGCCAGGGGGTCGCCGAGAGACGCTCGAGAATCCAGTGGTCAAGGGTCCCGAACGGGTCGGCCGAGAAGCTCGCGGCGCCCGTGCTGAAGCCCGACATCGTGCGGACGGCTTTGGCCGCAAGCGCCTGAGAAGCGCTTTCAGGCGGGAGCTTCACGAGTCTTTCAAGTTCCGCCTTGTCTTTTTGCGTGAGGAGATTACCGGCGGCCTGAGGGATATTCGGGACTGCGCCGGTCCCGGCGGGATCCGCGCGCTGCAGCGCCGGGTTCCTGAGAACGAGCGCTTCCCAGCCGCGCGCAGCGTCGAAAAGCGCTTTTTCGCCTTCCTTTTTGCGGGCGGCGGCATCGCTCGGGAAGGTGAGCGTTAAAACGGCTGCGATGCGTTCCGTTTCCGTTCGCGAGAGCTGCTCCCTCAGCTTCGATTCAATCTGAGGAGAGAGTTCGGGCGCGAGGGATTCGGGAAGGAGCGACGCCACGTCGGCTTCAAAGGGGTGCGACGTGATGTGGGTCGAAACCGAGTAGAGCGAAAAGAGAAAAAGGACGAGGAGCGCAATAAGCGCTGGTCGTCCTTTTCGGGCTTCAAGAAATAGAAGCAGTATGTCGGCAAGGCGGCGCACGGGTTCGATCCCGAAAAGAAATGAAGAATTCGTTAAGTCTTCATTATCGGGCATCGAGGCTCAGGATCGGCCCGCAGGGTGCCGCCGCCGTAGATCAGGCGGGGCGGCCGCAGGTGAAGAGCACGATGGGTTCGAGCTTTTCGCCGAGCTTCATGGCTTTCCTGAGTTCCTCATGGTCGAAGGAGGCGCGGACGCAGCCGGCAAGACCGAGCGCAGCGGCGGCGAGGTAGCAGGACTGCCCCATCGTGCCCGCGTCGACGTAGACGCCGGTCGGACGGGCATTCTTCGCGCGTTCCTGGTCGGCAACGAAGACGATCGTCACGGGCGCCTTTTCGACGTATTCAAACTGATAGGCGGTCGAAACCTTGCGGACATCTTCCTCAGCAGTTTGCTCGAGCGTGTTGGCAGCGGCATTCCAGCGCCAGGCGCCGTCGGCGCGCAGAACGTAGGGCGAAACCGCACGGAGGTCAAGGGTCGAAGGCGTCGTACGGCGGCCGTCTTCCGTCGTGAGGCCGGCGCAGGCCCAGAGGAGCGCGGCGAGTTCGGCGTCGTCCAATGCCGCATTCGTGCATTCGCGGTTGGTGCGGCGGGCCTTGAGCGCCGCTTCGAGGGTGAGCGTGCCGAGCGTCTTCGGGGCGGGAAGCTGGATGGTTTTCATGGTTTATCTCCTCTTGATGGATTCGATCAGTGAATGGAAGTTGGATTCAGAAACAAAAGTGGAGAGGGCCTCCCCTCCGAACCGGAGGGCGAGATGCCTTCATGCGCCGTCAAGGAGCGCCCTTTCGAGCGCCGGGCCCTCATGCGCGCGGGCGCGGGCAATGTCGAGACGCCGAAGAAGAATGGCGGCGCTGCGCTTCAAAATCTTCGCAATGCGGGCGGGATCCGCGGCGCCGGGAGCCACTCGGACCTGAAGGACGGCTCCGGTTCCCGGAGGCATCGGATAGAGCCCCTTTACTTCAGGAAAAATTCCGTTTCGTTCCGGAAGGTCCGTGCACGATTGAGCTGAAAGGCCTTCGAGAAGCACGGCATCCTCGAGCGAGAGCGCGCACATGGGGGAATCCCACTTTTCATGCGCGAGAACGCGAAGGACCATGGCGTCGGAAGCTTCAGGCGCTTCCTCAAACGCAAGCACGAACTGCGGCAGGAGCCTCACGGCCCGGGCGTTTTCAGAACCGGGCGAAGCATGGCTCCGGGCTTTCGGCAGGTCAAGAATGATGAGCGCATTGCCGCTGCTCTTTTCGGCCGCTTTCATGGTGCCCGTGAGCCGCACCATGTCGGGCGAGGGTTCCGTGCGGCGGATGCCGGGAAGCGCTGCGGACGCCTGATCGCAAGCGAGGGATTCGAGAACGCTAACGGGATCATTCCCGGTGAGTTCTGCAAAAACCTGAAGCGCCGGGTCTGACGGCTCGGCGTCGGACTTTGCCTCCATGATGAGGGCAAGAATGGCATCAGGGGTGGCGGCTTCAGACATGAAAACTCCCGCGTTCGAATGGACTCTGAAGATTATTTTCAGCGCAAAACGCGGGAGTTCCGATAGCCTGAGGCGCCAATAGGATGGTTTTCTGCGCCAGACGATATGGGTTACTGCGGGTGCCCGACCGTGTAGCAGAAGATCGGAGTGAAGGTTGCCGGGAGCCTCATGCTTTTCCCAAGTTCAGGGCCGTTGACGGAGCCTCTCGGCACTCCGGCAAGTCCCTGGGCGGCAGCGGCGATGGCCGCATTTTCCATCATGGCGCCCGCGTCGAGGTAGACGAAATAGGGCAGCGCCATCTGGGTGCGGGGCGTGTTTTCGGCAACGAAGACGAGGGTCGCGGGAGCGTTGTCCACGAACGCGTGCTGCCCGAGGGTCGAGGCGGCACGGAGATCCTCACGAACGACAAGTTCGAGCGCGTGCTTTTCGCCGTCGTAGCGCCAGACGCCGTCCTTCGCGAGAAGGAACACCGAGACGCTCCGGAGGTTGAGGCAGGTGGGCGCGGTTCTCTTTCCGTCCTTAGACGTAACGCCGGCGGCGGCCCAGAGGAGGTTCGAGAGTTCGGCTTCTGTCAGCGGCCGGCCCGAAATCGAGCGGAGGGTGCGGCGCTTCCTGAGGGCGTCGGTCACGGTCATCGGCATCGGCTGGGGATCGGGGAGTTTGCAGAGAATCTTTTCGGGCATTTCGGCAGTTCCTTCATGAGTGGCTGTTGGAAAGACTTTACTCCCAGGGCGCTTCGGGAGACGAGGAGGCCGCGCCAAAATCGTGATGAGTAAAGGGCTTCCTCACCCTCTATCATGAAAGATGAGGAAGCC
>OBXA01000803.1_pt1 | contig 21649 bp, 19 predicted proteins | sample 1538121 | NCBI WGS metagenome assembly OBXA01 (sample SAMEA2580133, study PRJEB22360) | human gut metagenome | biome: human gut; feature: human-associated habitat; material: faeces | place: Denmark | collected 2008/2010 | reverse complement strand
CGTTACCGTACTTGGAGCTTGACAAACGTGGGTGGTCCAGAGATTCGACATGAAGGATTTCTTCCTTTTTCTTTTGTTTGAAGAGATGCGTGCGGACATCTCCCAGGTCGGGAAAAAGTTTAGAAATCGGTCTTCTTTCGCGAAATTGGCATCTACGGCGATGGCGTCGTCAAATTTGACGGGTCATCCTTGCAGGATCTGAAAAAAGAGCGGGCTTTCAGGGTGCCAGATGAAATTGGTCGCGGATGCGGCGCGCCTCAAGGCCGATGAGCCCGCGCAGCCATACCATGACAGGGTCCTGCTGCGTTCTCGGGTGCCAGAAGAGCGTGGGCGCCCATTGATAGGTGGTGAATCCTGCGAACGGAAGCAATGCGAGTCCGGGGACGAGCGAGAGAATTTTCCGGGCGTAGGGCTCGGCGAATTCGCCGATCAAATCCGTTTCAAGGAGCTCGAATATGGCGGCGGCATGGTAGGGAATGGTGATGCCGTGCGGCTGATCGGCGTCGTCGAACCAGGGAAGGACCGAACGAGGGACGAGGCGGGAGAAAGGCGTGGCGATGGAGATCACCTGCCAGGGCTCGATGTCTTCCCGATCGAGCCGGCCTTTCTGCTTAAAGATCGAGACGAGCGGATGGCTTTCGCGGACGACGAGGCAATAGGGTGCGGAAAACAGGCGCTGAACATGGATGTTTCCCTGCACGGGTTCGCAGTCGGTGCCGAAAATGATGAGGTCGACGAGTCCTGCGCTTAGTTCGGCGAACGTATCGATGCTGATGGGCGTCGTTGAGAAATGGAGGCCCGGAGATTTCCTTCGCGCTTCATGAATGGCCGAAGCGACGAACATCGTATACGCGCAGTCAAGCGCCGCAATGCGGATCGTGCGCTCAGCCTTCATCGGATCAAGAGAGTCCTTGCCGACGAGTGTCGCCATGTCTTCGAGCATGCGGTCGATCTGCGGCATGAGCTTTACCATCCGCGGCGTCGGGTGCATCAGCTGGCTCGAGCGAGTAAAGAGCTTGTCGTCAAAGAGCTCCCGCGCGCCCTGGAGCATTCGGCTCGCGGTGGAAATGCTGATGTCAAGCCGGGATGCGGCCAGGGAAAGCGACTGCGTGCGGTAGAGAACCGAAAGGAGGCGGAGGAGCTCTTCAGAGACAGGCTGCTGCATGGATGAGGTCTATCGGGGGAAACTGATTATTCGGCAGGTGAAAGGCCTGATGTTTGGATGAGGAAGTTTTTGCAGAGGATTGTTTACAAATTCATTGGCGCGTATATGGATGTAACGATCGCGGATTTTGGTGCGCGTTTTCCCTTAGTCTTTGCGGCACCGAAACTTTTTTAGGAGTGCTTTCATGGCATCCGAATACATCACGATGAACCGCTTCAAGATCAAGCCGGAATTCGCCGACGCGTACCTCAAGGTCTGGCAGGAGGCGGATGTCAGTGCGAAATCCATGCCAGGGCTGCTGGAATTCCGCTTCTTCAAGCTCGATGCGAAGAAGGACGGCTACGTTCTCTTTTCCTCCTTTGCGCGCTGGCAGTCGAAGGAAGACTTCCTCAACTGGACGAAGTCGGAACATTTCAGAAAGTCCCATTCCACGGGACCGAAGAATCGCGAAATGTACGTCGATCGTCCGGAGCTTGAGTGCTTTGAAGTCCTGATCTGACGATTCTGTCGGGGCGATGGCTTCTCGCGCGGGAAGCCTTGTCCGTAAACAAAAATGTCTGGGAAGGCTTGGATTTCCCGGGCATTTTTGATTTTAGCGAAGCGAATCGTCAGAACGCTCAGAACATCTGGATCTGGGGCCTGCCGTTGTCGAGGAACGTAATGCAGCCGCTCTTTCCCGCGCCCTCGACGCCGTCGAGCTTCCAGTCGGGAATCACCCAGCGTTCGTAATTGTCGAAAACGTGGGCGGCCGGACGGTGCGTATGTCCGTGAATGACGAGATCCACGCCCGCAGACTTTGCGGCTTCGGCCACGGCGCCTTCGACCACGTCCATCACGTCCATGGATTTCTGCGCCTTGTCGGTTTCGGACTGCGAGCGCGCCTGCTTGGCGACCTCAATGCGTTCGGCAACGGATTTCTTGAGCATCATCGCCTGCCACACCGGATCGTGCGTGATTTTGCGGAATTTCTGGTATCCCGTATCTCTCAGGCACCATTCGTCTCCGTGCGCGAGAAGCACCTTGCGGCCCTTGATTTCAACCACGATCGGATCGCGAAGGAGTTCTGCGCCGATCGCCTGCGCAAAGCCCTCTCCGAGCACGAAGTCGCGGTTTCCGGGCATGACGAGGACGCGCCGGCCGGTTGCCGCATGGAGCTTGAGGAGCGCCATCACGGGCTTCGCTTCCGGGTGCGCGTCGTCGCCGAGCCAGAAGTCGAAAAGGTCGCCGAGAATCACGAGTTCCGGATAGCGCGGCGCCACGGACTTCATGAAGCGCACGAACGCCATGATGGTTTTGGGCTTCGTGGGTGAGAGGTGAAGATCCGAAATAATTACCGGATTGGTAAGCGGCTCAACCTCGGTTCGCCCGGCGAGCGCAGGAGGCGGAAACTGTGAAAGGTCCATTTTGCTTCTGCTGAAAAAACGCAGGGTGGAATTGATGAGGAGAAAGAGCCGCATGCCGAAGGGGATTTTCCCCTTCGCAGGCGCTTTCCTCCCCACCATGCCGTCGCTCGGTTCCGGGCGGCTCTCGGTCATCAGACTCAGATCTCCTCAGCCTTTTCGATGACGACGTCCTCAACGGGCACGTCGCCGAACCAGCCGCGGGTGCCCGTGCGGACGCGCGCGATCTGGTCGACCACGTCCTGGCCGGCCACGACCTTGCCGAAGACGGCATAGCCCCAGCCGTTGCCCGTGGGGGCGGTGTGGTTGAGGAAGTCGTTGTCGGCAACGTTGATGAAGAACTGCGCGGTGGCCGAGTGCGGATCGTTCGTGCGGGCCATCGCGATCGTGTACTTGTCGTTCTTCAGGCCGTTGTCGGCTTCGTTCTTGATCGGATCGTTGGTGGGCTTCTGCTGCATGCCCGGCTCAAAGCCGCCGCCCTGGATCATGAAGCCCTTGATCACGCGGTGGAAGATCGTGCCGTTGTAGAAGCCCGACTTCACATAGTTTTCGAAGTTTTCGCAGGTGATCGGAGCGTGTTCGGGATCAAGTTCAATGTCGATGACGCCGAGATTGGTAGTGAAGCGAATCATTTGAGAATAAAAACTGGGTTCAAAAGTAAATGCGCGCCGCAGGAAGCCGTCTTTTGTGAAAAAGCGAGGCTTCCAAGTCTTTCAGCAGCGTGAAAACCTTTCAGAAGCTCCGTCAGGGATCTTCCGGAAGGGGAATCGTTATTGTCGCATAAGGGGGAGACGCGCTTCGGCGCGCTCAACCCCGGGAACTCAACAATGCAGACTCCGGATCAGGGAAGAACCTTGGCCGAGAGAATCTTCACGGTCGTGACCGGAACATCTCCCATTCCGCGGCGGCTTCCCGTCGGGACCGCAGCAATCTTGTCGACCACTTCGGTGCCCGAGACAACCGTGCCGAAGACGCAGTAGCCGTTGCCGTCCTGAGCCTGATCGGCATTGAGGAAGTCGTTGTCGGCAACATTGATGTAGAACTGCGACGTCGCCGAGTGCGGGTAGCTCGTGCGCGCCATGGCGATCGTGTAGCGGTCGTTTCTGAGGCCGCCGCGCGCTTCGAGGGGAATGGGTTCGTGCGTGGGCTTTTCGCGAAGCGTTTCGTCAAAGCCCCCGCCCTGGACCATAAAGCCCGGGATCACGCGGTGGAAGATCGTGCCGTTATAGAAGCCTTCATTGACGTAGCGAAGGAAGTTCTTCACCGTCTGCGGGGCGCGGTCGGGCGCGAGGCGCACGACAATCTTGCCGAGAGTGGTTTCGATTTCAACGCGCGGTTCCTGCGCTGCAGCGCGCGCGAGGGGCGCGGCGAGGAAGGCGGCGGCAGGAAGAAGCGGAAGAAGAAGACGGGTGCGGTACTGCATGGTTGTCCGATTGGCCTATTGAAAGAAAAAAGAATGTCGGGACGGGAACCGGCGGCGGCATCAGCGGCCGCTGATGCGCTTCAATGTTCTCAGTCTCGACTGAAGTTCAGTGTTCGATTCGAGTGCGGGCGCTGCCGCCTCATAGCATTCGAGCGCGAGCGCAAGGTAGACGTCGCCGAGATTCTTCTGGGCGAGCGAAAACTTCGGATTGATGACGAGCGCCTTCTTGAGCAGTCCCTGCGCTTCCTCGAGGTTCCCGAAGCCGGCCTCGATGACGGCGAGGTTGTTGTAGGGTTCGGGGATTTCCGGGTAGGCCGCGATGAGGGATTTGAGGCCCTTCGCGGCGTCTTCGGTGCGCCCGAGCGACTCAAGGCTCACGGTGCGCAGGAACTGAAGCTGGGCATTCCGGGGATTGCGCTTGATGCCGATGTCGGCGAGCTCGAGCGCCTGCGCGGGATGCCCGTTCGTAAGCAGCTGTTCGACCCTGGGCGAAAAATCGCCCGGGTGAAGGGTTGCCGCAAGCTCCTCCATTTCCGAAGCGGCCAGAGCGGGCGCGCTCAGGAAGGAAAGTCCGAGCGCAAGGGCGGCGCAGGTGGAAAGGAGAATTGGTTTGGCGCGCATGAAACTACTCATCGGGTCAAGTGTCGGTCGAGGAAAGCCGGCGACGCATATTTGGGGAGAGCCTGAGTCATCAGGCTAACGGCTGATGCATGCTTCCGGCATGGGAGAAGACGCTTCAGAAGGCTGTTCGGGCCGGCCGGGCGGCTATACTCTCATGATCTTTCGTCCGTTCGCCCAAGGGGCGAGCGAATCAGAAAATTGAGCAAAGCCCGCGAGGCCATTGGCCCCGGGCGCTTCAGCTCGTAATTGTAGCCGCCGCACATGATTCAGAAGATCAGAACTTTGTATCGGGAATCTTTTCTCCCGTCCCTGCGGCACCTGCGCTGGATCAGCGAGAACGGCTCGTGCTGCTACCTGCGCATGCGATGCTACAAGGGCTATGCGGAAGCGCTTCAGAGGGACAGATTTCTCAGGAATTCCATGCTTTCGATTTATTCGACCTATTCGCGCGAACAGCGCCCCTTCAAATCGATTGAACCCGGCCGCGTGCGCATGTACGTCTGCGGCGTCACCGTCTACGACTACTGCCATATCGGCCACGGACGCACGTTCGTCGCCTTCGATGTGGTGCGCCGCTGGCTTGAGGCCTCGGGGTACGAAGTGACCTTCGTGCGCAACATCACCGATGTGGACGACAAAATCATCCGCCGCGCGGCGGAACGCGGCATCACGACCGACGCCCTCACGGCCGAATTCGCAAAGGCCATGCAGGAAGACATGATTGCGCTCGGGTGCCTTGCTCCGACATTTGAGCCCCGCGCAACCGAATACATTCCGCAGATGCTCGGCCTCATCGAAAAGCTCGAGGAAAAGGGCTACGCCTATCACGCGGCCGACGGCGACGTCGACTATTCCGTGAGGGGCTTCAAGAATTACGGCCGCCTCTCGGGCAAGTCGATCGACGATCTTCAGTCGGGCGCCCGCGTGCAGGTTGCTGAAGGCAAGCGCGATCCCCTCGACTTCGTTCTCTGGAAGAGCGCGAAGCCGGGCGAGCCGCAGTGGACCTCGAAGTGGGGCTGCGGCCGTCCGGGCTGGCACATCGAGTGCTCGGCGATGGCGATGAACCTTCTCGGCGAAACGATTGACATTCATGGCGGCGGCCCGGACCTCATCTTCCCGCACCATGAAAATGAAATAGCGCAGAGCGAGGCGGCAACCGGCAAAACATTCGCCAACTACTGGATGCATTCGGGGCCGCTGCGCGTTCGGTCGGCCGACGGCACGGAAGAGAAGATGAGCAAGTCGCTCGGCAACTTCTGGACCATCCGCGATGCGCTCAAGGAAACGAACGAAGCCTACGGCGACGGCTTCGGCGCCGAGGTGCTCCGCTTCTTCCTCCTGAGAAGCCAGTACAGAAGCCCCATCACCTTCTCCTCGGGCCTCATCGAGGAAGCCCATAAGGGACTGGTTCGCCTTTATACGGCCCTCAAGGGCCGGAAGGGCGACGGGCAGCCTCTTGACTGGGAAGAGCCCTATGCGGCGCGCTTCCGCGAGGCGATGGACGACGACTTCAACACGGCGCAGGCGGTTGCCGTGCTCTTTGAACTCGCGACGGAAATCAACCGTACGGGTTCCGAAGAACTCGTTCGCCAGCTCCTCGGTCTCGGCCATATTCTCAACATCCTCACGAACGATCCGGAGAAGTTCCTCCAGGGCGGGATCCAGGATGCGGGCGAAGAAGCCCGGATTGAGGCCTTGATTGCCGAGCGCGCCGCCGCGAAGAAGGCAAAGAACTTCGCGCGCGCCGACGAGATCAGAAAGGGCCTTCTCGCCGAAGGCGTGGAGCTTCAGGACGGTCCCGGCGGCACAACGTGGCGCAGGATCTGATCGCGCTCTGAAATCGAATCACTTCAATCCTCTGCGGCGCTTCCCCTTTGCAGGAAAAAGCCGCAGAGCGACCGACCCAACATCAACAGCGCTCAATGGAGCAGCTGAGCACGGAAAAGATGGCCAAGAAAGTATTCCTTGAATTCGAGCACGACATTGAGGTGCTCGAGAAGAAGATTGATGAACTGCGCGAGCTCACGGAAACGGAGTCGAAGAGCGGCGTATCGGTTGAGAGCGAAATTGCTTCCCTTGAAGCGAAGGAAAATGAGCTCGTCAAGAAGATCTACGCGTCCCTCACGCCCTGGCAGTGCTCGCTCGTCGCACGCCACCCGGCGCGCCCCTATACGCTTGACTACATCGATGAAATCTTCACGGATTTCCATGAACTCCACGGCGACCGCGCGTTTGCAGACGATCAGGCCATCGTGGGCGGTCTCGCGCGTCTTGCCGACATGAATGTCGTCGTGATCGGTCACCAGAAGGGGAGAACGCTTAAGGAACGCACGCAGCGCAATTTCGGCATGGCAAAGCCCGAGGGGTACCGAAAGGCCTTGAGGCTCATGGAGCTTGCCGAGAAGTTTGATCTTCCGGTCGTCACCTTTGTCGATACGCCGGGTGCGTATCCCGGCATCGATGCCGAGGAGCGCGGTCAGTCCGAGGCCATCGGCCGCAATCTCTTTGAAATGGCGGGGCTTCGGGTTCCCGTCATCACCTGCGTGATCGGTGAAGGCGGATCGGGCGGCGCGCTCGCGATTGCCGTGGCCGACATCGTGATGATGCTTCAGTATTCGACCTATTCGGTGATTTCTCCCGAAGGCTGCGCCTCCATTCTCTGGAAGGACGCGGGGCAGGCTCCGCGCGCTGCGGAAGCGCTTGCGCTCACGGCCGACAGGCTCTCGAAGCTCGGCCTTGTCGATCGCGTCATCTCTGAGCCCCTGGGCGGTGCGCACCGTGATCCCAAGCTGATGGCCATGAATCTGAAGCAGGCGCTCATCGATGAACTTCGCGCGCTCATGAAGCTTCCGATTGACGATCTCCTTGAGCGCCGAGCCGAGCGCATGCGCGGCTACGGGTTCTTCGACGTCGTGGCTGAACCGCAGACGGCTGCAGACCCCAAGGATATTGAGGATGCGCTCGAGCTTCGCGACGAAGGCTCCTCGCAGAAGCTCGGGAAGGCTGCAAAGGCTTAACGCCTGAGGCATTCATCCGTTGAGTGCAGAAACAGGGGCTTTCCGAGCTCCTGTTTTGCTTTCGGCGGCTGCTGATGCTCGCGTCTGGAGACGGCTCTCAAAGCAAACTGTCGGGCAGAGCTTCGTCAGGCGCAGCAGTTGCGGTTCCTGAAGGCCCATCAACGTGCTCGATCGAGCTTCCTCCTTGCGGGCAGAACGTCTCTCATATAAAATCCGAAAACTTCTTGCTCCTATGCATCCCGGAAGGATGGCAGAGTGGTTGAATGCACCGGTCTTGAAAACCGGCGAAGCTAATAACTTCCGTGGGTTCGAATCCCACTCCTTCCGCCAAACCCCTTTGCGGCAGTAGGAAATCGAGGCGATTTTAAAAACCGCCATAAGTAGCGCCATAAGCGATGCGCTCAAAATAGCCCTTTCTACGTTTGCAGAAGGGGCTTTTTTTATTCCGGGAGCGATTGAAGGAAATGGCGTTCGGAAACTGCATTGTCAGCCATACGAAAAAAGCCGGCAATCACTGAGTGACAGCCGGCTTTCGCTTGATCAACGGAGGACTCACCTTCAGCTGACCTCGATGAGCCTGGTCTGTTTTCGCCACTTTGACAGGCCGTCAAGCCGAAGCCGACGGCAGCCGCAACGGGAACATATCCGTTTGGAAAATATTATTCCTGAAAAATCATCTATTTGTCAAATAATGAGATGACTGCGGCTTGAGGCATGCCTTTGAGGATGCCTTCACTGAATCGAATGGGATCGCGGAGAAGCTGTTCATCATGCGTCTGAAGGCGGCTTCGTCATTCGTAATTGCCGCACGCTGAGGCAATCGCAAAAGAAGCCGGCGATCGTTGGATGATCGCCGGCTTCGGGAAACGGAGGAATCGCCTTCACCTAGCCACGGCGAAACTGGTCTGATTCCCGCCACTTCGAATGCCCTCCATCACAGGGACGAGGGTAGTCGCAACGGGAACATATCCGTTTGTCAAATATTATTTTGAAAAATCAAATAATTGTCAAGCAATTGAGGGTGCGTCAACAAAAATCTCTCCGCAGGAATAGAGCGCGGCCTTCCCCGGCTAAGAGAACTCGATTCCCATCCTTGCAGCGGCAGTGCGTTTCTCTTTCTGGGTGAGAAATCGGATCGGCTGAGACCGGGGGAAGTTTTGGGCGTCGGCTGATGTCTTCTCTATTTGAGGAAAGTCTTCAAGACAAAACCCACGGCAGTAAAAAGAATCGCCCCGATAATGTAGTAAAGGTTGGAGGCCGTTTTAAATCCGCCGATGAACCCAGACAGATGGTGGCTTTGTGCAACGAGGTCATCCAGTGATTTTTAGATCGCTTCTGAATTTTTCTCGAGGCTCCCCAATCGGGTAACAATATTTTCCAAGCGTTGTCTTGTGACCTTCATTTCGCTTTCAAGATCTCCAAGCCTGCGCTGATGATCATCCATACGGGTTGATGTTTCCCCAAGCTCTCGATTTATGGATGAAGCATCTATGGTCTTATTTATTTCTGTCATGCTCATCGATCCACTGAATGACGGGTTGGGGAACGAAACCATTTACGCCGTTCATGGAGGCGATGATGTAGTTTCCATGCGCACCATCCTCAAGACCGAGCTGTTCAGCCAGTTTTTGCGCGGTCCCTTCAAAGGCGACAAGCCAGACGTTGCTGGCGAGCTCGATGGAGTCTTTGGGCGCGATGTTGTCGGTGATGACTCCCTTCAGATAGGAAACGTCATTCGACAGCGCCGACAAGATAAATTGCGTCACGTGCAGTCCTTTGAAAAATTGTTTAGACCATCTTAGGAGAAGTGTGGCATGTCGTTCTGAAAATGTGGTTTAGTGTTGTGCTTATCACAATCTATAGTGGCTGGCTAAGGATGCGGCCTCTTCAGAACTTTAAAGACGCATCAAGTTGATGGGCTTTAAGGAGGATCTTGGGCAAACGCTCATGAAAACTCCTGACTTGCACCAGGTCCATGCGCATAGTCACCGTTCAGACAGGAAGGATGACTTTCTCAGTGCCTGTATCGATTGAGCCGCTTTTCGCCGATCGCCTGAAGTCGCGTCAGCACCGTTGAAAAGAGAAGGTAGATCGCCGCCGCTTCCAGATAGAGCCAGAAGGGCTCATAGGTGCGCGCGGCGATCCGCTGCGCGCTCATGAACATTTCGATCACCGTGATGGATGAAGCAAGAGACGTGCTCTTCACGAGCGAGATGAATTCGTTGAAAAGCGGCGGATAGGCGATCCGGATCGCCTGCGGGAGGATGATGAACCGCATGATCTGAAGGTAATTCATGCCCATGGAGGCGCCGGCGTCAAACTGTCCTTTTGGGACTGCCGCGATGGCGCCGCGAATTGCTTCCGAAGCGTAGGCGCCCACGTTGAGCGAAAAGGCGATGATTGCCGACGGAAAGGCTTCGAGCGTGATGCCGATGCTCGGGAGCCCGTAAAAAATGACGAAAAGCTGCACGAGGAGCGGCGTTCCCCGGAAGATCCAGACATAGAGGCGCGCGAAGGTCGAGAGCACGGGCACATCCTTCGTCCGCACGATTGCGAGCAGAAGCGCAATGGCGAGACCGAAGGCAAAGGAGATGAGCGTGAGCGGAATGGTCGCTGTGATGCCCGGAATGATGAGCTGCGTGAATGAATCCTCAAGGATTCCGATGATGCGGTCGTTCATGGCGGATTTCCCGGCATCTTTGCCGGATGGAGTCGGATCTTCAGGGAAAGATGTAGAGGCTGCCGGGAGGATTGACTCCTCCCGGCAGGGCGGCTTTGCATCGCAGAGGGAAGGGTGACTTAATCCTTCGTCACGTCGGTGCGGAGGTATTTGAGAGAGATCTTCGAGAGCGTGCCGTCGGCCCTGAGCTCCTCGAGCGCCTTGTCGATGGCGGCCTTGAATTCGGGATTGCCTTTGCGGAAGGGAATTGCGATGCCGTTTCCTGAACGCGTGCGCTCGACGATCTCGATCGGCGCATCAGGCTTCTGGCTCAGGAAGTCGAGCGTCGACACTTCCGAATTGATCGTTGCATCGGCGCGTCCCGAGGCCACGAGCTGGACGGACTGCGAAAAATCCTGAACGCTCACGATTTCAGCTCCCGCCTTGCGGGCCTGATCTGCCCAGTCGGAGGTGACGGTCTGCGCGGCGCGCTTTCCCCTGAGGTCCCTGAGGCTGCGGATTTCCTGATTTCCCTTCTTCACGATGACGGCGCCCGTCACGTAGAGGTAGGGTTCGGAAAAGTCGTATTTTTCCTTGCGTTCTGGTGTGGCGGCGACCTGGTTCACGATGATGTCGAAGCGGTTCGCGTCGATCCCGGCAATCATCGAATCCCAGGCGGTTTCGATGAAGCGCGGTTTGACGCCGAGCTTCCTCGCTATGGCTTCGGCAATTTCAACATCAAAGCCCGTGAGCGCTCCTTTTTCGTCATGGTAGGTGTAGGGCGGGTAGGTGCCTTCGGTGCCGATCCGGATTTCTCCGGCGGCTTTGATTTTCTGGAGAAGATCCCCGTCGGCGGCATGGGCCGGAGCGAGGGGGAGACCCAGCGCGGCGAAGGTGGCCGTGAAGACGGCAGCGGAAAGGAACGTGCGGCGAAGGGATGAAAAGATAGCCATGATGGATGTCCTGATGGAAAAAATGGGGCCGGAAGCCCGGACGGGAGCGTCAATAGAAAGGAATGAAATGCCCGGGCTTCCGGAAAACGGATGGAATCGAATCAGCGCTTCGCCTGGGCGAAGGCGTTTTCAAGGTCCTTGATGAGGTCTTCGGGGTCTTCAATGCCGACGGCGACCCGCAGGAGATTCCGGGTGATGCCGAGCTTCTGCTGGAGTTCGGGGCGCATAGGATTCGTGCGTCATCGTGGCCGGGCGGCAGATCAGCGATTCGACGCCCCCTAAGCTCACCGCAAAGGCAAAGATGCGAAGGGCCTTCACGAACCGATTGAGGTCGTAGCCGGCTTCGTTGAAGCGGAAGGAGAGAACGCCGCCGCTGCCGCGCGCCTGCTTGGCCTGGATGGCGTGGCCCGGATGATCCGGGAGCCCTGGATAGAAGACTTTTTCAGCTCCCGGGTGCGACGAGAGGAATTCCGCTACACGCTCAGCATTGCGGTTGTGCTGATCCATGCGAAGCGGGAGCGTGCGGATGCCGCGGGAAACGAGGAAGCTGTCGAGCGGGTCGAGAATTCCGCCGAGCGCTTTGCTGTAGATCCTTAAGCGCTCATAGAGCGTGTCGTCGTTGAGAACCACGAAGCCGGCGAGAAGGTCCGAATGGCCGGCGTAATACTTGGTGGCCGAGTAGACGACGATGTCGGCGCCGAGATCGAGCGGCTTCTGAAGGTAGGAGGTAAGGAACGTATTGTCGACGACGGTGAGAATGCCGCGGGCCTTTGCGGCGGCGGCAACCCTGCGGATGTCCGTTACGGTGAGAAGCGGGTTCGTCGGGCTTTCAATGAAGGCAAGGCGCGTATTGGCCGGGGCTTTGGTGAAGTCGTAGGTGTTGAAGTCGTCGACAACCTCGAACTCGATTCCGCGCTTTGCAAAGAGCTGCGTCGTGAAGAGCCATGTGCCGCCATAGACGTCGCTCGAGATGAGAACGCGGTCGCCTTGCTCAAGAAGCTCGAAAACGAGGGCATTGGCGGCCATTCCGGAACTCGTCGCAAAGGCGTGCTTCGCGCCCTCGAGATCCGCGACGAGCTTTTCTACCGAAGCACGGGTCGGGTTGGCGCTTCTCGAGTAGCCGTAGGCCTGAAAGTGTTCGGAGTCGGGCTGAATGAAGGTCGATGAGAGATAGACGGGGTAGGCGACTGCCTGGTGGGATTCATCCTTCAAACCGCCATGAACGGCTAGTGTTGCGTATTTCATTTGATATCCTTGGTAATTTTTCAAAAATCAGACGTTTTTTCAGGGCGCAAAAAAGGCCGCAGGAAGAATCGGGTTCTTCGCTTCGGCCTCAATGCGTCAAAAGGGGCGGCGCCGCTCTTCTCAGCTGCGCATCAGCGTGCTCGGGCTGCAGGGGAGACGGCGACAGGTGCTCCAGGCATTGAGGCTTGAGACATGCACATTCGACATGAAGCCGAAATCGTCGAACGGAGACAAGTGAAGAAGAACATTGAGCGGCCTTGAGAGGTTTGCGGGTGGTGAAGGAGAAGGAATAAAAAAAGGCGTCCTTTTTGGGGGACGCCTTAAAAAAACTTTCTGATCTCGCTGGTGCGCAGCTTCAGGACCTCATGTTGAGGGGAAGGCGCAGGGAGACCGGGCAGGCGTCGCGACGGCTCTGGATGCACTGGGTGCACATGAGACACATGATGCACATCATTGCGAGCGTGGAGACCATCATGACGATTCCTTCCCAAAAAGTTGACCAAGCAGTGCCGGCGCACTTAAAGCAACCGGCGAGTTAGGGTTAGTCTCTACCTTTTGACGGCGAGTGTCAATAGTACTTTTTGCTTAGCGGAAAGAAAGCCGGGTAATACATTAAAAAAGCTTTCGACTCAATCATTAAGCGCAGATTCGATTTTTTCAAGGTTGCTCTTCATGCGGTCGAGGTAGTTTTTTCCGTCCTCGGCGGACTCCATGGTATAGATCGTTTCCACCCGGGCGCCTGCCTCTGCGGCGAGCGTTTTCGAAACAGCGGGGCTCAGGAGCTTCTCGGCGAAAACCGTGCGCACGCCGGCTTTCTTCAACTGGATCGCGAGCTGCGCGAGCCGCTTCGGCGTGGGTTCTCCCTCTGCGAAAACGCCTTCGACGCTCTTTTGCTCCAGATTGAAGTCCCGGCAGAGATAAGCAAAAGCGGCATGACCGGTGACGAAGAAGCGCCGTTTTGCCGACTTGAAGCGTGCTGAATACTGAGTTCTGAGGACGTGAAGCTTTCCCTTGAAAAGCGTGAATTGCATTCGATACGCTTCGGCATTCTTCGGATCTGCTTTGGCAAGCGCTTCGGCAATGTTCTTCGCCTCGATCTCTGCGCCCGAAAGAGAGAGCCAGAGGTGCGGGTCATCTGCGCCGTGTTCGGCGATTTCATCGGGGTCGGCATTTTTGACGGGGACCGCGCCCTCTGACGCTGTGACGAGCATCAGGCGCGGGTTTTCAGCGGCAGCAGCGATTTTCTTCGCCCAGGGCTCCATTCCGAAGCCGTTCACCACGAGGACGCTTGCCTTTCTGAGGAGCTGAGTGGTTTTCACGGTCGGCGTGAAGTCATGAGGCTCTGCTCCGGGCGGAATGAGGGTCTCCACCCGGACAAGACTGCCGCCCATGGCCTTTACGAGTTCGGCCATGGCGTCAAAGCTTGCCGCGACCACAAGCGGTTCCTTTGAATCCGCACGTGCCGGCAGGGCGGCAAAGAATGACAGCGCGCCGGCGGCGCCCATTCCGATGATTTTTCTCCTCTGCATTTGCATCTCCTTAAAATGAAATTGGAATCCATTCCCAATTTGATCGGCGACGCGTATACTACGCCTCCCATCGAGTTGTTTTCAAGCGGACAAAGGAAGCGTCGGGAAAATGTCCGGGATGATTTCCATTTCGCATCTTTACTTTTCGTACACCGGGGGCGCCCCCTACCTGCTCAAGGACCTCTCCTTCGATATTGAGGAAGGAAGCTACGTCTCCATCATCGGCATGAACGGCGCGGGGAAAACCACGCTCATGCGCCTCATCCTTGGATTTTTGTCTCCCTCCTCCGGAGGAATCATGGTGTCGACGAAGGCGATCGGTTATGTGCCGCAGACGGATCCGACTTCCATGGCCGGATTCCCCATCACGGTGGAGGAGCTCCTTTTCTCGTTTGCATCCGCGAAGGGGATGCCCCGGAGCGGCCGGGAGGAGGCCGTGGAGAATGTGCTCGACGCCGTCGGCATGGCCGGCATGAAGCGATCACTTTTCCCAAGTCTTTCGGGAGGAGAGCGCCAGCGCGTGCTCCTCGCCAGAGCGCTTCTGGGCGAGAACCGCCTTCTCATTCTCGATGAGCCTTCGACCGGCGTGGATCTGAAGAGCCAGCGGGAGCTTTATGCGCTGCTCAAGGTCCTCAACCGGCAGAGGGGAATCACGATCGTCGCAGTGGAGCACAACCTCGCTGAGGCCATCGCCTCAAGCACGGAGCTCATTCACTTGAAGGACGGCCGCGCGCACATCTGCTCGCCGGCTGCCTATCAGGAAGAAGAGAAGAAGGAACTGGAACCGGATCGCAATGAAGGCTGATCATGCTTGAACTTTTTCAATTCGGATTCATGCAGCGCGCTGCTGCGGCCATTCTCGCAATGGCCGTGCTCTGTCCCGTGATCGGGATTTTCTTTGTTCTGAGGCGCACCTCGATGATCGGCGACACGCTCGCCCACTCCTCGCTCGCGGGCGTCGCCACCGCACTCGTTTTCGGCGCTAATCCGCTCGCCGGGGCCTTTCTCTTCACCGCACTCTGCGGCGTGCTGATTGAAGCCATGAGAGGCCTCTTTCGCGAGCGCACGGACCTGATTCTCACGGTCGTGCTTGCGCTCGCTGTCGGCACGGCCGTGACGCTCATCACTTCGGGAGCCGTTCAGGGGCGGGCGGAAAACTTTCTTTTCGGGAGCGTTCTCACCGTTACCGACGACGACATCCTCATGATCGGGAGCATTACGGCGCTTGCGCTCCTTTATCTGTCGCTCTCCATCAACGAGCTCATCACTATTTCCTTTGATGAGGATTCGGCGAGGGTTGCCGGCATCCATGTGGTCTTTCACCGGTATGCATTTGCATTTCTCACGGCCGCGGCCGTTGCAGCCGCCATACCCATCGCCGGCGTGCTGGTTCTCTCCTCGATGATTGCGATCCCGGTGGCAACGGCGCTCCAGTTCAAGGTCGGCTTTCGCGCGACTTTCTGGAGCGCCATTGGAATCAGCCTTTTTGATGCGGCGGCGGGCCTCATGCTTTCTGCGGTCGTCGATGCGGCTCCGGGCGGACTCACGGCGCTGGTTTCTGTTGGGGTGCTCGCGCTTACAGCATTTTGGAAGCGCCTCATCCCGATTTTGCGGTGACGGAGCTGCGCGGCCGGCCGAGTATCATTAACGCTTAGGAAGGGAGACAGCAGGCATCAGGAGATTTTGGCTATGCCCGTTAGATATTCGACGCGTCAGCGCGCAGCAGTCCTCGCTGCACTGCAGGCGAATGCCGGCAGGTACATGGGCGCCGAAGAGGTGGTGGAGGCGATTCGTCAGAACGGCGCGGCTGTCGGCCGCACAACGGTCTATCGAACGCTTGAAACGCTGACCCGGGAGGGCGTTGTGAGGCGTTTCGTTCTGGATAAGCGGACGCCCGCTCAATACGAGTATCTCAATGATCCGGGCGCAGCGGAGTACCACGTTCAGTGCCGCAGCTGCGGAAAGCTCTTTCACCTTCATTGTTCCGAAATCGACCGCATGACGGCCTCGCTTTCGGAGCATCTCCTCGAGGACCACGGCGTGGAGCTCGATCTCCAGAGTTCCGTCATTCAGGGGCTCTGCAGCGATTGCAGAGCAAAAGGTCAGGCCGCGGCATCAACGCCTTCCGCCGGCGTAAACTCCTCTCCTTCCTGACCGGATGCCTTTGAGACGACGGGGATTGCTCCCGATGCCCGGGCATCAGGGGTTTCAGTTTTTTGAAGGAGAGCCGGGAATTCAGCTTCCCGGAGCTCGATTTTCTCAACCGTCATGATCTGCAATCTCTGCCCAAGACGCTGCAATGCCGACCGTTCCTCGGCAGCCGGTCTGAAGCGCAGCATCTGCCGCGCGAGCGACGATATTGAAATAGCCCTCGTGAGTCTTCACGCCTGGGAGGAGCCCTGCATTTCCGGGAAAACGGGTGCGGGCACGATCTTCTTCTCCCACTGCAATCTGCGCTGCTGCTTCTGTCAGAACTACGAAATCAGTGCGGGCGGCAAGGGGCTCCGCGTGTCGACGGAGCGGCTCTCGGACATTTTCCTTGAGGAGGCTCAAAGAGGCGCAGCCTGCATCGAGCTCGTGACGCCGGGTCACTACACGCGGCAGATTGTTGAGGCGCTCGAGTCTGCAAAAAAACGGGGCCTCGCGCTACCCGTCGTCTGGAATTCAAACGGCTATGAGCTCGAGGAGTCGTTAAGAATGCTCGACGGCCTCATCGATATCTTCATTCCGGATCTCAAGTATTTCGACAGCCGACTCGGAGAAAAGTATTCGGGCGTCCCGCACTATTTCGAATACGCTTCCAAAGCGATCGAAACGATGTTCAGCATGACGGGGCCGGCCGTCATCGGCGAGGACGGTCTCATGAAGCGCGGCATGATCGTGCGGCATCTGGTGCTTCCCTGGCAGTGGCGCGACAGCTGCAAATGCCTCTCGTGGCTCCATGAGCGCTTCGGCGACGACATCTACATTTCCGTCATGAATCAGTACATGCCGATCTTCAAGGCCTGCCGGCATCCGGAAATCAACCGGCCGCTCACGACCCTTGAGTACCAGAAGGTCATCCGTCACGCCGAAGCGATCGGCATCACGAAGGGCTTCATGCAGATCGGGAAGACGAACGAGGAGAAGTTCATCCCGCACTTCAACGGCGACCATGTGCTCCCGGAAGTGATGCCGGGTTGAAAGTGCGCGGAATGAAAAAGGCGCCTGATCCCGCTGATGGGAAAAGGCGCCCTAAATGCCTTTAGGGAGCCGGACTCCAGGCGTCCGGGCTCCCTAATGGAACGCTCGATCAGTCCTTGTTCTTGCGGTTCTTCGCCGGAACAACGGCTTCGATGTCGACGGTGCGGATGACGAAGAGCTTCTCGAGAAGCTTTTCAGCCGTGCGTTCGGCTTCGGCGATGAGGCCGAGGTTGAAGGCTTCGAGCTCGGCGAGCGCCTTCGCGCGGTCGACTTCAAAGAGCTCGAGCACCTTCGCTTCCATTGCCTCCTGACGGACCTTCGCATCGGCTTCAAAGTCGGCCCAGGTCTTCTTCACGATCGGAGCGAGCTTCGGGTAGTCCGTCATGGCAAGCGTCTGCACGCGGCGGAACTTCCAGTAGGCGGAATCCGCTTCGCCCTGGTCGGAGCCCTTCGTCCAAGATTCGGGCGAGCGCGAAAGACCGGCATAGAAGGGGAGGAAGACGGAGAGGTCGGCCATGCCCATGGCGACGTAGATCACTTCGCCCAATTCCTTCGGGAGCCAGGGGCGAACCTGCAGCACGTGCGCTTCGTACGTACGGAAGACGCTGATCGGGCGCCAGGGTTCGTCGCCGCGGAGCCCCTGGGAATAGGGGTCGTGGTCGGTGCCTTCAAAATGGTCGCGCATCATGGCCTTGGCGTCTTCAACGGTCACCTTCTTTTCCGGGGCGAGGTAGACCGGGAACGTGCGGCCGGCTTCCGGATCCTGGACGAGCGAGGGGTTGAAGTACTTCTGCATCACCCAGACGCGCGGGTCGTTGTAGATGCGGTCGCGGTCGTCGTCGCGCGTATAGGCCTTCGAGAAATTGAAGGCGCCGTCCTTTTCAGGGTTGTAGAGGCCCTTTTCGATGGCGAACTCCACGAGATTCTTCGAAGCCATCATGTCGGTTGACTCGGGATCGTAGTCCTGGAAGCGCCCCTGATTGCCCGACGCGAAATATTTGTCTGCCGGGGTTCTCTGAGCGAGCCACTGGTGGCCCGATCCCGTTTCGAGGTACCAGACTTCGGACTGGTCGACAAAGGCGACGCCGAAGCCTTCGCCGGCACCCTTTTCCTCAATGATGGCGCCGAGCGTCATGGCGCCTTCGCGGGCCGTGCGGCAGCGCGAGAGGAGAACGTCGGCAATGTCGTCCTCGGTAATGCCCGTTTCCTTCACGTAGGGATCGACCGCAAGGGCGGCTTCGCTCGCAAAGATCGATTCCGTGCCCGTGAGGCCGAGGCCGGCTTCGTTGAAGCCCGCGGCGCCGTGAAGCTGGGTCTTCCAGAAGGGAATCGTCGTGAAGGCAAGCGAATTCTCAGGGAGCGGATACGTAAAGTCGTTCACGCCGCCGTGGGCCTTCGTGCTGTAAATGCCCTTCTGACCCTGGCGGGCAGGGTGGTGTACGAAATGCTGCGCTTTGATGGCGGCGCTGTCGGCGCTGCGGGCAACGATGAAGGAACCGTCGGCAGTGGCTTTTTCACCGGCGATGAGACTCGTGCACATGTATCTTTTCCCCTTGATTTTGAGTGAGGCCGTTGCCGGAAAGCTCCGGCTTCCGGGCCCCGGATAAGAATAGGGGGAAGTGTATAGGGGAACACTCCGGGAGAGTATTCAGAAAAGCGCGGAGTCCGCAGTCCCGCACCGTCTAAAATTGCAACCATTATTGGCATCAAGGCGGCGGCGCTTTCGAGAGGAACGGACGCCCGGAGACTTTAGGAAAGGGAATTATGCGCATCGGCTCCAATTCGACCGGCTTCGTGAGGCTCGGGGCGGCTTCCTTCAGAACGCATCCGGGCGAACCCCTCGCCAATGCCCGCGAAATCGAAAAGGTTCTTGAGGATGCCGGCCGCGCGAAGACGGACCTTCTGGTCCTTCCGGAACTCGCGCTCACGGGCTACACCTGCGGGGACCTCTTCCTTCGCGCGGGGCTTCTCGGCAAAGTGAATGAAGCGCTCGGGATGGTACTGGAAGCCTCCCGCAGAACGCCCGAAATGATCGTCCTTCTTGGTCTTCCATTGCTTTCCGAGGGCCAACTCTACAACGCCGCTCTCTTCCTTCAGAACGGACGCCCGCTCGCCGCGGTCCCAAAGAGCTTTCTCCCCAATTATCAGGAGTTTTACGAGGCGCGATGGTTCTCTCCTGCGGGCGATGCGCTCTCGGATTCGGCTGAAGTCGCCGGCATGCGGATTCCCTTCGGCACCGACATCATCGTTGAATCGGAAAGCGGCATCCGGGCGGCCGCCGAAATCTGCGAAGACCTCTGGGTGGGCGTACCGCCGAGCGCGCGGCACGCGGCCGCAGGCGCAAACGTCATCGCGAACCTTTCCGCTTCGAACGAAACCACGGGGAAGGCGCGCTTCCGGCGCGATCTCGTCCGAATGACAAGCGCCCGGGAAATCGCCGCAATGGTCTATGCGTCTTCGGGCGAAGGCGAATCCACGACGGACCTCGTCTTCAGCGGCCACAAGCTCATTGCTTCAGGCGGGCGCATTGCGGCCGAGTCCATCTGGACGAGCGGCATTGTTTCGGCCGAGGTCGACCTCGAGCGGATTGAACTCGAGCGCGTGCGCTTTCGCACGATGAAGGAGGGGCTCCCGAAGGATGCGCAGCGCTATCGCCGCGTCGCGGCAGATCCCACCTTTGCCGCCAAAGCGCCGCTCTGGCCCGCGGCGGTGGATGCCATGCCCTTTGTGCCCAAAGGCGAAGCGCGCCGCAACGAACGCTGCCGGGAAATTCTGGGGCTACAGGCGGCCGGTCTCGCTGAAAGGCTTGCAAAGACCGGCATCCGCCGCGCCGTGATCGGTATTTCCGGGGGGCTCGACAGCACGCTCGCGCTCCTCGTCGCTGCAGAGGCTTTTGACCGGCTCGGCCGCCCGAGATCCGACATCCTCGGCATCTCCATGCCCGGATTCGGCACCTCCGAGGGTACGAAGGAAAGCGCAAGGCGCCTCATGGAAGCGCTCGGCATTGACAGCCGGACGATCGACATTCGCCCGGCCTGCCGGCAGCATTTTGCCGATATCGGCCACCCGGAAGACCAGTACGACGTGGTCTTTGAAAATGCGCAGGCGCGAGAGCGCACGCAGATTCTGATGGACGTCGCCAATGCGGAATCGGGCCTTGTGGTGGGCACCTCCGACATGAGCGAGCTCGCCCTCGGCTGGGCGACCTTCAACGGCGACCATATGTCGATGTATGCCGTGAACGCGGGCGTTCCGAAGACGCTCGTGAAGCACCTCGTCGTCACGGAGGGCGATATGCGCCCGGAACTCCGGGATATTCTTCAGACGATTGCAGAGACGGAAATCAGCCCTGAACTGCTTCCTCCCGATGCATCAGGCCGCATTCAATCGACCGAGTCGACGATCGGATCCTATGCGCTTCACGACTTCTTCCTCTTCCATCTGATGCGTTCTGGTTTTGCCAGGGAAAAGATCGTTGCGCTTGCGAAAATCGCCTTCAGCGGCACCTCGCCCGAAGAGATCGACCGCACCGCAGCGATCTTCTTCCGGCGCTTTTATGCGCAGCAATATAAGCGGAGCTCAATTCCCGACGGACCCAAGATCGGTTCGGTCGCATTGTCGCCGCGCGGCGATCTGAGGCTGCCCTCGGACCTCGGACGCATTGAATAGAGATATTGCGCGGCGGGGGCTGCTTGGCCTCGGGCGTCTCGCCTGAGAAAGAAAAAAAGCTGGCAGATAATTTGATTATGTACTAATACTGTTAATTAAAAACTCGAACGTAAATATCACGCAGGCATACGGATTTTTGGTGGAGTTGCCGGCATCGAAGCTACGCCTGCAGGCCGAGAGCAGGTAATATTTACGTATTGTCACAAACGGTCTGAAAGACCCTTTGAGACACTCACCCAACAGAATCTCTCAACATAAGGAACATCTCATGCTGGGCATCTTTCTTGTTGTCGCGAGCGTCATATTAGCGGCGTATCTCGTCATCAAGCGCTACTACGCGCCATGGGCTCTGCTCATGGTCGGCCTTCTTCTTCTGATCTGCGTCTCGATCATTTCGGGGGCTCCCCTCATTACCGGCAAAAAGGCGACCCACAGCGCGGTATTCGACATCGTTCAGGTCTTCACAAACCTGCTCCAGAGCCGCACGGCCGGCATCGGCATGAACATCATCTGCGTGGGCGGCTTTGCGTACTACATGGACAAGATCGGCGCGACGAAGGCGCTCGTCAACATCTGCATCAAACCGCTTTCCTACATTCATGCGCCGTACCTTCTTCTCGGCCTTGCCTATCTCGTGGGACAGCTCCTCAATGTCTTCATCCCGTCCGCCGTCGGCCTCGGCATGCTCCTCATGGTGACGATCTATCCGCTGCTCGTTGCGGTGGGGGTGTCGCGCCTCTCGGCGGCTGCCGTGGTTGCCACCGGGGGGCGCCCTATCGGGAGAA
>OBXA01000784.1_pt1 | contig 21999 bp, 19 predicted proteins | sample 1538121 | NCBI WGS metagenome assembly OBXA01 (sample SAMEA2580133, study PRJEB22360) | human gut metagenome | biome: human gut; feature: human-associated habitat; material: faeces | place: Denmark | collected 2008/2010 | reverse complement strand
ATCTGGTAGCCAGAGAAATCAGATAGCCGATGTAACGGTTCCGTCCGATCGCATAGTCACGCGCCACACCAACCTTGTCACGCAGTACAAAAGGCAGTTCTCCCATCTCCCCATCTATGTATTTCTTTAGTGCAGCTTCCACCTCTGCCGAAATCTTGTGTCCATTTCCATCCATGACCTTGATTCCATTGTCATAATATGGATTGTGACTGGCAGAAACCATAATGCCACAGTCGAAATTTTCTGTACGGACTACATATGCCACACTTGGCGTAGTGGTAATATGTAGCAAAAATGCATCTGCTCCGGATGCCGTAATATTGGCAAACAGTACCCCATTTAAAAAGTTTATATTTATTTAATGGGGTCAGACCCCTTTTATTACATTACATTTACGCTTTACAAAAGAATCCTATATGCTATAATTAAATCATCCCAATATAGGAAAGGGGATGATGCTAAATGAAGAAATTCTTCAAAGCACTCATGAAAATTTCCCGCGCGCTTTAATATGTTCCTTTTTTCGTTTGATCCATTGTTAAGAGTTTTCATTGAGAATGTATAAACTCTATATAACAGACATATAATTCGTTAGCTAATGGGTACGGCGGAACTATAACCGCTTAAGTAACGAACCACCTCAAGAACATAGTGTCGCATGCTATGTGAGTAGTGAGAGCCTCTGCAAGATGGAAGCGCAATAAAAATATAGAGAGTTTCTGCTGGAGATGCGACTTCCAGCGGAAATCTCTGTTCTCTCCGAGACCGTTTCAAGTTTTGTGTAAACGTCAAAAACTGATATAAGATTTGTGAATAGTTGCAAATAAGCAGAGCCGCTTTTCATCAATACCATTTTCTTGAACCGTTAGCTATTTTGAACCGCTTTTTCATCCCCTTTAATTTTATCTACATATGATTTATACCTTTTTCTTTGAACATATTTTCCAATATCGAGAAACAAACTCAATGCTCCTGAAAAAATTATCATTCCTATAGCTGCCTGTATAAAAATGGATGACTCTTTTTCGGCAACCAATTCCAATGTTCCAAATACAATTACCATTATCCAAATTGCATCAAACACTATTATCTCTATCCAACTTTCTCCTTCAGTATGTTGTTTCAACACATTTATAATCAGGAAACAAACTATCAACCCCATAATAATTAAGATCATCCCAGGGCTCGTATAAATAATACCTTTTTGTACTTCCTTGACATCTCTTATGTTTATTCCATTTGCTTGAAATATACCAATCCAGGAAAAAATAATTGCAAATGACAAGCATACCGTAATTATTCCCTTTGCCGGCTCCCCAATCACTTCTTTTTTTGCTCTCTCCCAGTCATCTTTCAGTAAAAGAGATAAAAACAGAATTAATTTATCTTTCTGTTTCTCATATTCTTTCGCTCGGCAATTTTCAATTATTTCGATCTGTTTCCAAATATGCGAATCTTTTCCAACATCTTCCGTTAATTTTCCATATGTATTAATCCGGGTTTTGAGTTTTGTTAAAACCTGCTTCTTTTTTGAAAAGGGGCATACCTCCAACTCATCCACAATTTTTCGTATATCAGCTCTCCATTCTTTTCTTTCTTGCGTAATGTAACTCAACTTAGATGTCTTATGAAATGTGAAATATGAAACAATTACACCAATTATTGTAGCAACTGCTGATAACTCCATTACAATTTGAAAATCCATACATAATCCTCCCTGCAAAAAATTATATTATTTTTCCCCACATAAAACCCGAAGCACCTTCGCCTTCATCAACACATACCTAGCCGTCCCAAAAGCTCCCGCCAAGTCAAATAAAGTATTCCCTGCCACAATCACAAGTGGATTTGTGCAAGCAAACACCTGCACCAAAACTGTCCGCGACACTCCCAGAAAATAACCATCCAACAGATATAATTGCAACGAATACTTTCCTATATCTGCCAAGACCAATCCCGGCCTTATGTTACAAATTTTTATAGCAAACACTACGCAAACAAAAATTCCAATAACACTGACACACAGTTACGGAATAAAAGTAACCTTGCATATATACCATGCCACAAATACCATCCCCCAAGCCAAGCATCCTATTATAAGAACGCCTGTATTATCCAAAATCTTCTTCCATTCAGGAAAAATTTCAAAATAGATTTGAATCAAAAAACCAGCATAGAAAAAGATAAAATATTTGCACAGAGAATCCACCTTGAAAATATCAGATGATACAGGCAACATATTAAGAGCAATCGCTCCAATCCCAACAATCACCTGCAGCCATATACGCTTTCGCACCCACCCCTGGAACAATCCCCCCCTCCCGTCTAATCCATCGTAATTAAACTTCCACCCAAATCTATTATATTGTTAAAACGCTTTTTTATAGTATTTCTCACATTATTTTTCCCACCATGCCCTTTATCGCTTGGGTACTTATGATACGGCTGCAGTAATCACGGAAGATAAGACTGCCTTTCCTTTTATCTTAATAAGGACAGTATAATGGTCTATGGCTGGACAATCAGGAGGTCAGGTGATAGACAAGATAAGGAATCATAAACACCATGAGCCAGACTTTATGTATTCTCTTCACTTTCTTTTACCAAGACAAATTGGTATATATTTATATATTAATCTGGTCAGATACACAATAAGCAAAATAGTAATCACCGATAAACTCATAGAAAATGGTATATTTCTCCTCAAGCACCCTGTATCTATACAAAACATCTTCGATATTATGCCTATCAACGCACGATACAATGGTCCATGCATCACCAAAATTCCTAATGTTATAGTCCCTAATTTGCTCATAATGCCAGCTATATACCGAGTATGTACTTCCAAATCAGCAGCTATAATAATCGTTGCAACACTTCCAATAACACCTAAAATATAATAAAATATTCCCATCGAATATCCGCGTAGACATGCGATAATCAGGAAAGAAAACAGCAATAACCACATCACGGTTTTGTATTTCAATTTTCTAAAATCAATCCTTTTTATAAGTACTCCAAAAGCAAAAAATACAACATAACGTAATGCGCGATTTATTCCCCATACCAATTCTACATTCATTAACTTAATACCTAAGACTGAACATACTATGATAGCAACTACAATTCCCGGCTTCGGCAAATACCTTTCCAATATTCCATATAGGACTTTAACTATAAAAAGCACAGGCAAAAACCATAAAACATAATTAAAAGGCAGCCAATAGTAACTGCCCACAAATATTCCACAAAAAGCTTTATCCACAGCTAACTTTGCAGCTTCTGATCTAAATTTATTTTCAAAACCAGCCCAATAAATAAAGGATAAAATACTCCATACAAAATACGGAATCATTATAGAATAGAAATTTCTCACAACATATCCTTTTAAAGTTTCTCCAAGCTTAAACGTCATACCTGAAACAACAAAAAATAATGGCATATAAAATGTATATATTATTTCGTTAATGTGAAAACTCGTATTAAAACATATATGTGTATAAACTACTAAAAAGATCCCTAATCCCTTTGCAATATCGTAATATCCAATGCGCTCTTTCATTTTATTTTAAGAAACCCTTTCCATAGACACCCTTGGAAATCAATTCTTTAAAATTCTCATAAACCGACTGCCTGTCCTCGGCATAAGTCACACCAAACCATTTATCCTGTGTCGGCAATACCTCAACTGTATGAGTTCCTGTTTTCAGTAAATCTCCAATCAGAACAGGAAGAAGATATTCTGCTTTCATTGGATTATCCAAAACATCTGTCTCAAAGAATTTTACAAAACCATCCTTCAAGACCTGTAAAAATGCAGGTTTTGAAGTTTCATCTTCTGTCGGAAATCCCCACATATTCATAGAAACATAGGAATCCGGATTCAATACCTTTCCATCCGCCTCCGCGCTATTTCCGGTTTTCACAATATTATGCGTCTCAACGATTTCCGATAATGTCATCGTCTGCACATTTACCTGACAAATTCCTCTGGTAACTCCACCATTGTCCGATAAAGTATTTTTTAGAATAAAACCAGCCATTGCTAATTCATTGTGTGAATGTGAATGTATCAGCCAGTCATGCAATTTTACAAACGCTTCTTTTCCATAATAATCATCTGCATTAATCACAGCAAAAGCAGAATCAATCAAAGACTCCGCTGCCAGCACTGCCTGTCCGGTTCCCCATGGTTTCGTCCGTCCAACCGGCATCTCTCCCGGAATATTGTTGATATCCTGAAAACAATACTTTACATCAACACCCTTAGAGGCACAAATTTTTTCAATTCTGTCCCCAATTATCTCTCTAAAATCCATCTCAATATCTTTTCGAATAATAAAAATAATCTCATTAAATCCTGCTTCAATTGCATCATAGACCGAGTAATCCATAATCACATGCCCATAATCATCCACCGGAGTCAACTGCTTAATTCCTTCTCCGAACCTTGACCCGATTCCAGCAGCCATAATCACTAATGCTGTTTTCTTCATAAAAATTACCCCAATTCCTTCTCACACAATCCCAGTGCTGATGCAATAACAGCATCCATATCATAATATTTGTACTCACCCAGACGTCCGCCAAAAATCACGTTCTTCTCGTCTTCTGCAAGTTTCTTATATTCCTGATACAGCTTGCCATTTTTCTCATCATTGACCGGATAATATGGCTCATCCCCTACTTTCCATTCGGAACTGTACTCCCGGCTGATGACAGTCTTAGGAATGTCATTTCCTTCATCATCCTTACCAAACTCAAACCACTTGTGCTCAATAATTCTGGTCCACGGGGTTTCACGATCCGTATAATTGACCGCAGCATTTCCCTGAAAATTCGGAGTATCCAGCACTTCGGTATCAAAACGTACTGAACGGTACTCCAGTGCACCAAGTTTATAATCAAAATATGCATCAATGGCACCTGTATATACCACTTTCTCTGCCAGCTTATCCAGTTCATCCTTATTTTCAAGATAATCTGTATTCAGGCGAACTTCAATCCCATCAAGCATATTTGCAACCATCTTTGTATATCCGCCAACCGGAATTCCCTGATACAGTGCATTAAAATAATTGTTATCAAATGTCAGCCGAACCGGAAGCCGCTTGATAATAAAGGAAGGAAGATCTTTGCAATCACGTCCCCACTGTTTCTCGGTATATCCCTTGATCAGTTTTTCATAGATATCTTTGCCAACCAGAGAAATTGCCTGTTCCTCCAGATTCTGTGGCTCTGTGATACCGGCTTCTTTCCGTTGCTCCTCAATCTTTGCAGCTGCTTCCTGTGGCGTAATCACATTCCACATCTTGTTAAACGTATACATGTTAAATGGCAGAGAGTACAATTCTCCCTTGTAATTTGCCACCGGCGAATTTGTAAAACGGTTGAACTCCGCAAACTTTGTCACATACTCCCATACTTCTTTGTTGTTTGTATGGAAAATATGTGCCCCATACTTATGTACATGAATTTTCTCCATGTCCTCCGTATACACATTTCCCGCAATATTCGGTCGCTTGTCAATGACAAGAACCTTCTTTCCTGCATCTGTTGCCTGTCTTGCAAAGACAGATCCAAATAAACCAGCTCCAACAATTAAATAGTCGTACATTTTCCTTAGTTCCTTTCCAAATATTTTTTATCGCTCTCCAATGCAATCCTTTTTTCACTCATTAATCCATCCCTGCTTTATCACATAAGACCTTCTTCATGAATCACCTGCACCATCTCATCCACATACTTCGCGCACAACTCATCACTCTGTGCCTCAACCATCACCTGGATCACCGGCTCCGTACCGCTCTCACGTAGAAGGATTCTTCCATCCTCGCCCAAATCAGTGCTGATCCGCTCCTTCTCCGCCTGCACACGCGCATTGCCGGTAACCGTAGCCTTGTCCTCAACCTTCACATTCTTCAAAAGCTGCGGATACATCTGCCTCCCCCGGCACAGCGTGCCGAGGCTCTGCTTCTTCTCCAGGATCACCTCCATCAGCATCAATGCCGTAAGGATTCCATCTCCGGTCGTCGCATGCTTACTGAAAATGATATGTCCGGACTGCTCTCCGCCGAGCACATATCCGTTGGCAACCATCGCCTCATTGACATACTTATCGCCAACCGTGGTCACACATACCTCGATGCCCTCGCGCTTCATTGCTTTGAACAGTCCCATGTTGGACATGATCGTGGCAACCACCGTATTATTCTGCTGACGGCCACGTTCCTTCAGATACTTCCCACAGACATACAGGATATAATCCCCATGCACTTCCATATCGTTCTCATCCACGGCAATACACCGGTCCGCATCCCATATTGATGTTGGTACCGTCCGGCTCATTGCCAACCACATATGTTTTGGCACTAAGCGCATCAAACACGTTCTTTGCAATATTAAACATACTTCCGTTGGAACAATCCAGCCCCACGCGCATCCCATCGTAAGATCGGTAGACAGATAAATCACGGACTACATATGCCACACTTGTCGTAGTGGTAACATGCAGCAAAAATGCATCTGCTCCGGATGCCGTAATATCGGCAAACAGTACCCCATTAAAAAAGTTTATATTTTTTTAATGGGGTCCGACCCCTTTTATTTCTGCACATTATAATCCCACCGCAAATATCTAAATGTCTGCTCATCTTACTAATTTGTTTACAATTGGAATCTTTTTTAATAATTCAATAGTAATAATGCTAAAAAGCAATGTTAATAAAGTTTCTATAATAGACCATAATAACGACCCCTTATCAAATATAATAAATTTTAATATATATCGGACAGGTAACAGCCAAATCATATGTACAAAATAAATTCCTAACGTATTACTTCCAATATAGTCTATAATTTTATTCGTCTTTCCTTTTTTTCTAGCACATATCAAAATTATAATTAATGCCGAAATTGATAAAAAGCAGGTAGAACACCTTTCATACCCATAAGAAATAACTAATAATCCCTTATCAATGCCGGATTCATGAATTTTTACCAAACATAATCCGGTCGCACAGCCAATTAAAATAAATAAATAAATTAATAAATTAAATTTTCTTCTGTTTTCTATATAAAGTCTCTTATGTATAATAGCTCCAATTCCAAAATAGAATAACATTGCTGCAGTCTTTTGATCAAATGGAATCCAATTCATAATATCAACTACAACATTGCTTTTTCCATAAGAAAATATTGTATTTAAAGTATTAGTAGCAAAAGAACACACAAAACACACACTTAAAATAAAACAAAAATACTTATAATTCTTATCATATAGCATTTTTAAGCAAGGAAATATTAAATAAAGAGCTATCAATGACCTCATATACCATAAATGTCCAGTATTAGGTATATTAGTGTTCCCTGAAAAATATCTAAAAAACCATGCCAATTCAAAGTTAATCTCCGGTTTATACTCTATATAATTAATAATTCCAACAATAATCGCCCATATATTACATTGAATAAAAAAAAGTAACATTTTGTGAACATGTTTTTTAGTATCTATCGGTTTATTAAATAGTAAAGCTCCATTTACCATAAAAAATATTGGTACTCCACATAAACACAATGTCGAAAAAATAACCAGCATTGAATTCACACGTGGAACCATTTGACAACAATGACAAAACAAAACCAGAACTATAGCGATGCATTTCAAATACTGCAAATATATTATCTTATTAGAAATTTTTTTCATAAAACCCCCTTCAAATTATTATACCTTAATTATTTTTAAATACCCATATTTTGCTTATTACATAGTTAAATACAATTACAACTATCTGAGCTATCACTTTAACAAGAATACTATTAAAATGTAGATATGTTATAAAAATCAGCAAAATGCCTTCTTCTATAAATAAAGTTAATATTCTCCCACCATAAAATGCCAATACCTGTTGCACAAAATTTTTAAAACAATCTGTAGGTGCATGAAATACCCATATCCGATTTGTAAAATAAGCAAACGATACTGAAATAATCCAAGAAATAATATTAGCAAGCAATTCATTAATTTCCAATTTCACATTAAAAAAAGCATATGAAATAATACTTATTACAGTTGTCAAACCGCCAAAAAATAAATACAACAAAACTTCTTTATATTTTTTATAAATGCCATTAAATATTCTAAACCCTGGCAATTGCATTATTCGATCAAAAATATCTTTTTCCATCTTATACTTATTCCTTTATTTTTCATCAGTTTCATATGTTCTGTTGCTAATTATATAACGCGGTCTTTGCTTTACTTCCATATATATTTTCCCAATATATTCGCCTAATACACCTAAACAGATTAATTGAATACCACCCATAAAACAAATCACACACACAGTACTAGACCATCCTGCTACAACATTTCCAAATAATTGATCTATTACTGCCCAAATAATTCCTACAAAACTAATTACAGATGCTATAATTCCCAATCCTGTAATCATCCGCAATGGTTTAATACTCAAGCTAGTAATTCCATCAAAAGCTAATGCCAACATTTTTCGTAACGGATAATGACTTTCCCCTGCAATTCTTTCATGTCGTTCATAATACACTGATGTACTCTTAAATCCCACTAATGGAAACATTCCCCTTAAAAACAAATTTACCTCTTTAAAATTTGCAAATTCATTTAAAACTTTTTTCGAAACCAATCTATAATCAGCGTGATTATAAACTACTTCTGCTCCCATCACATTTAAAAATTTATAGAAAGATTCTGCTGTAAACCGCTTAAAAAATGTATCCGTCTTCCTACTACTACGCACACCATAAACAATATCGCATCCATTATGATATTCTTCTACCATCTTGTCCATGGCATTAATATCATCTTGTCCATCACAATCAATTGATATTGTAATATCTGCATATTGTTTAGCCTCCATCAATCCTGCCAAAACAGCATTTTGATGTCCTCGATTTCTACTTTGTTGAATTCCCCTAAAAATTGTATTTTGATTTGCCAGTCTTTGAATTATCTTCCATGTATTATCTTTACTTCCATCATCAATAAATAAAATTTTACTTTCATTTGAAACCATATTTTTCTGAATCAAATTTTCCATTTTATGTAGAAACTTTGGAGCAGTTATCGGTAATACTTCTTGTTCATTATAACAAGGAATAATTATATATAAGGTATCTTTCATTTTTCTTCCCCTATTATTGCGCTAAAATTCTATTTTTAAACAGTTCCTCTTGTCCAGGATAATATTCGCTATAATAATTAGATAAATATTCAAAATCATTTTTTTCAAAATCACTGTTCTTTTCATAAATAAATACTTTTACATCATCATCTAATATAAAATATTTATCATTTTTTTCGAAATGCCTCCCAATCGGTGATTCTTTATTACAAACCTCTTGTGCTAAAAATCTCACGACCTCCTGTGTTCCTTCCGCTAAGTGAAGCTGTATTGGATCAGTAACTACAACAATATCCGCAGATAAAAAATCTTTTGGAAATCCATCTCTTAAATCTACGTCTGCTGTTGCACATAAATTATTTACAGCACATGTTCCATATGGTTTATTCAAAGAATCCATAATACTATTATTCAAAATTCCTCCACTAGCATCAATATAAACTCTTTTTTCAGTTCCATAAGTCAATGAATTTAAATAGTCTGCAAGTTGATGTAATTGTTCAATATCTCCCCTATAAAAAGGATCGTAAGTTTCTGTAAACAATTTAGAAATCTTAGCTACTTTCTGTCTTTCTGAAGGAATAAAACAATTCATTGTTCCTAATACAGATACTCCTATAAAAATAACAACTGCACATATTTGTATCCTTTTATTTTTTAAACTATAAATAATCTGATATATTCCATTAAAAAATAAAATATACAATCCTATTGCAATAGTATAAACATGCTGAATCCCCATTGCCTGAACTTTAAAAAATAATCCAATAGTAACTAAGATTGCAATCAGACAAAATAAAGAAATTTTTTGCATGTTCTTTTTCACAATAGATAATATAACACCAATTGCAGAAATAAAAAGAATCCAAATTCCATATGTATTAACTATTCCATTTAGCTTTGTAAGTAAAGGTGCATCGTATGCTGCATATTGTTGTGAATAATTATTTTTCAAAACATGCAAAAGCAATGGCAAAAAAATAGTTACCATAATTACTACTGCCAAAGATCCGATTATAATAATATTTATACAAGAACATTTTATTGCATCTTTTCTCTTATTAGATTTTAAAATTTTATAACAAGAATAAAGAAACAATGCAACAACATATCCAACTATAAAATAAGCAAAATATCTTCTAAACAAAAAAGTACAAAGCAATGATAATGAAATCAATATATCTCTAACAATTTGATTTTTGTTAATAACTGTTGGTTCATAATCTATAAACAAAAGAAACGCCAAACCAGCTGGAATTAATGTTGCTATATCGATATACCCTTTTAACATTGCCAAGTAAAAAACATTAAATGTCATCGTGAATATAAGCAAACATATTTTCGACAACAGTTTCTGTTTTTCCTGAAGCAAACCATATTTATAAAATAATTTAACATTACATGCTAAGCAAATGATCAGTGCTGGAAATAATAAAAAAATCACATTAACTAATACATATCTGTTAAATGAATATCCAAATACTTTTAACGGGACATAAATCAGTGTTGGTAATAATAAATTATAATCGTCCATACATATCGAATAATATAGATGCCCTATACCATAAAATGGATCGTCAAACATATCTTTCATTTGGGTATAGCTCATTGTCCAATATCCGCCATAATCCCAATAATATACATAGTTATTTTTGGACACCAAGTACACAAACATCAGAAACAATACTATTGCAAATCCACCAAGAATATATTTATCTTTTTTACAAAAATATCTTTTTAAACTCACCTCTCCCATGCCTAACTTATAACACTTATAAAATAAACTAAAAAATAAGCTTGAAATAATCATCCAAAAAACAATAGCTATTACAGCATTCATCTTCATTCTCCTCGTAAATCCATTAATTAAATTTATCAAATTTTATTATGTTTCAATAAACTAACACACTTTCTCCACAAACGCAAAACCCACCATTTTTTTATGCTATTTATCTCACCTTCCAATTCATTCTGCCTTCGTTTTAATTTTTCAATTTCATTTTTATTTTCGTCTAATTCCTTACGATGTACTTGAATATCCCACGCTCTCTCATTCAATTCCTTACGATGCACTTGAATATCCCATGCTCTTTCATTTAATTCTTTTCGATGAACACTAATATCCCATTTTCGATTTCCTAACTCTCTTTCTATATAGGGAATTTTTTCTTGGAATTCATAACTCCGTCTTTCTGCTTCCTGAAACTTTCGAAGTAATAAATCATATTCTGTCATTTTGTAATCCTTTTTGGATTCCAAAGCCTCTTTTAACCACTGCAAAGAAGAAACTTTTTTTTCTTTCAAAATTTGATTCACATGAGAATAATCAATTGGGGTCCAGATTAACAGATCAATTCTTTCCTTTTCAACATTTTCAGTAATCAGTCGATCTAATAAATCTAATTTTCCTAACAAATCTGTAAATCTGATTTTTCCTCTTTCTTCATTACATATGACAATAAACGGTTTATTAAAAATAATTGAAAAACACATTCCATGAAACGAATCCGTTATAATAAATGTGCTATTCATAATATTTTCAATCCAATCTTCGCAATACCTATTCTTTTGAATATCTATATTTTCATTTTCAATCAAACTATCTCTAAATGCATCTGTAAGAATAGTACATGGAAGGTTCAAAGATTCTCGCAAATTTTGAATAAGATTTAATTTCTTGTCATCTATATCTAAAATATATCCACCGATATATTTCTCTGCATGATCTCCATTTGCTTGTTCTGCAAGTTTTCTATAATTTTCTTTATCACATAGAAAAACCGGATCTAATACCCATTGTGCTTTAACATCAAAATATTTTTTACAAACCTGAACTCCACTTTGTTCTCTTACCGATATGTAATCAAAATTTTTTAAATAAAAAGAAACTTCCTGTGCCTCAACTGCATTTCCTGTCCAATATTCCCGTCCAAAAGATGACGCATATGCAATTTTCTTTTTATCATTATATATATAATCTAAAAAGGCAACCTTTCCAAAATCATTGTACAAATTTCTGTGCCATATCTGATCCGATCCAACAATAAATGTCCCACATTTTTCATTCAATTCATACATTGATACTTTGTCTGGATACAATGGATGAACTGATTCTTCAGAATATGGTGATTCTCTAAACAACACAGGTGATTCATTTGGTGCCCATACCGCATTTTTAGGTCTTTCAACCATTAAAGGATCATATCCCAGATCACAGATTACCTTATATAAAGCATAATATGTTAACTCCGATCCATAGTTTTTCTCACTCCAGTTTCCCCAAATTGCGACATCATATTTCTCATTTAATGCATAATCAACAGCTTCATGAAAAGTTCTGTTCTTTATCAAATTATAAAAACGATTTCTACCTAAATGCGGTTTTGTAGTTGCTCCCCGGTTATATTGCATCCAATCAATTGGCACCTTCCTACATAAAGACAATACTTCTTTTGTTTTTTCAAAGAAGCAAGCACCATTCGCATTATTTACGACAACACAACTAGTTCCCTTAGCATCATCTAACTCTGAACAAAATTCTCCAATATGCCAAAAATCCGCAATAGATAAATCCCCTTGTCTTGGATTGCCAGCAAATTTACATTTTTCACAAGTTTCTCTCAGAAAGAGCTTGGAATGATACCCCCTTTGAAAATCATCATTATACTCTCTCTTTTCCTCAATTTTTCCACTTTTATAGGTAATTTCATGAATATCGCAAAACCATCCATATTTTTTTATTCTAAATTCAATTTTTTCAATATCTTTAATATTGTAATTTTCATTCAAATATTTTTCAAATAAAGGATATGCCGGTGTGTAATTACAATAAATATCCACAAGAAGTAATTTTTTATATGTTTGTCCCAGATATGCTTTAATTCCAGCCACCTGACATGGAGTTCCGACAAACATCACTTCTTTGTCTCGTTTTAACAACTCCTCAACTCTGCGATAAACAAATCCAACATCACTTTGCATATATTTACTTCTTCTTAATTTATATAATTCTTTCTTATCGGAAATAATAATATGCTCTGCTTTAAAATTGCTGCCATATGCAACAGCACATACATATCCACCTCTGTCTAACATTTCTTCTGCAAGAATAGTAAAGACTCCTCCGGAACTGCTCTGCATACGAACTTCATCATTAGCCCAAACAGCATAGCATTCATCCACCACCTGATTTTCATTGCTATGTTCTGTTAATACCGGGCAAACCGTTTCACATAAATGACAGGATACGCACTTCTCCTCATTGATCTGGGCAACCATGGAACCATCGTTTTCATAATTATAAATATATTCAATTGCATCATTGGCACACTTATTTACACATGCACCGCATCCCGTACATAATAAATTTTTAGCCTGCAATTTTTTATACATGAATTATTCTCCCTCTTATCTATTGATCATTTTAAAATATACACCAATTGCCCACTGACGAATCTTTGTATTTTTCGGGAAGAAATGTCTTGCAATCTTGCGTAACCCTTCTACAAATTGATGATTGTTTCCCTGCACAATTGCAGAAACTCCATGATGGTTTTTACTTACAATATATTCTTGCATTCTTTCCAAAAGTATTTCATAGTACTCGGTTCTTCTTGCAACCTTCCAAAATTCTGACGCAAAATCCTCTTCTGGATTCATCCAAGGTTTCATAAATCCTGCGTAATGAATAATATATGGATTCTTTCTTGCTTCTTCATAAGCATCTAGAATATAATACGGAGCATGTCTTATCACTTCGTGCCATCGAAAATGATCACAATCAAAAATCATATTCCAAGCCATGTCAAGATAAGTAACTCTTCCCTTACATACAACATTTAAAATATCCTGATCAGAGAAACGATAAATTCCCGTATCTGACATTTCCAGAAGTTTTTTAACTGTAACAACTTTATTCATCTCTGCCACATTGAAAACGAGAACCCCTGCTTGAAAATAAGTAAATACATCCTTGATTCCAAGCGTTTCTTTACAATATTCTCTCATATCAGATGTCTTGATATTACATTGTCCTGCAAAATCAGCATCTAATGTCGCTGCAATCAAGTTTTCTCCCATATCTACACGATATAACTCTGCCACATCATGACAAATAATCATGTCGCAATCAAGATATACAACTTTTTTATAATCTTTAAGTATATCCAAAATCAAAAATCTGTAAAAAGTTTCTGTTGTAATGTGTTGTTTTGCCTGCAATACATATCCGGCAACTTTTTTACTTACATTCACAAATGTAAATTTCACATTATCTCGTGTGAGATTCTTTTGAAACACTTTTTGACTTTCTGCATTAATATCCGTATGAAATATGTATATTTCATAGTTTGTATTCTCACTTGTATGCTCCACAATAGACTGCGCACATGTATAAAGAATCGGAACATATTTTTGATTTGCGGCCAAGACCACTGGAACAATCTGTTTTGCTGTATCAATCTTAATTTCCGGTTCTGCCTCTGCGTTATGAATCAATGCAATCTGCAATTCTCCAAGGCGATATTTCTTTTGTTTCTGTAAGTATAGATAATAAATACCTGTAATTCTCTCTCCCAAATGCCCGGTCGTACGATACCCTTCTCGGGAATACTCACTCATATCTGCACGCTTTTCAAATTCGTCCAGCAAATCAAACAAAATCGCAGAATATGTGTGGAATACTTCTTTTTTCATAATAAACATATTACATGGGAAAAAAACTTTTCCTTGGAAATATTCTTCCGCACTCTCTGATAAATATGGATACTTTTCTTTAATGATTTCCAATAATATATCGACATCTTCAATATGAAGTTCTGACGCATTTTTATAGTGCTCATAAACACTTGATGCACCTAAAGAATTTATTGAAATTCCCTTAGCGATTAAGAAATCATAATTATTAATATAATTCTCCATATCTCTTTCATTAAAATGTAATTCCTTGATTGCCTTATCATCAAGATAATCGTATTCTATTGTTCCCCAAACAGTTTCCGGAATTTCTTCACGACTAAACGAAAAAAATCGTCTATAATGACAAAAACCGTAATAGTCCGCATCCATATTTTTCCATGCCCAATATTGTGTTGTCAGTTCGCAATAAGACTTGTTTTTTGATGATATATTTTCTCCTTCATTATCTCTTAACACCTTACTTGGTACAGGTTTATTCTGAAAATCACTTCCCGCTATTACATTATACAATAACGCATTGTCTACCCGCATCGTATTTCTGTTTGGCGTATGTGTTACAAAAATCTTAATATCACTCATTTTCTGAAATTAACTCCCTTTTTACAATTCTTTTCTCAGTAATCGACGTACTATACGTCTTCTCATAGTTCCTGCCGGTATCAGCTGATTGACCTTCCTCATATCCACCTTAATTCTCGGTCCTTTTTTGCCAAATTGAAACTCACGGACATTCTGGTGGAAAATCACATATGGAACCTCCGCACACTTTGCCGATCCCTGCTGTTTTAACCAGGTATAGTACACCCCAAACAATCGCTCCGCAATATACCCCGTCACACGCTTTTCTTTATCACTATATCCGGAAAAATCTGTCTGGCTCTCAAATTTCTCCAAAACAGGAAACAGCCAGTTCATATATGCATGAAAGTATTCCTTTTTCATAATATACATATTGCAGAAATAAATATATTTCGAATGCATATATGTATCACATGCCGCCGCCTGTTCCGGATGCATGTCTTTTAAGATTGCAATTGCACGGTCCAGATCTCCGATACGGTGAAACTGTCCAAACTGTTCATATGCTGTCACATCCATATGTTCACTCAGCACTGTAATCACATCATATTGTTCAATCACATGCCGCATATGCATCTCATCCAAATCGTAAGGAGATAGATCCCCCCCCAGAGAATCCGCTTCCAAATACGGTGTCCATCGCTTCAGTTGTATTTTGCCATTTATCACGGGGAAATTTTGTTTGAAACTCATATATCTGCGATAATGAAAAAAGCCATAATAATCTGCCTGCAGATTTTTCCACGCCCAATACTGTGCCGTAAGTTCACAGTAGGATCTGTTTTTCTTTGAAATGTTCTCACCCTTATCATCATGAAGAATTCCTTCTATATGATGATCAGCTAATGCACTTCCTACTTGCACCTGAAAAATCAGTGGATTTTCCGGCCGGTAAAATTCTTTATGCGTTGCAACAAGGATTTTTATATCACTCATGCTTTGCCCCTTCATACATATTACATATCTCCTCAGTTTTTCCGATCGCCTGTATTTTCCCATGCTCCAGCCAGACAACCTTGTTGCACATTTCCCGGATTTGTTTTAAACTATGCGATACAAAAAATACCGTTGTTCCGCCTGTCATAAGATCCATCATTCTCGCACGACTCTTCTCCTGAAAATCAGCATCCCCGACCGACAGGATTTCATCAACAATCAAGATTTCTGGTTCCACAATACATGCAACAGAAAATGCCAGTCTTGCCAGCATTCCAGAGGAATACGTCCGGAGTGGTGCCTCTATAAAATTCCCAAGTTCGGAAAATGTAACGATTTCATCATATTTTTCATTCAGGAATTCTTCTGAATACCCGAGAATTGCACCATTCAGATATATATTTTCTCTGCCGGATAATTCCATATCAAATCCCGATCCCAGTTCCAGCATCGGCACAATGTTTCCATACGCTTCGATCGTTCCTTTTGTCGGTTTCATAATTCCGGAAATCACTTTTAATAATGTACTTTTTCCGGCTCCGTTATGTCCGATAATTCCAATGACATCACCCTTTTCGACATCAAAAGAAACATCTGTTAATGCCCAGAAATCCTCTGACTTCAAATCCCGTTTCAGCCAGCGTACACAAAATTCTTTTAATGAATTTGCACGGTTCTGTTCCATTTTAAATTTCAGTGATATATTTTTCACAGAAACGATCGGCATTTTCTGCAACTCCTCCTAAATATAAAAGATAAATTTATCCTGTGTTTTCTTAAAGATCAAGCTTCCGATTCCCAGCATAACGAGTGCGACCACTGTACACTGACAGAACACAACCGGTCGAGGTGTAATCCCTTCCAGAATGATGGTTCGAAAAGCATTGACAAAATAATACATCGGATTATTGAGTACCAGTCCCTGTACCTGCTTCGGAACAATCGAAATCGGATAAAACAGTGGTGTCAGATACATCCAGAGCATGCTCAGCACTCCCCATAAGAATTGCATATCCCGGAAAAACGTCATGGCAGCTGCCAGAATCATACCGAATCCCATGGTAAAAATCATGACGCAAATCAAAATATATGGAAGCATTAAAAAAGCCCATGTGATCTTTTCACCTGTAATAAGCGCTGCAATAATCAGCGGAATCAATGACATCAGTAAGTTGATTCCCGAAGAAAAAACTCTCGTTACCGGATATATATATTTCGGCAAATATACCTTTGTAATCAGAGGTGCATTTCCCACAATAGATGTCAGAGACTGTCCCACACCTTCATTAAAGAAGTTAAAAATAACCGTACCACTCAACAGATATACCGGATAATTTTCAATATCTGATTTAAACAGCTGTGAAAATACCACATACTGTACGATCATCATAAGAAGCGGATTCAGAAAGCTCCAAAACACGCCAAGTACCGAACGTTTATAACGTACTTTAAAATCTCTCTTCACAAGCTGCTTAATTAAGAATTTATATTTTTTGAGGACGAACAACATGTTAAACAGTACTGTTGTCTTCCCCCTTTTGTCGCGGCTGCACTCAATTCCATACAAGACAGCCACTAATACAACTGCAAGCAATACCAGCTTCCAGTAATTTGGACCTGTCCAGACATAATTCCGCCCATTGACCGCAATACACATTGTTCCCGGAACAACATTTCCATTCACAGTAAACTGTGCATCTCTCGCAACATCCGGGTTTTCCAGTTTGTTTTCTACATTATATAATATAGTTGGAGCATCCCCTGCTTCCCCATCGGATGTACAGGAAATCTTAATCTGATCTCCACGATCAACTTTTACACCATCTGCAATGTTTAAATAAACATACTGATTTACTTCAAATTCATCCGCTGAGAATGTTTTTTTTGCAAGTATCTGTCCCTTAGACAAATTTTCACACTGAATCTCAACTCCGTGATTGATGCTTTTTCCATAATCTGAAACCATTACACCTATGGAATCCAGCAAATCCATTTGGGACGTATAAATCTGTTCTACCGTTGCTCCCTGCGTAAGTTCTCCTACATCATTTGTCGCATTGAATTCCGCAACATTGCCATCGGAATCTCTTTCGTATAACGATCTTCCTGCCGAGAAATAAAAAATCCCCAAAAAAATCAATAATACACATTCTATAATCAGAAATATTTTTAAATAGTAAGATTTTTGTTTCATAATCAATTATTTTCCTATACAGATTTTATCTCAAATTCGCAAAATACCTCTACTATTCTACCATAATCCCCATAATTTGCAATATTTAGCGATATATATTCTCCATGATCTTGTTAATCTTCTGTAAACTATATTGTTTTATCCGTGCACGGTTATTTTTTCTCATCTGCCGGACTTCTTCCGTATTCTTCCATATCTGCAGGAGTTTTTCGATTGCCTGAATATATTCCTCCGGCTGATCTGCGTTTACCAAATAACCGTTTTCTCCATTTTTTACCAGATCTGTATTTCCCCGAATTCTGCTGCACACTACCGGAACCCCGCAAGCCATCGCTTCCATCAGTGCTACCGGAAGTCCCTCCTGCTTGGACGGAAACACAAACACATCTGCTGCCTGACAGAGTTCTGCCACGTCTGTCCGAAATCCCAGCAGCTTCACATGATCTTCCAAATGATATTTTCGAATCAACTGCTGCAGTTCCTGCTTTTTTTCTCCCTGCCCGCAAATAAAATATTTCAGTTGAGGATGTCTCTGAATCAGCTGTTTCATTGCCTCAATGACAACAACATGGTTTTTACGATCACTGAGTTCTCCCACAGATAATAAGAACACATCTTCCGGCTGCAACCCAAGTTCCTGCCGTTTCTGTTGGATTGTTTGTGCATCTCCCGCATGGAATCGCTCCAGATTGATTCCGATTCCTGGCAGATAATAGGTTTTTCCGGCATGAAATTTCTTTTTTGCTCTGGCATAGTCCTCATGATTGATCGTTATCAACACATCCGTCCATCGGCTCAGCATCTTCTCCACCGGATAGTACACCAGCCAGTTCATAACCCGTGCCCCCTGATAGAAATGAAACCCATGTGCCGTATAGATCACTTTTGTCCTGGTCCGGTGTCCGGCAATCCTTGCGACCACACCACCGATCGGGCTGTGACAGTGACAAAATGCGTATCCATTTTGCTTCATCAAACCTTCTACCTGCCTCAGTGTCCTCATGTTCTGTCCCATGTGTTTGATATTCCGTGCGAAATCGATCTGATAACAGTGCACGTGCATGTCCTGCAGTTTTTGTTTCAGTTCCGCGACGCGCGCATCCGAGCAGGTATTTCCTTCGATAAAATTGCAGGCCACATCTACCTCATACCCCAGTTTCTGCAACAATGCAATGTTTGGCATATTAAATTGGTCAATCATGGAGGCGACGGACGCCAACATCAGAACTCGTTTCATGTTTTCCTCTTTCTTTCCCGGATATTCTTCTTTTGCAATATGTATTTTATTTCATTTGAACATTTCCCTTCAATCCATCTGTGCTCCGAGTCATTTGCACCTTCTCATGATCAAATGGTATCTTCTCTCCAAAGTTCAATTCAACTCGTCCACTTTCCCATTCTCTTTTCGGCGGAATATTTCCCGTTCGCACACGTCGTTCTACCGGCATTGTCTCACTACATGTATCAAAGCATTCTTTTTCATAGGTAGTATATAAATATGTATGATCTAAAGGTATTTCGAGCATAGCTGCAATCGCCTGTGAAACGAGATAGCTTGCACGAAATTTTCCCTTGACCTCTATCCATTTTTGTACTCCCACACTTGATTTCATCTCGATCAAATGTAAATTCCATGTATCATCTTCTGTATGTTCCAAAATAATATGATCAACTCGTTTCATCATGGAATATTTTTGATCTGCTTTAAAAAAGTACATATCTGTATGTTTTTTATCTACATTTTTTATACAAAAAATCTTTTGTGCATTCGGAAGCTGCACTTTCAATAAACTTTTACCGGATTCTTCGGTTTCTTCCAGTAAAACTTTCTGTTCTGTTTCCTCTATAAAGTTATTTTGCATTAATTCCGAAATAACAAATGTTCTTTTATTCATCTGAATTTCCCTGTACCATATAAGCTTCTCCCATGATATCATCCAATGCATTATTAAATGTCGGTACTGCAAATCCATTTTGTCCGCAAGGAATTTCTATCAACTGGCTTTTTCCGTTATGTTCCTGAAACTGGTACACTTTTACCTGTGTATCCAACAGCAAATCTTCCTCTTCCAATTGAAGTTTTTTGCATAAATCTTCTTTTTGAGGATGGCTTTTCAAAGCTATTTTGTTATTAATCGACTGGAGTAAAATATCGCTATGTGTGGTTGCAATAACATCTATTCCGCTATTTACAATACGTGCCATAACCCTTCCCATCTGATGCTGCAGCTACGGATGCAGGCACATCTCAGGCTCTTCATAGCATAAAGACTCAATGTTTTCCATATGTTTCAACAGTAAAATTAATGGAGAAAGTTCCGTTACCACAGCGGAGACTGTACGAAGTGATAAACTTTTCTGTTCTCCGTTTTCCGTTTCTGTAACATACCGAATCTCTTTGTTTGGCGAATCACTGATTTCTATCGTTCCGGAAGTCATTTGATGTTCTATCAGATCAATAATCTTTCTTCTTTTTGCAGATGGCTGATTTTCCAGAGAAAGCACATTGATAACATCCAAAAACTGATTGATTGGTCTTGTAAATGGAGACATTGGTTTGGTTTCCGGTTCCATATTAAATGTCTGCTCTCTTCCTACCTGATTCACTAAATCTTTTGTAAGGATAAAGCCTGTTCTTGCAGCTGGAAGGAATAAATTTTCATATCGATTTTTCCAAAAATTTATTTGTAATACAAAAGCAAATATACCCTTCATTAAAGACTTAGCACTATGATCATCCGTTTTTCCCTCTAAGTTTCGAATGCCATAATTATCCGTTTTGTTTTTTCCATAATCAGCTTTCATTATTATATTATCATCCGTGGTTCTTATAAAACAAAGTTTTCTCTCTTTAAATGCCCTATTTGATAAATGAATCTGAATTTTATTCACTGAAACCTGTTCGCTGTTAAAGATCCATTTTAATAACGAATCTTTGTTCTGTGACAGCCGCTGATTGATAACAGCACGACACCAGTCGGAAATATCTTCCATCCCGACAATACTCTGACCCTTTTCAAATGCAAGATTTATCTGTTGGGATATCCAATCCTTTAACAATCTTTCCTCTTCGTTTATCTCTACATCTCTTTTTTCAAAAAGATGGATTGCACCAATATTCTTTATTCCCCATAGCAAAGACATCAAATAACTTTTTCCACAATTATTGTCACCGACAATCAAGGTAAGCGGTGCACATTCCATTTCTGCTGATTTTATTTTTCCATAGTCTTCCACACACAATTTCCAACTTGCCATACCATTCCATCCTTTAATTTCTATTTCAGTGCTTATATCTATAGCTTACCACAAACCCATTTCATGATTCAATTTTTATATCTTTCTTGCACTTTGCACCATTATATTCCTAGGTTGACGTTTTTCCGGTATTGTTTTCTCCCACAAGAATATTTACCCTGCTGAGATTTTGTA
>OBXA01000776.1_pt1 | contig 22253 bp, 15 predicted proteins | sample 1538121 | NCBI WGS metagenome assembly OBXA01 (sample SAMEA2580133, study PRJEB22360) | human gut metagenome | biome: human gut; feature: human-associated habitat; material: faeces | place: Denmark | collected 2008/2010 | reverse complement strand
AACATGAGATTAGAAAATTGATTTAATTTTGTCGCATTACTTATTGCAATTCATCAGATAAAAAAGAACTTTGTTGTTTCATAAATACAGATTATCCTGATTATACTTTAAAAATATCAAATATAAACCATCTTATGAAAAAAGGTGAACACTATTTGGGTAAGCCACAAGAGCTACTTACACCAAAAATGAAGATTTACTTAGATATAGAAAACAAATTAATAGAATTAGACACAGTCGATAGGATAAAAAAGCTCTGATAGTGTTATAAAAAATAACCTCTAGTTAATGAAACATCAAATTTCACTAACTAGAGTATTCTTTTTTAGATATTTCAATCATACTACGCTTATTTACATAGCTAAACTCCATAATAAAGAGCACACAAAATTTTTTCTATCTTCATATACAGATTCACTTTATCTGGCTTGACAATAAGATTAACACCCTAAACAATACGCTTAATTCTGATGAGAGTATACATATATACATAGATGGTTTACCAACATGTCCTATCCGGGTGACTAGCATTATGCTAGTCTTGGCGGCTTAGTCACAAAGGTTACTACTCAATTTTCAGAAACAACCACTACTCCTGAAACGCCTTCAACAACTTTATTTCTTTTACGTAAGACTTGTTCTGATAGAAGAAATCATCTTACTCTACCAGTTATGATTACACTGTTGTATAAAGCAAATTAAATAAATTACTGAAGTAATTGGATATCCATTGGAGCTTCATGCTTAGATTCCCATTTTTTATCTTTTTCCGCTCAAGCAGGACGCAATAGATACAGGTTCTAAGAGATGAATAGCTACAACGCTTCACAAACTCACAGGACTTCATCAAAAACCAGATTTCTAACCTTACCACAATTGATGAAGTACTTGTAAAACCCTGGTTGAAGCAAATCACAACCTAGGATGACCATTGTAAGGTTGAAATAAAACCCGGACCTAAGGCCAATGTTGAAGAATAACCATGACGAACGAAACCCTCCCAGCCATAATAGTTGTGAGGATTATTATTAATTAATGACAATTGTATATTCTTTCGACATTTCTGCAAAAATACTATCAATTTCAGAATATACCACATTTAATTCATCAGCGATGACACCTCTAACGTAAGCATCTCTAAGCTCTGATTTCTCCAATAGTACCCATTTCAATTGTTTATATGAATACTTTGCAAATGCTATCCATTGAGGGTAGTTTATTGCCATAGGGTTCTTTGTGAAGTAAATCTTTCCAGCATTTACTGCAACAGCTACTGAATGCCCAATAAATAACATAGTGCTCAACTTTGGATGCTTTTCACGATTCAATGAAAATGGAATAGAATCTTTTATAGAATTACCTTCTTTAATCCTCTTAATACCGTAGCCTAATCTGATGATTACTTCAATTATCATCATCGGAATTGACATGCTACAAAAGTGAATGAAATCGTAGCCCTCATAATACATTCCTTGAACAATCTCAGCAATCGTCTGCTCTTCTTCACCAATACTACCAAATTGCAATAAATTAAATAATGCCATTAACGGAGCCGGTAGTCCCATTGAAGTTGTAATATCAGATTTGAAATGAATAATCTGTTTTGCAATGGCGACAAAAATATCACTTTCTTTTCTATCCGCGTAGTTTTCCATGACTTGCGACACAATTTTTCCCGTTTTATCAATAGTCGTCATCTTTCCGGTTAAAATATCATACACTCCAAATATCAATCCAAGAATAGGGTCATGTCCAAGTGATAACAGTCTGTGATAATATGCCGATAAACCTGTGACATATTCTGTGGTATGACGATTATCCTGGGCATCAAAAGATACTTTACTTATCTTCGAGTTAGCAAGTTTCTCCATTTCATCTTCAGGGAACCTTTCGTTAAACCAGTCTCTAACATAATTTGAGAGTGGGCCACCTTTTAATCCTTCTGGAGTTTTCTGAGGAATTCCAATTAACAAAATGTCAATTACAGCACCTAAAATACCAGATGCTACACAAATGGAAACATCTATTTTATCAAGCTCATGAATGCTATTGTAATCTGCATTCAAAGCATGAAGAGCGGCTTGATTAATTCTCAATTCTTCATTTGAAAATAAAGCTTCTAAATCAGATGCTGTACCTACATCTGTCTCTGCCTGAGTACATAATTCTTCCCATGAAGGAACTCTCATGACTTTTTTAGGTTCAGAGTTAACCACCACAGGCAATTTATCTGTAGCTATACCTAGTTCCTTTAATAATGCTTCGCTCTCTGAAATACAAGCTTCCAAGGATGTTATATCAGGTCTATTTATTGAGCTTAATTCTTTTGACTGATGATTCAAAACATTATTAAAATGTTGTTCTGCTTCAGTGTACTTGAATTTGCTCATGCGGCTTTACCTAAGTCTTTCTTTAAGTCTTTTATTATTTGTGTAAGAAGAATATTTAAGCGCTGTAAATAACTATACCGCTCTTTGTCAGCATCAGCCTCAGACTTTAAGGCTTGAATTATTGCTTCATGTTTTTTCAAAGCCTCTTTATATAAACGTTCTTTTTCTTGTCTTAGCTGCTTATTTTTCAAATGTGATGCCAAACCAACTCCACCAGCGGCTAATGCCGCAACAGGAGCTGCCAACACAAATACACCTGCCACCATTCCGCCACCAACTATACTTCCTGCTACCGCAAGTCCAGACGTAATACCAGGTGCAGATAATCCTACAGTACCCAATCCATACAGTGCTGCAAAGGAGCCAATACCCCCTATACCAGCCCCTAACGCTCCAGTAAGAACTTCAGGAATAGCACTTTCTCTAATTGTACGGGATTTATCATTTAAAGCAGCTGATGCCTCATTTACAACATTAACAACCTGCTGTAATGATTCAACGCTTTGAAACACCATGTCTTTCTTTTTCTTTACATATTCGTCCATTATTACACCACCTTTTGTTATTCTTTAGTTTATTTCATCATCAAGTTTAAACCAACCTTCATAAAGAAGGTCTATATACTAATCAAGATCAGATTAAAGGTCGACAATTGCGTAGAAATCAACTTTATAGCTTTTAACTATATTTCTCTAAAAAGCTTCTGCCTTTTGTGCTTGTAGCAGCAACTCTCGTAAAGTCATAAAGAACCCTGATTTTTTATGATAGTTGGCACCATAATTATATATTGTTATTAAACATAAATCCATTAACACCAATATAATAATAAATCAGAACCACCCGTAAAACGGGTGGTTTGCTCACGAGCTATAAGCCCGTAGTACTAGGCCAGCATCTAAAGGCGCTGTCCTTCACTACGTTCAAGCCGCATAGCCATCGACTCGTAACATTCTCCTTAAAGGGGATATGTATTACTTGCTACCCTTAAAAGGGGATTCATATTCTTTTACGCTAAGTTTATCTTTCATTTGGCCATGTAACTCTTGCTCACGTATATATTTCTTTACTGTAGCCTCATTTAAACCTACTGTACTAACATAATAACCCTCGGACCAAAAGTGTCTATTTCCAAATTTATACTTTAAGTTTGCGTGTTTATCGAACATCATTAGCGCACTTTTACCCTTTAAATATCCCATAAAAGATGAAACTGATATTTTAGGTGGAATTAACACTAGCATATGCACATGATCTGCCATAAGCTCCCCCTCTATAATCTTGACGCCCTTATATTCACATAAACGTCTCAGTATTTCACGTAAACTATTTCTGTATTGATTATATATAACTTTACGTCTATACTTAGGTGTAAATACTATGTGGTATTTGCATAACCATTTTCTGTGCGCAATGCTCTGTGTCTTTGTTGCCATATAAAAGAACCTTTCTTTTGCATATAATGCGGCTTGAACACCTACATTATGCTTAAGCAAGGTGATTTTTTTGTATAATTGTCGTTGCCGTACGCGCATAGCAGGCGATTTAATAATTTGCGACTACGTCGCGAACCAGTCTAAAGACAATAATGTAAAAAAGGGTGTAAAAGAATACGGTTTTACTGCATTCTTTTACACACTTTTATTATATTAGAAGTAAGCCATAAAAGTTTTGGATTTATAAAAATGTAAAATAACATTCTTAATAAAACATTATTTCTTATCAATAAAAACTGCATCACCTCTATAAAGTGAATATGAGTCATCCAAAATATATTTATTAGACGTATTTAATGCTGGAAACTGAATTACCGCATCTCCAACTTTAACTGCATCAGACTTAATATGAACTTCAAAAGAGCTATTAGTATCGATATTAGATAAATCAAATAATGATTGATAACCTACTGTTACCCACATACCAGGACCTTCAAATTGATCATCGCCACGTACGGTCTCTGTTGGATAATATGTATTTCCATTTTGTACTATAGATACAACGACATTATTAGTATCATTATAAATCTTACTTTCCGGCATATAAAGGAAAGATCTAACCCGTAATATATTATTAGCATTTCTTGTTGAATAATTACTTGCTACACCTCTAGCATCCTCCAATGCCGTATTGGCATAAATTGCAAATGGAGTTTGAACATATACGATACCTTGCAATTCATTTCTTGGGAAAATTCCACCATAACGCCTTTTAATAAACTTCTTCTTAGCAGTAGATATCATTTTGATATTTTTCTTTTCTACTAAAGACTGTCCATAAGATGTTGCTGCTGCAATATCTGCATTTGTTATTTGGTGTTTCTCAATAACTTGAGGATTATAAGTACTAATATCTTCTGCAGATACTGCCATAACAGACATAGCTAAAATTGAAAATAAAATAATTTGTTTCTTAAAATTCATAGTCTCACCTACAAAACATATACTTTTAAAAATCAGCTAAAAAAATTTTTAGACATCTATAATCTGATCAGTGGTTCGGCGTTTCCAATCACACTTCGTCTTCGTCTCGTGTTCTTGGACGCCTATCACATGGGCAGTGCTAATGCTCACTGCGTCGCTTCGCTTCTAGTGAGCAAAGCCACTGCCTCAGCCGTAGGCTGTTTCCAATCATTCTTCACTTCGTTCGAATTCTTGGACATCCCTGCCATGGGCAGTGCTAATGCTCACTGTGTCGCTTCGCTTCTAGTGAGCAAAGCCACTGCCTCAACGTGAGCGGTCATTGGGAACATGTCCACAGGTTGTACTTCTTTTAGTTCATAGCCGTAGTGTGTGAGGATTTCAATGTCTCGAGCCATGGTGGCTGGGTTACAGGATACGTAAACAATGCGTTTTGGTTCCATGCCTGCTACAGAGGTTAGTACTTCTTCTTTACAGCCTGCGCGAATTGGATCGAATACGATGACGTCTGGTCGTACGCCAGCCTTGTAAAGTTTTGGCATTTCTATAGCCGCATCAGCGACGATGAATTCTGTATTATCATAGCCATTGCGTTGGGCGTTTTCACGTGCATTGATAATGGCTGGTTCTACGATTTCAATACCGATAACATGTTTAGCCTTATGGGCTAAAAATAGTGAAATAGTACCTGTACCACAGTATGCATCAATAACTGTTTCATCCCCTTTTAGATCCGCATAAGCTAGTGCTTGGTCATACAGTACTGTAGTTTGTTCCGGATTAACTTGGAAGAAGGAATGTGGGGATAAGGTAAACTGTAAATCCTTAATATGATCTGTAATTGTTCCTTCACCGTAGAGGATATGATTCTTAGGTCCTAATATGACATTGGTACGCTTACTATTTACGTTATGAACTATAGTTTCTACTTGAGGGATGCGTTCTGTTAATTTTTCTACCCACTTTTCTTGGTGTGGTAAATGGTCAGTAGCAGTTACAAGGATAATCATCCATCCAGATTGGCCAATACGACCGATTACATGACGCAATATACCCTTTCCTGTATGTTCATCATACGGTTCAATATCAAACTCTTTAGCGATTTGATAACATGCTTGAGCAATAATATTATTGCCTTCATCTTGTATAGGACAGTTTGTACCTTGCACGATATCGTGAGATCCCATCGCATAAAAGCCCATTAGAATATCGCCTTTAGTGCCGCCTACAGGCATTTGCATCTTATTGCGATATGCCCATGGTTCTTTAGGTCCTAATGCTGGATTAACAAGTTCTGGATTTTGATGACCAATACGCTCGATAACGTCCTTCACCTTTTGTGTTTTTAGTGAAAGCTGTCCTTCATAGGTAATATGTTGTAGTTGGCAGCCTCCACAGAATCCATAAAGATCACAACTTGCATCGATACGATTGGGAGCCATCGTAACAATTTCTAAGAGGTGCCCTGTAGCATAGGTTTTTTTAACCATATCAATAGCTACTTTCACAGTTTCTCCAGGTAAGGCAAAAGGCACAAAAACAGTAAAGTCATCTACACGACCTACCCCTTCACCGCTGCTACCGATTCCATGAATAGTTACCAATACTTCATCACCAAACTTAACAGGCGCATTTAAAATAGCCTGTTGTTTTTTAGATAATTGGCCGTTTATAGTTTGCTGTGAATTAGAGCGATTACCTCTTCTATGTTGTTTAGATTGTTTTTTACGAGATGTACGATTAGTACCGTTCATTACGCGTCTCTTTTCTTCCAAATTTTAATCATACCTGTCACAATGAGTACGAAGAATACAGTGCCGAATTTAACGAGTAATTCTTCACCTTGAATATATGGCATAAGAAGTGGATCTTCCACAATCATTTCGCCTGCAACCCAGCCAAGGAGTGCACCACCAGCCCAAAGAATGGCAGGGAATTTATTAATAATTCGAGCAAATAATGTAGAGCAAAATACAATAATTGGAACAGTAATTAACATACCTGCAATAACAAGCTCTAAATGACCTCTAGCGGCCCCTACTACACCGATGACATTATCAATACTCATCATAGCGTCAGCTACAATAATCGTCCAAATGGCACCCATTAATGAATTCTTAGCTTCGATATGGGCATCTTCATCCCCACCTTTTAATAATTGAATGGCAATCCATACAAGTACAAGACCACCACCTAAGTGGATAAGAGGAATTAAAGTAAGAGCCTCTACTAAAAGAGTAGCAAATACAAGGCGCATTACAATGGCGCCTACTGTACCCCAGATAACAGCTTTCTTTTGTAGTTCTGGAGCTAGCTTACCTGCTGCCATACCAATTACTACAGCATTATCACCAGCTAATAAAATATCAATCAAAATTATTTTACCTATGGTTACCCACGTGGCAACTTCTAAAAATTCCATTCTGTACGTACCTCAATTCAGTCTACTAATTCAATAACTATCCCTTAACTATACCATAATTTTTCTATTTTCTCACCTAAAAGAGAGATATGAGTTTACATAAAAAAATCTCTCCTCCTATGATTAGGAGAAGAGATGTATTGTGTTATTTCTTGAGTTTTTTAGCTATCAAAGATGCCCCTACTACGAGGATTACTGCAGCAATTTTGATGAATAGTGCATATGGTTCAACACTATGAGCAATCAATGTATCCTCTACTGCCATACCAGCACCTACCCAGCCAAGGATACCACCGCCAACGTATAGAATAATTGGGAATCGTTCGATAACTTTCACAAATAAAGTACTGCCATAGATGATGATTGGTACAGTTATGAGCATACCAATGGCTACCATTGTCATATGGCCACCTGCAGCACCAACTACACCGATAACATTATCGATGCCCATGATACCATCTGCAATGACAATAGTTGTAATAGCAGCACGCAAGTTATCCTTAGCTTCGATATTATGCTCGCTTTCATCATCAGCAACGAGCTTGTAGCCGATCCATAAAAGAAGGATACCACCTACTAAACGAAGTGCAGGAATATTATTCAATGCCTCTACAAATAGGAATGCCATAACAAGGCGTAAAATAATGGCACCCGCTGTGCCCCAGAAGATAGCTTTCTTCTGTAAATGTGCTGGCAAGTTACGAGCTGCCATGCCAATTACAATGGCATTATCGCCAGCGAGTAAGATATCGATAACGATGATCTGAAGCATCGCCAATAAACCTTGAATAGATAAGATGTCCAATGTATCCTCCTTAGAATATAACTATAGTATATATATTATAATCGATATAGTTTAGTGGTGTAAAATTCAATTTACAAAATATATATTCATTTTTAGCATACTCCATTTATCGTAAATAAAGAAATATAACTCTACAACTGGAAGTTTTATAATACATGAAAGCCTTAGTTATAATATGCTAAATAATATACATTTAATTCCCAATTCCTAGGGAATTTATCTATTAAATTAGGCTACTTTATGGTATCGTATAATTATCATTATTAAGGGAGGTAAGTATGTATCAAACATATTCTATATTACAAAAGTTATGGTTGTTCATCAAGCTATTTACTCCTATGTGCATAACGCAATTTTCCCTTATAGGTGGTACATTTATAGCCATCTTTTTAACGGGACAATATAGTACGATAGATTTAGCAGGGGTTGCTACGGGGTATAATTTATGGCTCCTGTTCTATATCTTTGCACAAGGAACGTTGTTAGGTATCACACCAATTATTTCTCAGCTATTGGGAGCTAAGAAAACTGATAATATTGCAACGATCTTTTATCAAGGCCTTTATATCGGTACAGGCCTAGCATGTATCATTTTAATAATAGGTCTCTTAGGCTTACGTCCTCTTCTGACAGCATTAAATCTGGAACCTGCTGCAGCTGAGGTATGTATTAGTTACCTGAAAGCATTTGCCATAGGTCTATTCCCACTACTTTGGGTTAATACATTGCGTAATACAGTCGACAGTCATGGATTAACACATTATTCTATGGCCATCGTATTTACTAGCTTTATTGTGAACGTATTTTTGAACTACTCACTCATCTTTGGGCATTTCGGATTTCCAGAGATTGGTGGTGTCGGTGCTGGCTATGGTATAGCTGGTGCTTGTTGGACTAACTTTATTCTCTTTAGCTTAGTATTACTATTACATCCAAAGCTAAAGGGATATCATATCTTTAAAGACTTCAGTAAACCAAGCTTTCACTACATTCGCGAACAGCTACATATAGGTATTCCTATTGGCTTTTCCATCTTCTTAGAAGCCAGTATCTTTAGTATTGCTGGACTCTTGATGGTTCACTTTGGATCCGCCGTCGTAGCTGCTCATCAATCTGTTATTTCCTTTACCAATGTATTCTACTGTTTACCTCTTAGTATCGCTATGGCCTCTACCATTGCAGTTGCATATGAACTTGGGGCAGGTCGTAAACAAGAGGCTATCCAGTACTCTTATATTTCTCGCATCTTAGCCATTGTATTGGCTATCATGATTTGTACATTTACGTTTACTAATATGGACGCTATTGCAGATCTCTTTACAAATGATGATGAAGTATACAAGCTTATCTACAGCTTCCTTGGATACGGTGTATTCTTCTCTGCTATCGATGCCATTGGAACCCCTTTACAAGGTATATTGAGAGCCTATAAAGATGTAAAAGTAGTTCTTTATATCTCCCTCATATCCTATTGGGGCGTATGCTTCCCAACCGCCTATATTCTCGCTAATAATCCTAATTACGGACCATTTGGCGTATGGATTGGATTACTCGCTAGCGTACTAGCAGCAGGTGTATTGTTCACTTGGCGTACTTGGTACATTCAGCGTCAATAAAAATAAATAACATACGTATACAGTAAAAGAGCATCTTGAATGAGATGCTCTTTTTTATTTCAACATATCTTGTTTTTCTACCTTAGACATGCGGAAGAAATTATATAGTGTTTCTGCCGTCTTATAGTTCATAGAGTCCACCTTTGAAAGTTCATCAATGGATGCTTCTTTCATAGCCTCTAAACTATTAAAATGAGCCCATAATGCCTTTCGACGTTTAGGGCCAATCCCTTCAATATGATCTAGAATGGATTCTAAATTACGTTTTCCACGAAGCTTACGATGGTACGTAATAGCAAATCGATGGGCTTCGTCACGTATTTGTTGCAGCAATTGAAGCTCTGGCGTGTGATGGCTTAAGATGATACTTTCAGATTGTCCTTCTACAAAAACCTCTTCAATACGCTTAGCTAAAGAGATAACGGGCACGTCGGTAACACCTACACCGCGAATCAACGGCAAGGCTGCGTTGAGCTGACCTTTACCACCATCGATGATAATAAGGTCAGGCATAGGCCAATCTGTTTCATTACCATAACGGCGTTCCATGATTTCCGCCATGGATTTGAAGTCATCTGGCTTACCTTGCGTAGTCTTCAATTTAAAGCGACGATATTCCTTCTTCGCTGGTTTACCACCTTCAAAGACAACCATAGATGCTACCGTTTCAGCCCCTTGCGTATGAGAGATATCGAAACATTCCATACGCTCTGGTAATCGCGGCAAGTCTAGGACTTCCGCTAATTTTTTTACAGCCCCACCGGTCTTATCAATTTGGTACTGCCATTGACGACGGCGCTCTTCAAGGAAGGTTTCTGCATTCTCATGGGCCATCTTGATCATATCCATCTTATAGCCACGCTGAGGCACAGATACGTCTACATTCTGACCTTTAAGCTGTGTAAACCATTCACTGAGTAAGTCTCTATCAGAACTATCCATAGGTAATAATAATTCCTTCGGAATGAAGTTCGTATCCCCATAGTATTGCTTGATAAAGTCCGTCATGATAGTTTCTGGACTATCTCCATCGTGTTGAACAAAGTAATTTTCACGACCTAGTAATCGACCACCACGGATGAATAATAGCTGTACACAGGCCATCGAGGTATCCACCGCAATCCCTAATACATCCAAGTCCCCTCGTTGTGTAACCATCCGTTGCTTCTCTTGTATTTTTTCAATACTGCTCAACTGATCTCGATAACGTGCTGCATCTTCAAAGCGTAAGTCTTCTGCAGCTAATTCCATCTTCTCTTTAATTTCCTTCAGCAAAGGGATAGGCTTACCTTCAAAGAGTTCTATGATTTCATCAATATACTTTCGGTAATCTGGTACAGAAATCTTATTAAAGCACGGCGCTTCACAGTAATGCATATGGTACTGTAAACACGGTCTCTCTACCTTCATAGATTTACAGGTACGCAAAGGATAATACTGACGAATCAATTTTAGTACTACATGAACTGATGTTACATCTGTAAAAGGTCCAAAATACTTGGCTCCATCTCGTTCAAGACGGCGCGTCATATATACACGTGGGTAGTCCTCTTGTACTGAGATTTTTACGTACGGATACGTTTTATCATCGCGAAGCCTAATATTGTATTTAGGCTCATGCTCCTTAATAAGCGTGTTCTCTAAGATGAGCGCTTCCATCTCTGTCTTTGTTTGGATAATCTCCACATCAACGGCACGCTTCATCATAGCCGCAACCTTAGGTGCTCGGTTAGCATCATTACGCACATAAGAACGCACGCGATTTCGCAAATTGATAGCCTTACCCACATAGATGATGCGGTTGTACTGATCACGCCATAAATACACACCTGGTGTAGTCGGTAAATGACTGACCTTCTCTAGTAATTCTTCAGATGGCATATGTCCTCCTTTCCTTATAGATTTAAAGGAAATAGAATACATTCTTCGCTAAGATATGTTCATGGTAAATGCTTAGAAAAAAGTATTCTATTTCCGTTATGATTTTTTATAGAAACAAAATTTAATACTCTATTTTATTTCTTATTTTTAACTGCTTTCATAAATTTCTTAGTCCATTCTAATACAGGACCTAAAAATTTACCTGTATAACTTTCTTTTACCTTAGCAATTTGTTCAGGTGTACCTGTGGCCACAATGGTACCACCTCGATTACCACCTTCTGGTCCTAAATCGATGATATGATCGGCCATCTTAATAACATCTAGGTTATGTTCAATAACCACCACAGTATCGCCACCATCAACGAGTTTTTGTAGTACATCTAAGAGCTTACGAATATCTTCAGCATGTAAACCTGTAGTAGGTTCATCAAGGATATAAAGGGTTTTGCCTGTACTACGACGAGCCAATTCAGTAGCTAATTTAACGCGTTGAGCCTCACCGCCAGATAGAGTTGTTGCCGCTTGACCTAAACGGATATAGCCAAGACCTACCTCTTGTAAGGTAACCATCTTACGATAAATTTTAGGGATAGCACTAAAGAATTCTACTGCATCATCTACCGTCATATCTAATACATCGGCAATGGATTTGCCTTTATATTTGACCTCTAAGGTTTCGCGGTTATATCGAGCGCCTTTACATACTTCGCATGGTACGTACACATCTGGCAAGAAGTGCATTTCAATTTTGATAATACCATCGCCACGACAAGCTTCACAGCGACCGCCTTTTACGTTAAAGCTAAAGCGACCTTGTTTGTAGCCGCGCATCTTAGCCTCTGGTGTTTGGCTATAAAGCTCGCGTATAGCATCAAATACACCAGTATAGGTAGCTGGATTAGAGCGAGGTGTACGACCAATAGGACTTTGGTCAATATTGATGATTTTATCGATATGTTCTAGACCGCGGATTTCTTTATGAGCCCCCACCTTGTGGAAGGAACGGTACAACTGATTAGCTAAACCTTTATAAAGAATTTCATTGATTAAGGTAGACTTACCAGAACCGCTGACACCGGTAACTACATTAAATAGGCCGATAGGGAATTTTACATTTACATTTTGTAAATTATTCTCCTTCGCACCGCGAATTTCGATGCAGTTTTTACCTGGCTTACGTCGCTCTTCAGGGAGCGCTATAAACTTACGTCCACTCAAGTACTGACCAGTAATGGAGTTTTCTACCTTCATTACTTCGTCCACAGTACCAGCTGCAATAATTTGACCGCCATGCTCACCTGCTCCTGGACCGATGTCTACGAGATAGTCTGCAGCACGCATCGTATCTTCGTCGTGTTCTACAACGAGTAATGTATTACCTAAGTCACGTAAGCCCTTCAATGTATCAATGAGACGATCGTTATCTCGTTGGTGTAAACCGATGGAAGGTTCATCTAGAATATACAACACACCAACAAGGCCAGAGCCAATTTGTGTGGCCAAACGAATACGTTGTGCTTCACCACCAGAAAGGGTCCCTGCACTACGGTTCATGGTAAGGTAATCGAGGCCTACATTATTGAGGAAGCCAAGGCGAGCATTGATTTCCTTCAAAATTTGGGCGCCAATCACTTGTTCCCGCTCAGTTAGCTGTAAATTACCAAAGAAATCCAGTGCTTCTTTAATCGTTAATTGAGTCACTTCATTGATATTCTTATCCCCTACGGTTATAGCTAACACTTCAGGTTTAAGACGAGCACCATGGCATGTAGTACACGGCTTAATAGACATAAATTTTTCAAACTCTTCACGCATAGAATCGGTAGATGCTTCACTATGACGGCGTTTTACCATCGGCAAAATACCTTCGTACTCTGTAAAGAATTCCTTTACTTCACCTCTCATATTTTCATAGGTGAAAGCTACCTTATCCGTCGTACCATACATGACTTTTTTCTGTAATGCTTTTGGTAATTCATCATAGGTAGAGTCTAAAGAATATCCATTGGCTTTTAACAAACCTTCTACTTGACGCATAAACCATGCATTAGGATTAGAGCTCAATGCTTGCACACAACCATCGGCAAAACTAATAGAGCCATCTGGAATAACGCGCTCTTCGTCTACTTCCATAGTGGATCCAATACCCAAACATGCTGGGCAAGCGCCAAATGGGCTGTTAAAGGAGAACATGCGCGGTTCAATTTTCGGCAAAGAAATATGACAATCTGGACATGCAAAATGTTGACTATACATGTGTTCAGGGCCATCTACCTCCTGAATCACTACGATGCCTTCTGCCCATTTTGATGCGGTCTCCATAGAGTCTGCCAAGCGGGATTCTATGCCTTCTTTTACAACGAGTCGGTCTACCACGATATCGATGGAGTGTTTTTTATTTTTTTCTAATACAATCTCTTCATCTAATGTACGTACAACGCCATCTACGCGAGCACGAACAAAGCCTTCTTTTCGAAGTTGTTCAAAGACGGATTTATGCTCCCCTTTTTTTCCTTGAATCATAGGCGCCAATACTAAAATCTTAGTACCTTCTGGGAAGCTCATTACATCATCTGTCATTTGTTGTATTGTTTGTTGTGTAATAGGCTTACCACATTCTGGACAATGGGCGTGACCTACACGAGCAAATAATAGACGCAAGTAATCGTAAATCTCCGTAACAGTACCGACTGTAGAACGAGGATTGCGGCTTGTTGTCTTTTGATCGATAGAAATCGCGGGAGATAATCCTTCAATATAATCTACATCAGGTTTATCCATTTGTCCCAAGAATTGACGAGCATACGCAGACAAGGACTCTACATAGCGTCGTTGCCCTTCTGCGTAAATCGTATCAAACGCTAAGGATGATTTACCAGAACCACTAAGGCCAGTCAAAACAATGAATTGATCTCGTGGTAAGGATATATCTATATTTTTAAGGTTATGCTGACGCGCACCTTTTACTATCAATTGATCTTTCATTATATTCCCTATTTAAAGAGATGATACCAAAAGGCATCATCTCTTTGTTTACTAACATGAAATAATATATGTATATTATCGCACATATAGTCTATATAATCTATGTGTTTTATTACAATCTATTTACTCTTTGAGCTAGTCCGCTTTCTACCTTTAGTTGATGCAGGTTTTTTTAACTTGCTTTCACCTGCACTATGCATATCGGACCATTGTTGACGTAGTTCCCCCAATTGGTCGCGAAGCTTTGCAGCCTTTTCAAATTCAAGCTGCTTTGCAGCGGCCTTCATTTGACGATCAAGCTCTTCAATTTTATTGAATAACTCTTCTGGAGTTATATCTGCCACCTTAGGAGTAGATGCATCTTGTGCATATGGTTCGTGTCCATGGTCCATACCCGTTGTAGAGGCTGTCTTTTTCCCTTTCTTCGGTAAAAAGTCCTTCCCATCGGTGACCATATCATCTTCAATTTTCGTCAACTCAATAAGCTCTTTTACATCTTTAGAGACAGACTTAGGCGTAATATTATGTTCAATATTATAAGCCTCTTGCACAGCACGACGGCGATCTGTTTCATCGATAGCTCGTTGCATAGAACCTGTTACACGGTCTGCGTACATGATAACGTGACCGTTCACATTACGAGCGGCGCGACCGATTGTTTGAATCATAGCCGTATCAGAACGTAAGAAACCTTCTTTATCCGCATCTAAGATAGCCACCAAGGAAACCTCTGGCATATCAAGGCCTTCACGGAGCAAGTTAATACCAACCAGTACATCAAATACACCAGCCCGTAAGTCACGGATGATTTCAGCACGCTCGATAGTAACGATATCAGAATGGAGATAACGAACCCGAACGCCCATTTCCTTCAAGAACTCTGTTAAGTCCTCAGCCATCTTCTTCGTTAAGGTCGTAACGAGAACACGTTCATTCTTAGCTGCACGTTTATGAATTTCTCCTAGTAAGTCATCCATTTGACCCTTAATAGGACGAATTTCAATGGATGGATCTAATAATCCTGTAGGACGAATAATTTGTTCTGCAATATTCGTTTCTACTTCCATTTCATATGGACCAGGTGTGGCTGATACATAGACAATTTGATTAATACGCTCTACGAATTCATCGAATTGAAGTGGTCTATTATCAAGTGCAGATGGTAAACGGAATCCATATTCAATCAGAGATTCCTTACGAGCACGATCGCCATTGTACATAGCACGTACTTGAGGGATCGTTACATGAGACTCATCCACCATGATGAGGAAATCATCTGGGAAATAGTCTATCAATGTATATGGAGCCTCCCCAGCCTTACGTTCAGACATATGGCGGGAATAATTTTCGATGCCTGAGCAATAGCCCATTTCTTGCATCATTTCTATATCGTAACGGGTACGCTGTTCAAGGCGTTGAGCCTCCAATAAACGGTCAGCAGCTTTCAACTTAGCTAATTGTTCGTCTAATTCAGCTTCAATACGCTCTACAGCAATACGCATCTTATCTTTCGTTGTTACATAGTGAGATGCAGGATAGACTGCAACGTGCTTGCGTTCAGCAATCACTTCACCTGTTAAAGCATCTACCTCAACGAGGCGATCGATTTCATCACCGAAGAGTTCCACCCGAATGGCTCTTTCACTGTAAGCGGCTGGGAAGATCTCAATAGTATCCCCTTGTACACGGAAGGTACCGCGAATAAAGTTCATATCATTTCTCGTATATTGAATGTCTACGAGTTTAGATAAAATTTCATCACGAGATTTTGTCTGACCTAAGCGCAAGGACAATACGAGTTCAGAATAATCCTCAGGGTCACCTAAGCCGTAAATACAACTAACAGAGGCAACGATGATTACATCGCGACGCTCAAAGAGACTCATAGTGGCACTATGTCGCAATTTATCGATTTCATCATTGATAGACGCATCCTTCTCAATGTACGTATCACTTGAAGGAATATATGCTTCTGGTTGATAGAAATCATAATAGGACACAAAGTATTCTACCGCATTATTAGGGAAGAAACTTTTAAACTCACTACATAATTGAGCAGCCAATGTTTTATTGTGTGCAATAATCAAGGTCGGTTTCTGTACCGCCTCGATAACCTTTGCCATCGTAAATGTCTTACCTGTACCTGTAGCACCGAGCAAGACCTGAGCCCATTCACCGCGTTCAATACCTTCTGTTAGAGATTGTATGGCAGTTGGTTGGTCCCCAGTAGGCGTAAAGGGCGCCTCCACTTTAAATGGTTGGCCCCCTTCGTAATTATATGTATTATGTTTCATTACTGTTCATCCTGATGTTTACGGATAGCTTTGAGCTCTTCCTCAGATAGACGACGACCTGCATTTTCTGCTTGGTTCAACGTATCTTCACCTTCTAATACTTCGATGAGCATAGCAATGGAGAAGCGATCTAATGTAGGCGTAGTCTTTTGGATTTCATCAGCCATCATCCAATCTAATTCAGTATAGTTATTAATACGTTCTGTAATCTCTTCCCAGTTTGAAAGTAGCAATCTTGTAATAGGACGATATAATTCAATGCCAAAATACTCGATTAAGCTAACAATCTTTTCCATATTTTCTAGGCTAACATTACATTCATTTTTCTTATTTTCAGATTCTACATATTCAAGTAAGAATTCCCGGTTATATTTATTTGTCACCTTGAATCATTCCTTTATTAAATAGTGCATTAGCAAATTCTTTCGCATTAAATGGACGCAAGTCATCCATGCCTTCGCCAACGCCAATCCAGCGCACTGGTACGCCTAGTTCCTCTTTAATTGAGATAACTACGCCACCCTTTGCTGTACCGTCTAGCTTAGTAACAACAATACCATTTACTGGTACGGCTTGACCAAATAGCTTAGCTTGACTTACTGCATTTTGACCTGTAGTACCGTCTAGAACGAGCAATGTTTGATGCGGAGCCCCTTCTACATGGTTATTCGCTACGCGGCCCATCTTTTTAAGTTCTTCCATAAGGTTAACTTTAGTGTGTAGACGACCTGCTGTATCGACGATAACGAGGTCTGCATTACGAGCTTTAGCCGCTTCCATTGCATCATATACTACGGCTGCAGGGTCAGCACCTTCTTTATGTTTAACGATAGGCACACCTACGCGATCAGCCCAAATAGATAATTGGTCAGCTGCAGCGGCACGGAATGTATCGCCTGCAGCGATAATAACCTTTTTACCTTCTTTAGTGTAGTAATTAGCCAATTTAGCGATAGTCGTAGTTTTACCAACACCGTTTACACCAACTACTAAGATGACCTCTGGATGGTGAAGTGTAATTTCATCTTCTTGGTCAACAAGCATTTCTGTAATGCGTTCTTCCATAAATGGCATTACATCACCAGTATTGTTAATAATACCTTCTGTTACACCACGACGAATTTCTTTCATCAAATATTCTGTCGTTTTAGGACCAAGGTCACTAGTAAGCATAACTGCTTCTAAATCATCTAAGAAATCATCATCAATTTGTGCATAACCGATAACGATACTTTCTACGTTTTTTACAAAAGACTTACGAGTTTTCTCTAAGCCATCTTTAATTTTATCAAAGAATCCGAATGCCATTATGCGAGATCCTCCTTCACATCTTCAAATGCTACTGTTAATAATCGCGACACACCTCGTTCAACCATGGTCACCCCTTGTAATACTTCGGCAGCTTCCATCGTTTTTTTACGGTGTGATACTACGATAAATTGTGTTTCTTTATTTACTCGATTTAGGTAAGAACTAAATCTTTCTACATTGGCTTCATCAAGGGCTGCGTCAACTTCGTCAAGCACACAGAATGGAGCTGGGCGATAGTCGAGAAACGAGAATAATAAAGCAATAACTGTTAAGGCTCGTTCACCACCGGACAACAAGGTCAATTGTTGACGTTTCTTTCCTGGAGGCTGAATATAAAAGTCGATACCACCAGTCAAGATATTTTCTGGATCTGTCAGAACAATTTGGGCTGTACCACCACCAAACAATTGACTAAATACCTCTTGGAATCTGCGTCCTACCACATCTAGTACATCGTATAGCTGTGTACTCATAGCTTTATCCATTTCGGCAATAACCGCTTGCAATTGCTCCTTCGCCGTATCTAAATCCACCAATTGTGTAGTTAAGAAATCATAGCGTTCTTTGGTTTCTTCATATTCCTCAACGGCGTTTGGATTGACTGGACCAAGCTCGGCAATTTCAGCCATTAAACGTGCTTGTTCATCCTTCCAATCACTGACGGAACCTTCAATACGAAGGGCTTGTGCATCTTCCAATGTAAAACCTAGCTCTTGTAACTCTTCTACAAAGCGTTCGCAATCCATACGATGACGGGTAATTTTACCTTCCATATCAACGAGGCGCCCTTGCACCACTTTATATCGTTGGTTCAAACGGTCTTGTTCGCTGAGGATAGCTTCTAGTTCCTCGCGACCTGTAGAGGTCTTATCATAGGCTTCGTCACGAAGAGTACGCAAACGTTCAACCTCTGCTGTAGCCGTAGCTAGCTCTCGTTCTGCTAATTCTTTAGCCTTCGGTAATTCCTCTTCACATCGCTGTGTAGTACTGATGAGTAAATTACGCAATGGCCTTAGACGCTCTACAATGCTAGCAATAGATTGATTACGTTGTTCCCGTTGAGTTTCACGTTCCTTAATAGTTTGTCGTAAAGTATCACAAGTAAGACGAGCTTCTGTAAAAGCTTCATACGCCTCTTGCTGTATCTTTTGCAACACAGTTAAACGCTCCATCAAGGCCCCTTGATTGCCCTCTACACCATGATTTTCTTGTAAGGAAGCAAGTGCTCTTTCTTGGTCTTTTAAGTTAGCTGTTGTAGTTGCTAAATCAATATCGATTTGAACTAAACGTTGCTCTTCTTCAGAAAGGACACGTTTCTTACGGTCCATTTGATTTTGTATATTTTGTACCTTTGTTTCACTAGCCACATAGAGTAAATTAGTATGTTGGTAGTTTTCATCAAGAGTAGCTCGTTCTTTTTCAGCCTCTTCAACCCGTTTTTCTAGATTTTCTAAGCTAACTGTTAAGGAACGAATTTGTTCTTCAATTTGTACAAGCTCTTGTTCAAGACTAGTAGCCTCTTCCTTACGGCTTAATACGGAGGCACGCTTGCGCTTTGTAGTACCACCCGTTAAAGAACCACCTGGTTGGAATTGTTCCCCTGTAAGGGTAACGATGCGCAATTGTTGATTATATTTCTTCTGTAATCCAATAGCATCATCCATAGAGGACACTACTAACGTACGACCTAATAGATATTGAAAAATATGAGCGTATGTATTATCAAAGGAGATACAGTCAACAGCCGTACCTATGACACAACTTTCATGTAAAGCAGGTGTATCATACGGTTTCCCTTTTACAGAATCCATAGGTAAGAAGGTTACGCGACCACCTTGAATAGATTTCAAATACTTAACACCTTCTGCAGCAGCACGAGCCGTAGTAGTGACAACATGGTTAACACTACCGCCTAATGCCGTTTCAATAGCTGTCGTATATTTGTCCTCAACTGTAAAGAGATCACCAACGGCGCCCGTAATCTGTTCACGCCAAGCGCCCTTACCATTAAGAATATTCTTAGTTCCTTCTAAGTAACCTTCATGCTGTTCTTCCCATTGAGCTAAGAGCTCTAAACGGCCTTTTGCACGTTGTTCTTGGGTACGAAGTTTTTGTAACTCTTTGCGTTCCTCACGAGCTTGTATAACTGCTTCTTTACCACCATCAACGAGGGCTTGTCGTTGTGCAGAAATAGCAGTAAATTTCTGACCCAATGTTTCATACTCAGCACGTGCTGCTTGTAGATCACTATCTACTTGAGCTATTTCATCCTTTAAAACTTCACATTGTTTCGTAGACTCAGCCTTACGAGATTCTAAGCTACGAATGCTAGCCTTTGCTGTTTCAATAGCACTCACAATTTCTAATTGATGTTGCTCAAATGCTTCTCGATTGGATTGTAAAGATTGGAACTTAGCTTGTTCTGCACCGACATCTTCAACAGCTTTTTTATAATTAGCTTCTAGCTCTTCTAGCTTAGATTCTTTCTCTACCAGTTGGGCGCTTTCATCTTGAATCAATTGATTTAAAATGCGTAATTGTTGCTCTTCGCCCTTTTGCGTAGCTTCTAACTCGCTAATGCGCATAGACGTTTCATCTAATTCACGGTGAGCAGTCTTTAACTGCTCCTCTAAAAGACGTAAATGACCAGCTAAACGCTCTTCATCACGTTGCTTCTCCGTATACTGAGCTTCCCACAACTTGAGCTGCTCCTGCTCTTTAGTAGAGGATGATTGCAATGTATGACGGCGAGCTTCTAATTTGGACAACTCCGTTTGAAGCTCAATCTCTTCATCCTTAAAGGCGATATTATCGTTTTCAAAACGCGTTAAGAGCCGGTCTGATGTCTTGTAATTATGAAAGCCTAATGCTCCATCATAGTCGCGCTTTGTACGACTTAGGGTCATATATTTTTTAGTCTTTTCCGCCTTTTCAGACAAAGGTCCAAGTTGTTCTTCAATAGTAGCCATAACGTCGCGTACGCGTTCCATGTTGCGGTCTGTACTAGCAATACGACGTAATGCATCTTCTTTATTGATTTTAAAGCGAGAAATACCTGCTACATCTTCAAAGATCAATCGGCGTTCTTCAGGCTTAGAGTTCAAAATGGCATCAATTCGGTTCTGACCGATAATGGCCATCGAGTCTTTACCAAGACCTGTGTCAGCTAGTAAAAGATGGATATCCTTTAAGCGACAAGAGCGCTTATTGATGAGGAATTCACTTTCACCAGTACGATAAATACGACGTGTAATAGCTACCTCAGCCATATCTACATCTAATTGTTGGTCACTATTGTCGAATACAAGAGTAACCTCCGCAGCACTCATAGGCTTGCGCTTTTCCGTACCAGAGAAAATGATATCCTCTGCTTTTTGACCACGTAAATTACGAACATTAGATTCCCCTAAAACCCATTTCATAGCGTCCGTAATATTACTTTTACCACTTCCGTTAGGCCCAATAACGGCAGTCATTCCTGGTGAGAATTTTACAACCGTCTTATCTGCAAACGATTTAAAGCCCTTTAATTCTAACCGAAGTAATTGCATGACTGCCTCCTTTCTACTAACAACCCCGAATAATCATATCTTTTATTATAACACATATTGCAGGCCATCAATACAGCAACGAACAGTATTTCTCGTACTATCTTCGCACCAATCTATGCTAAATTGAGGATATGTTTCTTGGAAATATAAAATATTGCGATTTTTAAGGCCTCGTACCTTTGATGTCAGGTTTCTAGGATAAGAAATCAGTATCTTATGTTTCGCCAACTTATTTGTATTATTCGCATGAGTTCTACATTCAACCTTATGGCTATAGTGATTAACTGATGGTGAAATATGATATGTATACTGGTTCTCTAAACAGCGTTTTGAAGAAAAGTGTTCATCAATACACATCTCAATGCGCTGCTTATACTGTTCATTTACGACAAGTTCACCCATGGCTGGCTCATAGGGCCCGGATATCAAGCTATTACCTGAGTCGAGTTCTTCACTACTTTGTAATCCTGTGCGTATAACTTCAATGTTATGTTCTTCAAACCATTCTTTTAAGAATGCACAATATGTAATAGCTTGCTCAGTACTTAATGGCTTATATGCACCAGATCTATATTGATCTGC
>OBXA01000774.1_pt1 | contig 22381 bp, 9 predicted proteins | sample 1538121 | NCBI WGS metagenome assembly OBXA01 (sample SAMEA2580133, study PRJEB22360) | human gut metagenome | biome: human gut; feature: human-associated habitat; material: faeces | place: Denmark | collected 2008/2010 | reverse complement strand
GACCTCCTCCTGCACGACCAGCCGCGCTATGACTGCACGATACCCTACCTGCGTATGCTGCCCGGCCCATTGGATTATACGCCCGGAGCCATGAGCAACGCCACGCGCGACCAGTTTTTCGGCAACAACAACCACCCCATGAGCCAAGGCACGCGAGTACACCAGATGGCCATGTACACCATCTTCCACGCCCCACTGCAGATGCTTGCCGACTCACCCACGATGTATATGAAAAACCAACCATGCACCGACTTCATTGCCGCTGTGCCCACTGTGTGGGACGAAACGGTGGCCATCGACGGCCGCATGGGCGACTATGTGGTGATGGCCCGCCGCAAAGGTGACACGTGGTGGGTGGCGGCAATGGGCGACTGGCAGCCACGAGACATCACCATCGACCTCTCGCGGCTGCACAAGGTGGGGACAAAGGCGGTCGTCTTTGAAGACGGCATCAACGCCGACCGCGAGGCGACCGACTACAAGCGCACGGAAAAGACCCTGCGCCCGGGCGAAAAACTGACCATACACCTCGCTTCCGGAGGGGGATGGACAGCAAGAATAGTAAAATAGAACCACTGCCAACGCTGAAGGAAAACCATCGTGAGAATCATTCGCAACCACTTGCTGCCCCCCAAGAACTATGATGCCATCAACATTCTGGGGCTGCTCTTCTGCCGCAAGGGCACCACGCTCACAGCCGCCCTCCTGCGGCATGAGCGCATCCACACGGCCCAGATGCTCGAAATGGGCATCGTGGGCTTCTATCTGTGGTATGTGGCCGAATGGCTTATCCGGCTGCCCATGAAAGGCCGAGCCTACACCAACATCTCACTGGAGCGCGAAGCCTACGTCCACATGGGTGACGAAAACTATCTGCGCCACCGCCCCCGATATGCGTGGTGGAAATATCTCAGAGCTCAAGGCTGAAGCATGTCAGATGTCAACATTTTTCATCACACATTTGGTTTCGGTCGGAAAAAGTTATCATCTTTCCTCGCAAGGGAAAAATGGATTCGCTTTATGCAACTGGCGTATAATCCAGAAAAATCATGTATGTCCGCATCGGCAAGGGAAGCGCAAAAGCGTTTCCCTTTTTTCGACCTTCCCATCCGAGCTTAGCTCATGCCTTCATCATAACTTTGAGCATCAAAAGGAATCGATATGGCTTAAAAGTCGAAAGCCGTAAAGAGACGAGAACCGGACGAGAGGGACGATACCACAAGGAGAGGCGAAAAATATCAATCTTGTGCATTTTCTTTTATTTACGACCTTCATGAAAGAAAATACACACATTCTGTGCTAATTTAAACCATGGAATTTGTTTTTAGAATTTATTTTGCGCCAGCATTTATACATCAATAACTAAAAACAAATTACAATGAAGCTTAAACGAATAGACAAACTCTTGTTTGCGTCAGTTTTGACCATTGTCCCATGCTTGACATTCGCACAAGATGTCATCACGGGGAGCATTCGTGATTCTAATGGCATCCCTATCATCGGCGCAACTATCAAGGAAGGCAATTCGAACAATGCCACCATATCTGATCTTGATGGAAAATTCTCTATTAAGCTGAAAGACAATTCAAGTTCATTACTTGTTTCCTATATCGGGATGAAAAGCAAGAATGTCACCCCGAAAGGGAAGACGCACGTCGATATTACCCTACAAGATAATGCCAACCAGATGGATGAAGTGGTCGTCATCGGTTATGGCACGTCTAAGCGCAAGGATCTGACGGGATCCGTCGCGTCGGTAGACTCCAAAACATTAGAGAAAATTCCCACCACCTCAGCAGCTTCAGCATTAACCGGTCGGTTGGCAGGCGTGTCAGTCGTCACGACAGAAGGTTCCCCGGATGCCACGGTCAACATCCGAGTGCGTGGCGGTGGCTCCATCACACAGGATAATTCACCTCTCTATATAGTGGATGGCTTCCAAGTGAGCAGCCTGAACGACATTCCTCCCGGCGACATAGAAAGCATCGATGTATTAAAAGATGCCGCTTCTACCGCTATCTACGGTTCTAAAGGAGCCAATGGTGTAATTCTGGTCACGACAAAGAGTGGCAAACAAGGCAAAGCGAAAGTAACATTCAATGCTTCTGTGGGGTTGAATAAATTATATGGAGAGACCGCCGTGCTGTCACCATACGAGTTTGTATATTATCAGAGAGAGCTTGACCCTTCAGATAATGCAGGATGGTTCGCCAAGTATGGCAGATGGGAGGATATAGACATTTACAAGTCGCAAGAAGGCACCAACTGGCAGAAAAAACTCTTCTCTCGCACTGGCGTGAAACAGAGTTACAACCTCGGACTGTCTGGTGGTACCAAAGATATGCGATACAGCATTAGCTATACCCATGATGACGAGAGTTATATCATGAAGACATCAAATTTCAAACGTGACAATGTAAACTTAAAGCTTTCGAAAGATATCCGCCCAAATCTCACGTTCGACCTGAATGTAAAGATGACAAATACGGTCATCAACGGGGCCAGTGTCTCTAATGGCAGGAAGTTGCGCGATTGCGTGAAGTATTCTCCGGTCAGGGCACTTAGCAGCATGGGGCGCGAAGACTTGGGAGATGATGACTTGGCAGAGAATCTGAGTGGATTGAATGATCCATTCTACAACATCGCCAATGAATATCGCAAACAGCAGCGATTCAACAACAACTATCAAGGCTCGTTGACATGGCGCATTATCAAAGGCCTGTCACTTAGAGGTGAAGGGGCATACGGATTTACATTTATGAAGTTTGACGACGTTTATCTGAAGAATACAGGCGAAGCTGCACAAAAGGCAGGGCAACCGGTCGGCAAGCGTACTTACACCAATGGCAACAATTACACGTTGAGAGCCATCCTGTCATACGACACACGAATAGCCAAGAAACATCGCATGAATGCTCAACTTGGCGCAGAGATGGTACATTCTACCAGTGACAACATGGATATCAAGTCGGATTATTTCCCAATAGATTATACAGCCGACAACGTACTATCCATGTGGAATAACGGTACGGCGGAACCGACTTATACAACCATCAACGAGCCGAGCAGAACAGAGTCGTTCTTCGGACGAATCAACTATATCTACGACAACAGATACTATCTTACTTTCACGGCCCGTGAGGATGGAACCAACGTGTTTGCGCCCGGTAACAAATGGGGGTTCTTCCCTGCCATAGCCGGGGCTTGGAGAATCTCGGAAGAAAAGTTCATGAAAGACTTCAAGAGTTGGATGTCCAACTTGAAGTTGAGGTTAAGCTATGGGGCTACAGGCAATGCCCGTGTAAGATCATATTGGAGACAGACTTATCAGGCAATGACCAAATATCTCTATTATCAGAACGAGTCTGCATTGAGCTCCTTGCAAACCAGTAACGTGTTGAGGAACGAGAACCTCACATGGGAGACCACTTATGCTGCCAACGCAGGTCTTGACATCAATCTTTTCAATGGACGCATTGACATCTCACTGGATATCTACCGCAATAAAACAAAAAACTTGATTATGGCGGTAGATCTACCTTCCAACTCCGGTTACGACAAACAGTACCAAAATCTCGGACAGACCTCCAACCATGGCTTTGAGGCAAATGTCAAAGGAATCATCGTAGATAAAAAAGACTTCTATCTTGGAGCCAACTTCAACATTTCATTCAACAAGAACAAAGTAGACAAACTTTATGGAGGACAAGGCAACGAGATGATTGTCAACTCCGGTAGGAGTGCCGATGTCGGCAGTGATGATTACCGTGTATACGAAGGTCAAGAAATCGGTTTGATCTATGGATACAAGGTTGACGGTATGTATTCTTTCAATGATTTCACCTATAATGCCACCAAGCAGAAATGGGAATTGAACCCAGGAGTCGTCAACAGTTCGACCGTACTCACCAAAAGTTCTTATTTTGGCCCCGGTTTCATGAAACTGAAAAAACTGAGCGGTGAGGGTACTGATATTTCCCCTGATGAAGATAGGACTGTAATAGGCCATGCCCTTCCTAAATTTACGGGAGGTTTCGGATTAGAGGCTTCCTTCAAGGGCTTTGACTTGACAGCCATGTTCAACTTCTCTGTGGGTAATGACGTACTCAATGCAAACAAGATCGATTACACGACCTTTGCCTTGGGGAGACGTTACCAAAACACCACTACCGACATGGCACTTGGCAAGCGGTTCACCATCATTGATCCTGAGAATGGGCAAAATATCTTCAACGGAAGATATGCCAACCCAGAACGGCTTCAGGAGCTAAACCAAAACGCTACTATCTGGAGCCCATTGATTGGCTCTACCATCGTGACCGATTGGGCAGTAGAAGACGGCTCCTTCCTCCGCTTAGGAACCCTATCACTTGGTTACACTTTACCAAAAGCGTGGACACAAAGAATTGGCATAAATAACATGCGCGTTTATGCTACAGGATACAACCTGTTCTGCATTACCGGTTACAGCGGTCAAGATCCTGAGGTAAGCACTTCCACCAACAATCTTTGCCCTGGTATCGACTGTTCTGCTTATCCAAAATCCCGCACCTATATTTTCGGATTGAATGTAACATTTTAGAATAGAATAATATGAAAAAGAATATAACCATCAAGACACTTACGGTCATTCTGGCACTTTCCTTAAGCTCCTGTAGTGATTTCCTTGATACCGATTCCCCGTCACAGCAAGGTACTGATGTGGTATATGAGAATGTCGGTATGACAAAATCCGCCATCATGGGTATTTACTCACAAATGCTCGATGCATACGTTTTCGGCCAAAAGATGACCGTCAATTGGCAAGGATGCTCAGACATTGAACAGGCCCGTGGTTTCTCTGACACAGAATACTGCACTTCGGGAGATATCGGCGCGTCCAACTTCTACGATGACGTGTACAATAAGACCACTCCATGGAAAGCCATTTTCAAGATGGGCGAGCTGGCAAGCACAGCCGTAGAAGGTATCAGAGCTTCAACCTTGCTATCAACCTCATCGGCAGACGAGATGAAACGCTATCTGGGTGAAGCCCTCGTATTGCGCTCGTTGGCTTATTTTGAGTTGGTGCGCCGTTGGGGAGACATCCCTTACAAGGATCGTACAGCCAAGTCAGACTTATCTAATGTTTACATGGACAAAACAGACAGAGACGAAATCTATGCAAGTCTTATAAAAGATATGCAAGAGGCTATCAATTACCTTCCATGGATAGGCGAAAACACAGACTACAATTGCGAGCGGGTAACCAAGGGCTACGCATACGGCTTGCTGGCCAGAATCGCTCTTCATGCAGGCGGTTGGTCTGTTAGAGACGGAAACAAGTTCGCAACCACCAAAGTAGAGAAATTTATAAGTAATGGTGATGATGGAATGAGTGAGTTAAACGGTTATTTTGTAGGAAGACCACAAAACTGGAAAGAATACTATAAAATAGCCGAGGATGCTTGTGCCAAGATGATTGGCGATCCCAACAATCCTCATCAATTGGATCCCGACTATGGGGATATCTGGAAAACTGTTTGTCATTTGGATTACAACAAGCATAATGAGAATCTTTTCGAAATAGCATTCGGTTTGGGGCAAAGCGGTGATATAGGTTCCTTAATGGGCTATTCTTTGGATGGTAAGACCCAATATAGCAAAAATGGACGCGGATTTGGCGGCACATACGTTTGTACCAACGGATATTACCTCTATTCTTTCGACCCTGACGACAAGAGACGAGACTATGAATGCTGTCTTCCAAACTACACTAACAAAGAAAAAGAAGACCTTTCCACGAACATGATGACCATAACGTCGGGCAAATGGAATTTCTTTTGGACTTGTGATGGATATAAGACTTTACATTATACTGCCAACTCTCGCATCCCGACTGGCATCAATTGGATCATGATGCGCTATCCCGATGTCCTCCTGATGTTCGCAGAAGCTGCCAACGGACTGGGAGAAAATATCGATGGCATCAATGAGACCGCAAGAATCAGCCCCCGCCAAGCCTTGGAAAAAGTAAGAGAAAGGGCTTTCGGTGAAGGCTCCCCCAAAATCAAAGAATATGACTCCGACTTCTTCAATGCCATCGTCAACGAAAGAGCCTGGGAGTTCGGTTTCGAAGGCATCCGCAAATTTGACCTGATTCGTTGGGGATTGTTGGATACCAAGATTGAAGAAATGAAGAGGGGGCTGTGCCTCATGCTTGATGGTACAAAACCTATACGGATCTTTGACAAGACATATCAACCGGAAGAGTTTCCAGACACCGTGTATTTCAAGTATCAAACAACTGATGCAAGATTTATAGACATGGGTAGTATCAATCTTTATAACAATATTGGGGAGAATCCTGACCCCAAGAGATATACTGCCAAGGCGTGGTTTCCGACTGCGTCTGCCCGTGAGGCCGGAGACAACGAGAAAGCTCATCAGACATTGGTTTCCAACAGTGTAAAGATCTTACTCAACTCTACTGGCTTGAGGGCACAGTATGATTACAGCTCTTTCTATCCTCAATTGACCTTTGGGAATGACGTGGAAGCAACTTTCATTACCAAGAGAGCAGGTAATGGCAAATGCAATTATCGTCATATCTTCGCCATCAAGTATGAGGACTTGACAGAGTCTCATGGTTATCTATCCAATTCTTATGGTTATTAATCTTTAAAGGACACGAATAATGAAAAAAACATATTTCCTTTTATTGGGCTTATTTCTTTTGACGCTGATATCCTCATGCAGCGAAGTCAACGATTGGCCTGTCGACAAGGGATGCGACCGCTTGTTCAGGCCTCTCCAATTTGAGATTAGCAAGACAACGGCCAATTCTGTTACCATTACCTTTTCATACGTACCCAAGGCCGCACGATATGTATTTGAGTTCAGTGAGGACAGCCTGAAGTTCGACAATATCACCAAATCGGTAACCATCTTGGCTGACACGTTAACTACATTCGCGGAATCTACCGATATTATCAAGACCAGTTATCGAACCATCTTCGATGATTTGAAAGGCTCTACTAAATACTCGGTAAGAATGAAGGCTATCAGTGCGGATGGAAAGGAATCGGGGTATTTGGAAGATTTATTCACCACTCCCGATGAGCAGATATTCACAGACTGTAAGGCTTCTGTCAATACCGTTTTGTTGGAGTGGAAGGCCGGAACTAAAGTTACGAATATCAACTATTGGGAAACCGGTCAGGCTGATAGTATCGTGACAACTCACCAGGTAACCGATGAGGAAATGCAGGCAGGTAAAGCCGTCATTGATGGCTTGGCAAGTGGTACAAGATACACCGCAATCATTTATAATGGTAATTCCAAACGTGGAAGCAAGAAATTTACGACTTTGGGAATGAAAGATGGCAAGGAATATACCGTTCAGCCAGACGATGATGTAAATGCAATATTGGTTAAATATGCGTCAGAAGGTACTTCTGCTCTCACATTAGAATTCCCAGCCGGGACATACGAAATCGGCAAGCTGACGATACCGATAGGAATCACCGATTTATACATTGCCGGTAATGTGACTGCTAAGGCAAACATGCCTGAACTGTTCATTCCACAGGTAAGTTTGAGTGGCGAGATCTCGACTCTCACTTTTCAGAACATCAACTTGAATGCGAGAAAGGATGGGGCTAACTATCTGTTTGACATCAAAGACACCAACTGCTTTGGAAGCCTGACGTTTGAAGGATGTCGTATCAGAAATATCAATAGAAGCCTGATCCGTTTTAATACTCGGAATCTCGAAATTGAGAAGATCAAGATCAATGATTGCGTCGTTGAGGATGTGGCAACTGGTGGCTATGGCTTCATCAACACTCCAAAGAATGCCCAGAAAAACATAAATATCTTCTCGATCACCAATTCCACAATGATCAACATCGGAAGCGACTTCATGCTGCAAATCAACAAGGGCTGGAATACCATCGTGATAGACAAGTGTACATTCTATAACAATTGCGGCTGTAAAGGATTGTTCCGCTTCGATGCTGCCCCAACTTCCGTATCTGTCACCAATACAATCTTCTCGGGTATCAACAACGGTAATGAGTTCAATGCAGGCAGCAAGAGCTATGACTATCTCGATTTCAACAGCTGTTACAAGACTAATGATGTCAAGGTTGGCAAGAACAAGTTTAAAAACATTGAGGATATTCCATATTCTTCAGAAGATTTCTTCATGGCACCTGCCGATGGGGATTTCCATATCAAAACCGGAATCAGTTTCGCAGGCTTGGAGAAGGCTGGTGATCCTCGCTGGTATTAATTTCATGACAATATATTTATGACAAAGAGTAAAAAAAGGATCGTAATGACCCTATTGCTGGGATTGGGACTTTTTGTCCCTACCCATATTCCCGCCCACTCCGTAACAGGCTACTATGTTTATCAGCCGTTCATAGACAAGAAGACTAAACGTATAGTCGATAGCCTTTATGCTAACATGGAGTGGAATGAGAGGCTGGCACAATTATATGGTATCACACCGGGGAGACTGACCGACAAAACGGGGAAGCTTTCTCCACAAAAATGTAAGGAAGCCATCCCATACGGTATAGGGCATGTATGCCAATTTGCCTGCGCATTGGATAACGAACCGGATAAGCTGCGCGATTTTGTAGCCGACTTGCAAGCATGGTTAAAAGCTAACACCAAAACCGGTATCCCGGCCATTTGTCATGAGGAAGCTATCGAGGGCTTTGCCGCAAAGGGAGCTACCGTCTTCCCCCAACAAATAGGTATGGGATGTAGCTGGGATGTAGGCCTGCTGCAAGAAAAATCCAAGCAAACACGTATCCAGATGCGTAAGATAGGAGCCACACTGGCCTTGTCACCGATGATTGATGTCATTCGGACTGCCACGTTCAATCGTTTAGAGGAAGGCTATGGTGAGGATGGCTATCTCACAGGATGTCTCGGTATAGGATTTGTAAGAGGGTTGCAGGGACAAGATATGACCAAGGGCGTTGCTGCTTGCAGCAAACATTTTCTGGGCTATGGTGGTGGTTCTGAACTGAATGACAAGGAACTGACCGAAGAGATTTTGTTTCCTCATGAAGCAATCATCAGGTTGGCCAACAACAAGTGTATCATGACAGGCTATCATAGCTTTGAAAAAACACCCGTGGTAGCCAGTTCTAAAATTATTGGCGACTATCTTCGCAACCGTACCGGCTTTGATGGTCTTACTGTCAGTGATTATGGTGCCATCGGGCGAGTCTATCGCATTGGCAATCAGCATGAAAGAGAATTGATGAGCGGCGTCATGGCAATGAATGCTGGCAACGACTTGGAGTTCAGTAATGGGAAATGCTACTTATGGTTGAAGGAAGCCATGCAGAGAGGACTGGTCAAAGAAGAAAGAGTCGAAGAAGCCGTGAAACGTGCCTTGGCACTTAAAGTGAGACTGGGGATGATTGGCGAAGCCAAATTATACGAGAACGGACATCTGACACTTGACACAGATGAAGCCCGCAAGGTGGCCTACCAAGCCGCAAGCGAATCGGTTGTATTGTTGAAAAACGAAAACATACTACCCTTGAAGGAAAGTACAAAGATAGCATTGGTCGGTCCCAACGCCAACTCTTTCTGGAGTCTGGTAGGAGATTACGCCTATCCCTCCATGATGGCTTTTTGGCATGGCAAGAAACAAGATGGTAAGAATCCCAATATGGTAACCTTGTTAGATGGTATGCTCAACAACAAGCCGGCATCCATGTCTATCAGTTATCAAAGAGGTTGCGAATGGGCCCTACCGGGAGAAGCAACCATCAAATCATCGGGTGATGTCGATCCTCGCACCTCTCGCCTTACAGCCATGATGATAGAATCGGCCGACAGTACCAACTGGAGCGCTGCCATTGACTTGGCAAAGAATAGTGAGGTCATTATCGCTGCAATGGGTGAAAACCCTGCCCTTTGCGGTGAAGCCCGATTGAGAAAAGGCATCAAGTTGCCAGGCGATCAAGAGAAGTTTGTCAGAGAACTGATCGCCACCGGCAAACCGGTTATCCTGATCATGTTTGGTGGTCGTCCCATGATTATCAACAACATTGCAGATGGTTGCGCGGCCATCATGCATGCTTGGTATCCCGGGGAGGAAGGTGGGAATGCCATTGCCGATTTGTTGTATGGTAAGACCAATCCCTCTGGAAAACTATCCATCAGCTTTCCTAACACTGAGACGGAACAGCCAATATGTTACAACTATGGGACTTCCCAAGAAAACTTAGTCTCTTACCCATTTGGTTTCGGCCTGTCTTATACTAAGTATGAATATGATAATTTAAACATCGGGAAGAAGTCTGTCTCGACCGAAGATGAGTCGATCGGTTTCTCTTTTAGTGTCAAGAATGTCGGCAAGAAACAAGGAACGGAGATCGTACAAGTGTATTTAACACCAGTCGACAATAACAATTTAAAGCCTATCCAACTGAAAGGATTCAAACGTGTGACGCTCCGTCCTAATGAGGCTAAGATCGTACAAGCTAAACTGTATTTAGACCAACTTGCCTATTATAAGGACAAGCTGTGGAACATATCACCTGGCAAATATGAGATTAAGGTAGGCGCGGCTTCCAATGACATACGTGTCATCGGGACATTTGAGGTCAAAGGCAAGATAATGACTAAGAAATATCGTCAAAGATTGTTATCAGATATACAGTAAGTTTAAGAGATTCAGAATTATTAGAGAAGGGGAGGCTAAGCCTCCCCTTCTTTATTTGCCATATATTCTGATGGCGAACATCCCATCATCTTTTTGAAGCAACGGCTAAAATAGTGCGGATCAGAAAAGCCGCAGGCATAAGCCACGGAAGATACGTTATAACCAGCCTCCAAGAGGCTGGCTGCCTTCTTGATGCGCAAATCATTGATGAGTCCAAGTGGCGTGCAATTAAGAGCTTCTTTTACTTTAGTGTAAAGCAAGGTCTTGCTCACCCCCATGTGCTCTGCGATATCTCCCACCTGAAGGTCTGATCTGCTGATATTCTCATTCATATATTCCATCAGTCTTTCTATAAACTGGCGTTGCTTATCGATGATTTCCTCTGCCATATCCGTATGCAAGTCTTCCAATGTCGGTTTGCTTCCTATCAGCTCACGTATCCTTAAGGTTATTTTCTCAATCTTCTCATTAGTGGCAAGTTGTATATTTTCTATCCTGGCTCTTAATCGATAAATGTATCTTGCGACAACAAAGATGACAGAACCAACCAGTATCAGCAAAAAAGAATAAAGCACCTTGGCGTAGATTGTTTCACCGAACTTAGGTTTTACTTCGATAGTCAATTTGCATTTCCGACTATTCCACATACCATCACCATTGGTGGATACCACTTCGAGTGTATATTTCCCCGGTGGGATATTGATTAGGTTAAGAGATGGATTTCTACTTATTTTCCATTGCCGATCCAATCCTTTCAACCTATATTTATATATGATAGGGGTATTGCGGTTAAAATCCAGAGTAGAGAAATCGATGATGGCATTACGCTCATCCTTCTCCAATGTCAATAGGGGAAGTATGTTAAAGTCTTGCTGTCTTACTTTCCCCTCCACTGTTATTTTGCTGATGACAACAGGAGGTGAGAAAGAACTCTTCCGTAGGCAGGAAGGTGCAAATGTGAGGACACCCTGAGTGGTTCCAACCATCATCTTGTCATCTATGCAAATGGGTTGTACTTCCGAAAAAATAAAACCATCCCCAAATTCCCTTATTGAGAAATTGATTATTTGCTTATCTTTCGGTTGATATTTGGAAATAGCCATTTCACTGACTACCCATAGATTCTCCTTGTTGTCACCAGCCACACTGAGACAGGCGTCCGAAGCCAAGCCATCAAGGGTCGATATCTGTCGGAAAGAAACGTCATTGCTCAGAAGGTTGTCGCTCGTGGCGATATTAAGTCCTCCTCCAAACGTGGCAAGATACAAGGTTTCCCTTTTATCCTTGACTATCTGCATGACATTGTTACCCACAAGAGAGTTATATCGGTTCTTTTGCCTGTTTAAATAGAACTTTGGGTGCTGTACGAGCGTGGAAAAAGACAACAAGCCATTGGTTGTTCCTGCCAACATTACACCATTAGACATCAAGAGCAAGCATCTTATCTTGTTACATTCTTGAGGATAGTCACGAAAAGTGTTTCTGGCATTGATAAAATTCACGCTTCCCCGTTTGTCCATCACCAATTTGTTGATGCCCCCACCATGGGTACCAATCCATAACAGATGCCTACTATCTTCTGCTATCGCATAGATGGAAGAACTGTTGAGACCATAGCGCGCATTACTTTGGGCATAATGGGTCACTTGGAAATTGCCACCGGTAGGAATCAACCTATACAATCCATCCTTTTTCGTCCCTAACCAAAAAGTGCCTTTGGAATCTTCAAGCATACAATAAACATCGCTTCCAAAAGAACACCGACTTTGTGACAAGGTGCCTGACGGAGAGAGGAAGAACGTCTTCGTTCCAGACATGATCTTTACGTATTTGTTCTTGTCTGCCACCCAAGCTCTTTTCTTACTATCCACAAATAAGCCTCTAACAAACTCTTCTTTTTGGCCCATCTCTGTCTTTACCGGCATTCCTTTGTCTCTCTTAGGTCTCAATTCGGTCAATCCCGGATAAGTGGCCATCCAGATGTTTCCCTGCCGGTCGACACACAGGCTCCTAACGACCCGTGTCTCCCATCCGGACAAGGGTTGATAATGAGTAGGACTATCATACAGATATACGCCATGATTGGTAGTGACAAGCACATGATCGGCATCATAGCGAGCTATGCCATACACCATATCTACCTGCTCTGGCTTCAGCGCGTACCCTGTCTCTTCCGTATGGAGATTGCGATAGCGGACATTTCCTTTCTTGTCCGCATAAAACGAATAGCTGTTGTTGTGGGCTTTGTAAAGAGCCATCTTTTCAGACGAAAGATCAATGTGTCTCGTACTCAACACCTGCTGTGGGGTGTCCTCCTTGACCTCGTATGCAATTCCATCCTTGGTTATCAACAAGACAGTTCCATCACCTTGAGGATATATTTGGTAAATGGGAAGGAGGTGTTTGCCGGGGCAGACTTCCTCAAACTGCTGGTTGCTTCGCCTAAAAATATACACCCTATCATCTATGATGCACCAAAGATCACTGTTCGCTCCTTCCGTTACCCAAGCTACACGATTGCTTGGCAACGCAAAAGAATTGTCAGTTGGCGATGATTTGAAAAGGGCAAAGCCGTTGCCGTCATATCTGGTAAGTCCATCCCAAGTGGCGATCCAAATATAGCCAAGCTTGTCCTGTAGGATGCAACTGACTGTATTCTCGCACAAGCCATTACTTTGGTCGAATGTCGTTTGATAGAACTTATTTCTGCTCTCAAGGGGAAGGGAGTAAATTACAGTCTGTCCCAAAAGCATCAACAAACAAAAGGCTATCTTCTTCATTTCTTATAGATTAGTAACTTGCATATTCATAATTAGGGGCTAAGATAATAAAACTATTCGAGACATGCAAGATAATCCATGCTTTTTGCTCTATTCTCCACTGTCATTTTTAAGATTCTTTCTACTTTCGCACCGTAAGACAAGAAACAATCAATACAAACTAATACAAATCGTTTATGAAAAAATTACTAATGGCTGTATGTACCCTTCTCATGGTATGCCCTTTGAAGGCTTCCAACAATTTAGAATTATGGTATAACGCACCGGCAAACAATTGGAATGACGCTTTACCTTTAGGCAATGGCCGCATCGCTGCCATGGTGTATGGCAATCCCAATCATGAGATTTTCCAACTCAATGAAGAAACGATCTCCAAGGGATCACCCTACGATAATTATAATATAAAGATGAGACAAAGCCTTGAAACAATTCGCCAGTTAATCTTTTCCGGCAAGAATAAAGAAGCTGAAGAATTGGCCAAGACTGCCATGATCTCATCCAGAGACTATGGTCGTGGAGCCGCCTACCAACCGGCAGGCAACTTACATCTGGATTTTCAGGGAAAGCGTAAATGCATGAATTTACGCAGAAGCCTCGACATAGCCAATGCCATATCAACCGTCACCTACAGCATAGGGAACGTCGAGTATAAGGAAGAGGCCTTTACTTCGTTTGCCGACCAACTTCTGGTTGTCAGGTATACGGCAAGCAAAAAAGGAAGACTTTCATTCAAGGTCTCTTTGTCTTATCCCTCAGAAGTCGCTACCGTTCAGGAAATAAAAAGTGGAAACGTTCTTACCCTGAAGGGAAAGGGTCAAGACGCTGCAGCCCAAGTGCCTGGTAAGATACTGTTTCATGTTGATGCCAAAGTGATAAATTATGGGGGAAAGCTGACTCGTGTCGGCAATGCTTTGCAAATAAGCAATGCTGATGAAGTCATCATTTATTTGGCGATGGCTACCAACTTCAAAAACTATAAGGACATTTCAGCCATCCCCGCCCAGCGTATAGAAAACTATATGAAGAACATCAAACCGTATGATGAAGCGCGAAAACTCCACATTGCCAAATACCAAGAGCAATTCAATCGTGTAAGTTTGAATTTGGGCGAGAATAAATATGTAGACGCGCCGACTGACGAGAGATTGAGAAGATTCAGGAATAACGATGACTTGCAATTCGTTGAACTCTACTTCCAATTTGGCAGATATTTGCTCATTTCATGCTCGCAACCGGGTACCCAACCTGCCAACTTGCAAGGAATATGGAACGAGAAACTGAACCCTGCATGGCTGTGTCGATACACCATCAATATCAATACCGAGATGAACTATTGGCCCTGCGACATGGTCAATCTCCCTGAGACAGAGGAACCCTTGGTCAAAATGGTTGGCGAACTTGCGGAAAAAGGAAGTAAGACTGCCCGCGACATGTATGGTTGCCGCGGATGGGTCGTACATCACAATACAGATCTCTGGCGAATGACCGGAGCAGTAGATTATCCTTATAGTGGCGGTTGGCCGATGTCAAATGCCTGGTTCTGCCAAGCCCTATGGAGCAAATATCTGTATAATGGTGACAAAAGTTATTTGCGGAGGGTATATCCGTATATGAAAGGGGCATCAGAATTTTTCATAGACTTCCTCGTAACCGACCCCAGAAACGGTTACAAGGTCGTGGCTCCTTCGGTCTCTCCGGAGAACAAGCCACAGGGCAAGAATGCCAATTTCAATGCTGGTATCACGATGGATAACCAACTCTTGACTTATCTGTTCACCGCAACCATGAAAGCTTCGGAAATATTAGGCAAGGACAGGGCGTTTGCAGACACCTTACAGACATTGAGAGCTCAATTGATGCCTCTTCGCATAGGACAATATGGACAAATGCAGGAGTGGGCGGAAGATTGGGACAACCCTCGTGACCACCATCGTCATATCTCCCATCTTTGGGGCTTCTATCCCGGCACGCTCATCTCGCCTTATCGCACGCCTGCCGCTTATGAGGCTGTGAAAACGTCTCTCACACAGCGTGGCGACCCTTCCACTGGCTGGAGCATGGGATGGAAAGTGTGTCAATGGGCACGCATGCTTGATGGCAATCATGCTTATAAACTTATCCGGAATCAGCTGACATACGTTCCCGACACTATCGTCAAGGGACAAGGTGGAGGCACTTATCCCAACCTCTTTGACGCGCATCCGCCTTTTCAGATTGACGGAAACTTCGGATGTACGGCAGGTGTTGCGGAAATGATGCTCCAAAGTCATGATGGGTTCGTCAATCTATTGCCTTCTCTTCCTGATGATTGGAAAGATGGCGAGGTGAAAGGCTTGCGCTGTATCGGTGGCTTTCTCCTTGAAGATATGATATGGAAAGACGGGCACTTGGTCTCTGCCAGGTTTCGATCTACTCTGGGCGGCAATCTCCGGCTCCACGCAGCCGTGCCTCTCAAGTGCACGACCCACAAGATGAGCAGGGCTCAGGGCGACAATCCAAACCCTCTTTTCTTCGTTTATTCCATGAAGACTACACAGAAGCAGGACAGAAGCCAAGAATATACGGAGATACCCTCATACGACGTGGCTCAACGCCCCAACTTGATTTTATATGACATAGATACCCACCCCGGCGACATCATCAAAGTCGTCGCCAACTGGTAAGGGAATACTCATCGACGACAAACATGATAATCTATCTTATCGAGTAAATAACCAAAATGTGAATCTGATTATGAATAAAAGAAAATTTGCCGTAGGACTGATAGCCCTATTGTCTATCTGTACTTCCATGGTGGCCCAGATCCCTTCTTTCCCGGGAGCCGATGGATATGGCAGATACACGAAAGGTGGAAGAGGAGGCTCCGTCTATTACGTCACTACTCTTGGAGATGGCGACCAAGAGGGGACACTTCGCTACGGTGTCACCCGACTATCAAATGTCACAATCTTGTTTAAGGTGTCAGGAACGATACACCTTAACAAAGAATTGACTTTCTCGTCACACGACATGACTATTGCCGGACAAAGCGCTCCCGGCGACGGCATCTGTTTGGCAGACTATCCCGTGACGGTAAGTGGCAATAATATCATCGTGAGGTATATGCGTTTCCGCATGGGAGATCAAAAACTTACGGCCGACGAGGCTGATGGTGCCGACGCTTTTGGCGGAAGATTCTCTACCAATGTCATCATCGACCACTGCTCCATTTCTTGGTGCACGGACGAATGTGCTTCTTTCTATGCCAATACCGGTTTTACCATGCAGTGGTGCATTGTCTCAGAGAGTCTTCGCATGAGCCTGCACAGCAAGGGGCCACATGGCTACGGGGCCATTTGGGGAGGTATTGGTGCCTCCTATTATCACAACCTGCTGATTCATCATGATAGCCGCACCCCGCGTTTCGGTACAGGTTCACTTGGCACACCCAATGACCATTATGTGGACATGCGCAACAATGTCATCTACAACTGGAGTGGAAACGGCTGCTATGGGGCTGAAGGCATGAATGTCAACATAGTCAACAACTACTATAAACCGGGGGCCGCAACCGTCACATCGTCCAAAGATAAGTTCATTGCCATAGACGATGCCACCAGTCCCGATAAGACGACAAGCATCTGGGGCAGGTTCTATATCAATGGGAATATCAACACGAAATATACCGGCATCAATACCGACAACTGGAAAGGTGTAAGAATCAACTGTTCTGACCTGATAAACGGACAGAAGACCCGTGAGGACTTGGATGCAGGCAAAGAGGTTGGAGAGGTACCGTTATTGCATCAGCACACAGCAGAAGACTGTTATCCCTTGGTTTTGCAATATGCCGGATGCAGCAAGAGCCGTGATGCCATCGACACGCGTCTGGCCAAGGAATGTAAAGACGGAACCTACACTTTCAAGGGGGCTTCGGCCAACAAAGGAGGACTCATTGACAAACTTACCGATCTGAAACCTGCTGATGCTACCGCTGACTGGTCGCCTTGGCCGGAGTTGAAGTCTGCCACTCCTCCTATCGATACTGATGGCGATGGTATTCCCGATGAATGGGAAAAGGCCCACGGCCTCAATCTCAACAACGCTAAAGATGGCAACGACCGTACCGACGAAGGGTACACGATGCTTGAGGTATACCTGAACAGTCTTGTGGATGACATCACGGATGCCCAGTATGCGGGAGCCAAGGAAGTGGGCAGGGCTGGTGAGCCATACCAGCCCAACACAAAAGTAGCCAACGCTTCCATCACTTGGCAGATGAACACGGGGAAGCTTGATGAGACACCTATCGTTGAAAGCCAATACATCAAAGGCGGAAGCATATCAACGGGGAGCCATCTCATGGTGTCAAATACGAGCCACAATTTCAACAAGACCTATACGACTTTCCAAGTCGTCGGAGAAGAAACCAAACAGGTGGACGAAGACTGCTATTTAGCTTACGACATTGAGATTCCAAACGGGATGAGCTTCACTCCGCTTTCACTCTCCATATCCTCATTGAGGTATGGAACGGGTGGCGGATATTTCGATGTGGCATGGATAGATGCCAACAACGCCAAGACCCAACTGCGTCAAGGCATTCATGCAGGTAACCCAAAAGACAAGCAGGATGTCCCAGAAGAAGTAGACTTGCAGGATGAGGAAATCAACGCCTCGTCAGGGCATTGCAAGCTCGTCTTGTACATATATAAGCTAAACCCTCAAAAAGCCATAGGTTTTGCCAACGTGCAGATCAAAGGATATGGCATGACAACAACAGGCATCAGTCCCATTTCCATTTCATGCTCCGGCAAACAGAACATATACAATCTTTCGGGACAAAAGATGGACAAGCCACGAAAGGGGATCAATATCATCAACAACAAAAAGATTCTAATAAACCAATAACCACATGAAAAAATTATTCCTACTACTAAGCCTTTTCCTCTGCATCAACGCTCAAGCGGAAGAAAAGGAACTGTCACCCGCAACCTTGGCGCAAGCTCTGGCAGATGCCAAAGATGGTGACGTGCTGCTTTTGACGAGTGGCAAGTATACTAATCCCATTGCCTTCCCCACCAGAAAAACCATCACGCTCAAAGCTGTTGAAGCGGGGACGGTAGAGCTGTCAGGTAGCTTGTCTTGCAAGGATGAACAGGCCACGGACGGTGGCCTCATCTTGGATGGAATAACGATCAATCCTCAAAACAACTACTTCATGGATCTAACGTATGGCGACATCAAACAAATCACCATCAGAAATTGCGAGATAAAGAATGTTTACCGTTGCTTCATTCGTACCAACAATACGGGGCATAGCATCGACGCCATCAATTTCGACAACTGTACCATCCATGATTGTGGCAAGAATGGCTGGAACTTCCTTTACCCAAATCATGTGGTAAAGAGTGTAAAAGTGGAGAACTCCACACTCTACAACTACACCAATGGCGAAAGTTTCTTTGCCCCAAGGAAAGCCTACGACGGAGATTTCTCATTCGTTTTCAATCATAATACGGTTTACAACTGGTCGAAAGCGGCCAAGTATGCCATCTGCAACGTAGATGGCAACAAGACGGGTAAAGCGACATACGAGTTCGACAACAATATCTTTTATGGCGGTGGAAAAGACGGAGATCGCCCAAACATACTGAAAGCTAACGGCGGAACCCTCATAGCCAACAACAACCTGGTCATCGATTACGGCGGCTACCAGCAGAAGGCGGCCATCTCTCAAAATATCAATGACATCACCTTAGAGTTGTTGGGTCTCAACTCTTTCAACTTTCCTGATCCAAGCAATGGCAATTTCCAAATCACGTCTGCCAATCCTTTGGCTACCGCAGCGACAGATGGCGGGGTTGTCGGCGCTCCGAAATGGTTGAAACAAATTACGGCAGTCGCTCATCTGACCACAACGGTCTCTCCCTCGGAAGCGGGGACAGCCGTCCCGGCAAAGGCTGATTACGAGAAAGGGGAAACCGTAACCGTCTCCGCAACCAACAACTACGGTTATCGTTTCAAGGAATGGCGCGATGGAAACGGCAAGGTGCTTTCGACCGAAGCCTCATTTCAATACAAGATAGAAAACGACATCACGCTCACAGCTGTATTCACTGCCCTTAATACATATACTCTCAGCATAAGAAAAGAGGGAGAAGGCGCGAGGTTTGGCGAAGTGACTTTTGAGCCAGAGCCCACCGATGGAAAATATGAAGAGGGAACTACCGTCATCGCGACAGTGATTCCCAACAAAGTAAGCTCTTTCCTCTATTGGGAAGACCAGACCAGCGAGAACAAACGCACCATCACCATGAATGGCGACAAGACCATCAAAGCCACATTCGATGTCGTACCTTTTATCACTGGATGGAACTTTAAGAACAATGAGCCACGCAATGCCCGCCCCGGAGACTTCTATGCGGAAACAGACAACACCGGTCTCTTGAGCCTCTACAACGCAGATGGCTCGCAAAGTAGCTGGGGGGCAAGCATACGCAATTTCAGTGGCCGCTCCTTGTCTTGTATCCGTCGATACACTGGAGTCGGAGACATGGACAATCCACGTAGCTTCGTAGCCAGCTTCAACTTGGGAACGCACAAAAAGGTGTCTGTCCATTTCTTGGCTGCCGCTGACAACAACTGTGTACACAACATTCAGAAACTACAGATTTCCACGGACGGTGCCAACTATTCCGATCTCAAGACCTTCAAAATGACGGAACTCAACAAATGGATGGAAATAGACGTGGAAATACCTGCTGACATCACCCCAAGCTCTACCATCTACCTCCGCTGGATAGGCGACACTGCCAGTGGTCTCCTCGGTTCTGTCACGAGCAAAGACACGGAAGGCTTCTACCTTGCCGAGGTCATCATATTTGGCGAGGAAGACAGCGGCAGCGACACGAAGGCCCCAACGCTTCTTTCCACGTCACCGGCCAAGGATTCTCAAACGGCATCGGCATCGGGCAATATTGTCCTTATGTTTGACAAGAAGATAAAACGAGGGCATGGCGAAGCCACGTTGAATGGCAAAACTCTCGACGCGATGTTTGGCAGCAAGACCGTATCGTTCGCATACGCCAATCTCAACTATGGTCAGGAATGTACGTTTGTCGTGCCGGCCGGCGCTATCACAGACAAAAACGGCAATGCCTTTGAGGGAACCACCATCAAGTTTAACATCATGGAGCGGCCTCGCCCCACGGCCAAGACTTTCGACGCAATCGTCGCGCAAGACGGAACCGGAGACTATAAAACCGTACAGGCTGCCATCAATGCCGCTCCGGAGAACTTAGCTTATCCTTATCTCATCTTCGTGAAGAACGGTATATATGACGAACTCGTCACCGTATCCGGCAACAAGACCAATCTTCACTTGATAGGCCAGGACAAGGAGAATACCATCATCAAGCATCGCATCGTGTGTGGGGACGAACACGATCCTGCGTCTACCAACAATCCCAACTCACCCAACTATAAACGACATGCCGTGGTAGAAGTGGGTGGAGCCAACTTCTATACAGAGAATATCAGCTACGTGAACAGCTTCGGTGTCGATGAGCAAAGTGGGCCTATGGCCTTGGCCATGCGCTCTAATGGTGACCGCCTGGCTTTCTACAACTGCAAGTTCCGTTCTTATCAGGACACATGGGAGACCTCTACCCATTTGGAGAACGACCGCCACTACATCAAGGATTGTCATATAGAGGGAGCCGTGGACTATTTTTATGGCGGAGGCAATGCTTTCCTCGATCATTGCACATTGTATAATGTGCGTGCGGGTGCTGTCATCGTAGCGCCTTGCCACAGAGACGCCACATACGGTTATGTGTTCAACAATTGCGTCATAGACGGAAATGAGCTGGCCAAAAACAGCACCGTTGCCTTGGGCCGTCCTTGGCACAATAGCCCAAAGACCGTGTATATCAACACCATTGCCAAAATAAAAATATCGCCAAGTGGTTGGAACAATATGGGGGCCATCCCGGCTCTCTTTGCCGAATACAACACGGTGGATGCCAATGGGAATCCGGTAGATTTAAGCAACCGCCGTACAACTTATACCTATAAGGAAAATGGCGAAGAAAAAAGCGGAAGCTGTAAGGCTGTCCTTGACGCTGACGAAGTAGCTGCTTATAGCTACGAGAATGTCGTTTCCAGTGGCGATCATTGGAATCCTCGCACCCTGATGGAACCTGTCGATGCGCCAAAGAACATCATCTTGGATAAAACCTCAGGCAAGCTGACATGGGTTCCTTCCGAGTACGCTATCTGCTACATCGTTTTTGATGTCAACGACAAAGTGCTTACCGTCACCAAAGAGTCAAGCTATACGGCAGGAAACGATGAGGTTGCAAGCTATATCAAGGCTGTCAACGAAAATGGTAGTCTGAGTGGGAAATATCCTGTCACCATAACAACAGACAACGCAAAGATTACCGCAACGGATAGAGACATGGCGATGGAGTATTATACTGTCACCGGCATGAAAATGGGCCAAATGAGGAAAGGACTGAATATTGTCAAAACAATCGACAAAAGCGGTGCGATAAAGACCTATAAAATCATCAGATAACAACCAACCATCTGCCCCTAAGATGCGTGGTGTAAGTATCTGAAAGCGCAGACGCAAACTCTCTGATATGTCAACATCTTTCATCACGCATTTGGTTTCGGCCGGAAAAAGTTGTATCTTTGCATTAGCAAGGGAAGCGCGGGAGCGTTTCCCTTTTTTAGTTTCTAAGCCTCTAACAGACCCCCAACCCCCTAAAGGGGACTTTTCCATCCTGAAATGGGGGTGTCATTCGGCCCGAATGGCATTGCGAAAGGGGCCGAATGAGCTTCCAAGTGTGGCTCTTTTGCGATGTCGTTTGGGCCAAGTGTCTTTTCCTGATTTCACTTGTCAGATTTCATTCTGTTTTACTGTTCAACTTGT
>OBXA01000770.1_pt1 | contig 22481 bp, 14 predicted proteins | sample 1538121 | NCBI WGS metagenome assembly OBXA01 (sample SAMEA2580133, study PRJEB22360) | human gut metagenome | biome: human gut; feature: human-associated habitat; material: faeces | place: Denmark | collected 2008/2010 | reverse complement strand
CATTCACAATATTTAACATAATACTACCATATATTATTTTAAATTTCCATAAAAAAATTAATAAGTTAAACTTATGCTTCATTTTTTACTCATTCAAAAATAAGTAATTATCCGCATAAACACTGTGTTATTAATAATATTGAATTATGTAAAATGAAAATTTATATTTTAATTTAATTTTATATTTATACGATACTTTTTATTTACCTCTATAAAAATTATGAAAAAAACCTCATCAATGTATGCTTTATACATTGATGAGGTTTTTTTGCCTCTATTTATATAGTTTTATTCCGATTATTAGAATTTAGATTCAATAGCGCCTTGAAGATCGCCTTTTGGCAAGAAGCCAATTTTACGGTCTACTACTTCGCCATCTTTTAAGATAACAAATGTTGGCAATACTTCAATTTGTAAGTTACGCGCTAATTCTGGTTCTTCATCAGTGTTTACTTTTACAAAGTTAGCTTTACCTTCAAGCTCACCTGCGATTTCTTCGATGATTGGCATCATACGTACGCAATAACCGCACCACGGAGCCCAGAAATCAATAACAGTAACGCCACCTTGATTTACTAAATCTTGATATTCAGCAGTTTTTAATTCTTTTAATTCGCTCATTGTACCCTCCTACGGTAATTGAACTAATACACAATCTTGAATGACATGCAGATTTAAAGCATGTGCTTTTTCAACAACAGATGGTTTATCCGCTCCCGGTTGTAACCACACAGTAGAAATGCCTAGTTTTTTACATTCATCTAATGCAGCCAAACCCGCTGCTTCTGGTACAACAAAATCCACAACAACTGGTACAACAGGAAGTGCAGAAAGACTAGAGTAACATGTGTCTCCATCTATTTCTGCAATATTAGGATTAACTGGATATACTTCATATCCGTGATCTTTAAGACATTTATAAATCTTATAGCCGAACTTTTCGGTTTTATGAGTGGCTCCAATAACGGCCCACACTTTTTGATCTAAAGCTTGTTGAATTGTCATTTTGACCACCTCTTATATACTATTATATAATAATATCGAATATTGTCAATATAATGTATCGAATTTTATAGTTACGAATTATACTCTTTTAGCAAATATTTCAGAACTAAAATCAATGTATCTATTATCATTCAATAATAATTGTTTTTTGCCTCAAACTAGGAACCGATAGGTCTAGATTTATTAAATTAGAAAAGCTTATCCGTGGATGAGTATACCTACCGCCATCTATAAGTCCGCCTGCAACAGCTAATTCCCCTAAAATTCTAGAAGCTGACCATTGTTGTTCTCGTAATTCGCGAATTGTAATACTCTTTTGACGTTTAGAAAGTCTATGGCCATCTGAATCTACTAAAAGTGGTGCGTGACCATACTTAGGAACTTCTATATGCTTATGGGGATAGCATTGTTGTAATGTATTATATAAATATAATTGCTGCCCTGTTGTATCTAGTAAATCATCACCGCGAATCACTTCAGTTATTCCCATAGCTATATCATCTAATACGACGGCTAAATTATATGCGTACATGCCATCACCACGACGTAATACATAATCATCTAGTTCACATTCCAAATGAATATGCTGCTTGCCTTGCCATCGATCATCAAAATTTAAATCACAAGTATTCACCGCTAGGCGTAAGGATGGTTCTTTGCTATTACGTAACTCTTGTATTTCAAAATCACGTAAATGCCTACATTTACCATCATAACGATGCACTACTTCACCTATATGAGGCGCTGATGCGATGGATTGCAACCTAGCTCTATTACAGAAACAGGGATAAATAAGTTTTTCTAATGCAAGATGTTCTAAAATGTCCGCATAGTATATTTGTCTTTCACTTTGCCAATATGATGTTTCAGGGCCTCCTACACGAGGACCTTCATCCCATTCAAAGCCAAGCCATTCTAAATCATCTAGTAAAGCTTCCCCTAGTTTTCGTTTTGACCGTTGAAGATCTATATCCTCCATACGTACAACATACGTTCCTTTTTGTTGGCGTGTGGAGATATATGATAAAAGTGCTATCCACACGTTACCGAGATGAATATATCCTGTTGGACTAGGCGCAAATCTACCTTTCATTAGAACTCTCCTATAGCAGAAAACAAGTGGCATATTCATTATGAATATGCCACTTATACATTCGAAGATATTTGAATCTAAAGCAATATCATTTATAGATATAAAATATTTATCCTAAAGACACAATGTTATCAAACACATTACCAGCATCTCTAATTTTTTGTTCGTTACCCATTGTGCAAATGTGATTATCATTCAATACAGGTTCTACCACATCTGCTAATGCAACAATGTCTTCTGGCTTACATGCGATTACTTGTTTACGGAACTCTACTTTGTCCTCTAATTTAGCACCGCTGAAGTACATACCCATTGCACGTGGTCCACGCAACGCAGGTGTCATTGGCAAGTCTAAAGAACTCATAGTACCAATAATATACTTACGCATTTCACGGTCAGTCAATGTGAAGTCACGAAGGTATTGAGGCAACTCTTTATATACATCTAAAGTTTCCAACAAGTTAGGATCACGATAACTACAGAAAATCATATTGCCATCATCATAGAAATTAGCAAATGCTCCGTAAGCACCACCTTGTACACGAATACGGATCCAAAGGTATTCATAACGTAAAATCGTTTCTAACACGCTCATTGGACCAACATGTTTAAAACCATGATCGATGAAGTTACCACCTTGCGCTACATATTGAACCTTACCAGCTGTAACGATACCATCGTTGCCAGATAAACGAGTGATTTGTAATACATCATTGCTTAATTCTGTAGCATTCCAAGTTTCAACGAAAGGTTTCATTAGATTTTCAAAGGCTTCTAATTCGCCTGCTTCACCAACGAACATAATATCTACATTGTTAGCACGGAAAATTTTACGAGCTACTTCTGCTAGTTTTTCTGGCAATAATGGCAAAGCCGCTGGATTAGATGCTAGCTCGCTGATTTTTTGATAGTAACCTAAATTGCCATTATCTCTAAACTTACCAACTGCAGAAACTTGAGCCATAACACGTTGACTCACGATAGAATTACCGCGGCGGAATGCCTCATTATCCCAAATAGCTTTGCTTTCTTGAACAAGCTCAGTTAAACGTTGATCATCGCTATAATCTGCTTTTTGAACTACTTCATTAATCAAGCGACATAAATCAGGTAATTTAGAATGTAATGCTTTCGCACGCACAATCATAAGAGGCGTAAATTTATCACGCTTACCATCTTTGCTGATGGCAGTAATATCAGAACTCAATCCCCCTAAATTCATATTAATATCTTTAGCTAGTGCTTCGTAGCCACGTTCAGATGTATCAACACGGCCAAGAATATCACTTAATATATCTGCGTAGAACAGCTCATCTTCTGTGAGGCAACTCAAGTTAAAGTATAACCCTACATAGTTAATGCCTTTTGTGAAAGTTGGCACAAAGTGTACTTTTGTATTACCAATCTTGCTTTCACGGCGTTCTACAGCTTCCATATTAGGATTTAAATCAGATAACTCGAGCAATGGAATAGACGCTAGAGCTTCATCACTATCTGGAGTTTCTTGACGAATTTTAAGGCGTTTTGTTTGTTCTACAATCGCGTCAATCTCCTCTTTTGTCATATTCGCTTTTACAGCAGCTAAATGTTCTTTAACCTCTGCATCTTTACGCTCTTGAAGGCCTCGTTCAGGATAGATAGATACAAGAACCTTATGGTCATTATTCAAGATAGAATGACGAATTAAATCTTCGAAATATGTACCAGCTAAGCCTTTTCGAATATTTGCTAATGCCTCTTCATAGTGTAATAATTCCAATGGATCATTATCGTATAGCCAATTATCCATCATGCGAATAATATAGGCCAAACCAATAGGACGGCCACCAAAATCACTTTCACGAAGAGCAAATTCAATGCTATTCAAAGAAGCTTCTAATAATTCTTTATCTAAGCCTTTATCACATAACTCTTGTAATGTGGACTCTACAATACATTGCAAGTCAGCTTGTTTATCTAAGTTTGAACCTGTAGCTTGTACTGTCCACATAGGTTGACGAATACTATCTAAATAATAGCCACTAATGTCAGAACCGATACCAGCTTTCACCAACGCCTGTTTAAGAGGTGCTGCAGGAGATGTTAACAAAGCATGTGTTAACACTTCAAATGCCAAGCTGTGTTCTGGTGTTACATCAGGCAATACATACGCAAAGGAGTGTAATGTACGATTGTCTGTTGGCTCCTCAGACCCTACACTATATGGATAGCTCACTACTTTACCTTCTGTAAATGGAGCTTGTAGAGCTACCTCAGTATGAACATCAATAGCATCAAAATGACTTAAGTACTCATCATTCAAGAATGCTAATTGCTCTTCAATATTCATATCACCATACAAGAAGATATAACTATTGGATGGATGATAGTGAACACGGTAGAACCCTTGGAATTCTTCATATGTTAAATCTGTAATATAATCAGGATCCCCACCAGAGTCAACACCATAGGTTGTATCTGGGAAAAGCTCACGCATCATTTGGCGTTCTAATACAGAGTCAGGAGATGAGTAAACACCTTTCATCTCATTGAACACAACACCTTTGTAGGTAAGTTCATCGTCTGCATGTTCTAGCTCATAATGCCAACCCTCTTGCATTACGATTTCTGCATCTTCACGAACACGTGGGTAGAATACTGCATCAAGATATACGTCCATCAAATTATGGAAGTCTTTATCGTTCTTACTCGCTACAGGATACATCGTTTTATCCGGATATGTCATAGCATTTAGGAACGTATTTAAAGAACCTTTTACAAGTTCAACAAATGGCTCTTTTAATGGGAATTTGCGAGAACCACATAGAACAGAGTGCTCCATAATATGTGCTACACCTGTGCTATTATGAGGTGTTGTTCTAAAAGCAATATTGAATACTTTATTAGAATCTGGTGAATCGATATAAATTAAGCGAGCACCAGACTTTTCGTGCTTCATTTCATAAGCGGTACCATTGATCTCATCAATGCGCTCAATGCGGTCAAGGCGAAAGCCAGAATAAACCTTATTTATTTCCATGCTGTCCCTTCTTTCTATATAAATAAAATGATTTCTTTCTCAACAATTAATTATACCATATCGATGACTTTATATATAGATGTTAAGAATAATTATCGAATTTGAATAGAAAAGCAAAAACATACCTTTTATACCATCATAGATTGTAATTCTATAATTTCATAAACAAATATGCTAAACATATTACAAAACCCCATAGGCATAGGCCTATGGGGTTTATGTTATTTAGTATGTTGCATTTGCCACTTTTGATTGCGGCGCAAGGTTAATAAGCCTTCTAACACTGCTTGAAATTGTACAAAGCTCATCGTATAGGGTGGGTACATATCAGGTACCACCTTATAAGAAATAGTAACTTCGGCCTTATCATAATCGTAGAAAATGCCATGTAAATTACTTACTGTAGTATAACCAGTTTGAGCTTGCTCCAATGTTGGAATAGGCTGATTTTTTAGATTTCCTAGTAGATCGCTAATGAAACCTTCCTTACGACCTTGGTCATTGAGCATTTCATCCATAAAACTACGTAGACTATCCATAAATAGATTAACCTCTTTGATCTAACAATAAGCCATTGTGGATTACACGAACAGCATCTTTAACGCGATCTTCAGCAACAAGGCAAGAAATACTAATTTCAGAAGTAGAAATGATTTCAATATTGATGCCTTCTTGGCTCAAAATATCAAACATTTGAGCTGCCACGCCTGGTTGACCTAACATACCTGCACCAATGATAGATACTTTTGCCATTCTTTCGTCGATATTTACAGCTTCAATATCAACAGTTTTTTGTAATTCTGCTAATACTTCACGAGCTAGTACAACATCATCCATAGCTACAGTGAAGATAAGGTCAGTTTTAGGTTCACCTACGGCGCGGATAGATTGAACAATCATATCAACATCCACGTTTTTTGCAGCCAATGCTTTGAACACAGTTGCTGCCACACCTGGTTTATTTTCAACGCCTACAAGGGCTACTTTGGCTGTATTAGTATCATCAGCTACGCCAGTAATTACGTGTTTATTTGCTTCCACAGTATAATCCTCCCGAATAATAGTACCTGTATTGTCACTAAATGTTGAACGTACGTGAATAGGTACACCATAACGGAAACCCATTTCTACAGCGCGAGGTTGCATTACACCTGCACCAAGACGTGCCATCTCAAGCATTTCGCCATATGTTACTTCTTCTAATTTGAAAGCCTCTTTTGCAACACGAGGGTCTGTAGAGTAAACGCCTTCAACATCTGTGAATATTTCACAAACATCAGCTTTCATAGCGCCTGCCAATGCAACAGCAGTTGTATCAGAACCACCGCGACCTAAAGTAACCATATCACCATATTCAGTAATACCTTGGAAACCTGCAACTACTACGATATTGCCTTCATCCAAAGCTTCAAATACGCGATTTGGATCAACGCCTAAAATACGGCCTTTATTGAATGTATCACTACTTGTAATACCTGCTTGGTCACCTGTTAAGGACATCGCTTTATGACCACGTTCGTTGAAAGCCATCGCCATTAATGCAATCGTTACTTGCTCACCTGTAGATAACAAGCGGTCCATTTCACGACCATAAGGCTTAGATGTTACCTCTTTAGCCAATGCTACCAAGTCATCTGTTGTATCACCCATAGCGGATACAACGATAACGACTTTATCGTCTTCTTTCTTCTCACGAAGGACGCGATCAACAATATTAAATATTTTTTCTGGTGTAGCTACGGAACTACCACCAAATTTTTTAACGATTAAGGCCACAATAATCCCTCATTTAACTTATTCTACTAAAAATCAATATGCATATACTTTACCACAAACAAATAGCACTGTAAAGGGATACAAGGCAATTTATCCACTATATAAAAACAAAACTCTTTTGAGTGCGGACACAACATTAGTGTGATTATTTCAGTTATCCTTAACATTTACATACAAAAAGACCAACCCTAAGGCTGGTCTTTATTAGTTGATTCAGTTAATTAAGCAACTGTAATTTCTTTTTCGGATTCCCACAAACCATGGATGTTGCAGTAGGATACAGCAATCAATTTACCAGATTTGTTCAAGGAAACTGCCAAAGAACCTTCAGAAATTGCGTGTACAGGGCCTTCGTTTGCAGTTGCGCCGTCACCATGTACGTTGAAGGAAATTTCACCAACTTCGAATGGCAATTGAGTACCTTCAGCTACAAAGTACAATTTAATCCATTCAATGTGATGTTCTACAGTGTTAGGATGTGCAATATCTTTACCAACGGACAATGTTACGTGGAAAGTTTCACCTGCTTTTACAGTGTCAACAGTTTCGATAACAGGAACGTGTTTTTCAGTAGCGAAATCGCCAGATTTAATGTAATCATGTACAGCCATAGTTAACCTCCTGGTTATTGTTATATACATACTTAATGTCAAGAATATTTAGCACCTTGTGCTTATGACTATATTATACATTTTCGATATGCTTTTAGCAAGAACTTTTTCGAAAATTTTAGATTTAATTATATTCACACTCTGCGTATTAGAACTCTATCCCCTTGGCGGCTTTAATGCCTTTTTCATAAGCATGCTTAACTACCTTCATCTCTGTTACTGTATCAGCCACATCAATGATTTCAGGTTTAGCATAACGACCTGTCAAAATTACGTGTAACCGCTCAGGTTTATGTTTAAGCATATCTACCACAGAATTCACATCAATAAGTTCATAATTAATGGCATTATTAATTTCATCCATAATGATAAGGTCCCATCGATCTGAATTTACTTCTTCCACTAATGTGTGCCAAGCCTCTTGAGCTGCTGCCTTATGGCGAGCAAGCTCAGACTCTCCTACTTCATCTCGTTTATAGTAAATAAATCCCTTACCCATGGAACGAATTTCTACTTGGTCCCCTAATCTGGAAAGACCTGCTAGTTCGCCATAGCCATTACCACTTTTAATAAATTGTAAGATTAAAACCTTAAGGCCTTGGCCAACAGCACGTAATGCCACGCCTAAGGCTGCTGTTGTTTTACCTTTGCCATTGCCAGTATTTACTAAAATTAAGCCTCGTTCACTCATAATTAGCTCCTTTTAGCTTTATACTTAGCGCATATATCAATAAAATGTTGTGCCCCTTCATCAGAACCAGCAAAGTTCAAATGTAAATACGATGCTAATACATTGTCAGTAGCATAGCCACCATCATAGGATTGAGGTTTGCGGCCCCCTTCTAAGTGGAATGCCCAAGGGAATTCCTCTACAGTTGGCTCCATAGTAGAGAAATGGAACTCATGACCACGAAGAGATGTATCAGCAGCACCTAACAAGGTATCTCGCTTAGCTGTAGCTGTAACATACCCTACTTTTTGTAACTTTTGTTGCATAATGCAATTAGCCGGTACAATACCTACCGTATCATATACGGTACCCTCAAAATCGTGGATGCTTTCACATAAATACATGAGGCCACCACATTCTGCATAAATAGGCATACCTTTTTCGTTGGCTTGACGGATAGATTCCTTCATTGACTCGTTACTAGAAAGTTGGAACAAGAACATTTCAGGGAAACCACCGCCAAATACTAGTCCGTCTACATCAGGAACTTCAAAGTCATTGAGAGGGCTAAAGTATACGATTTCTGCTCCCTTCTCCTCTAAGGCAGCTAAACTTGCGGGATAGTAGAAAGAGAACGCCTCATCATAAGCTACACCGATTTTCAGGTGCCTTTCAACAGACTTAGGATCAACTGCGTCTGGTAACTCAATCGGAGGCGCACTAGATGCGATTTCTAATAATTGATCGAGTTCAACCATTTTTTCAACAGCTTCACGAATTGTATTTATCGCTTCTGTTGGATCGATTTCAGTAACAGGTGTAAGGCCTAAATGACGCTCAGGAGAGTGCATACGATCATCACGATAAATAGCACCAATAACCGGAACACCAATCTTGTCCATGCCTTCACGGACCATGCGCTCATGATTGGCAGAGCCTAAGCGGTTAAGAATGACACCACCAAAGTTTACCTCTGGGTCATAATCACGGAAACCTTTTGCAATGGCAGCTGCACTTTCACCCATCGCCTTACAATCGATAACAAGCACAACAGGAGCATTCAATTGCTTAGCAATTTGGGCAGTGGAACTAACGCCTTCTCGACCACCATCATACAAGCCCATAACACCTTCAATAATAGCAAGGTCTACTCCATGCGCCATAGTAGCAAAGAAAGGATTTAATTTGTGAGGTGGCACGAGCCACGTATCTAAATTATAGCTGTCACGGCCGGATGCAATTTTATGAAAGCCCGGATCAATATAATCCGGGCCCACTTTAAAGGATTGCACCGTACGTCCACCATTTGCATAAGCAGCCAATAAGCCCGCTACGATAGTTGTTTTACCTACACCAGAGTTAGTACCAGCAATGACAACACGTGGAATATGTACTGTGTTCATAAATATTACCTCGTAATACGACGTGTTTGTTAACGGTCCTTACGTTTTGCAAGGATTGTAGACAAGTAGTTGAGTTTAGTATCTTTTGGCATGTTATCAAGGCCTACGAATACTTGCTCATCCGGCAAACCTACACGGCTAATCATAACCGCATCATCTGCCATATTGTGTTTAATCAATGTTTCTTGTACTTCATCAAAGTTTTTGTACACTTTCATGATTACCGCATCATCGGCAACAGCCAATACAGCATCGATTTTTTCTTTAGGTGCTGTCGCAGGAACGATAGCTAATACTTCTTCCTTCTCTACGATTGGATAACCAAGGTGAGAACCAATAGCACAGAATGCAGTAACGCCAGGAATTGTTTCGATTTCATGGCCTGTATTTTCGATCAAGCGATATACATACATATATGTGCTGTAGAACATAGGATCGCCCAATGTTAAGAATACAACGCTTTTACCTTGATCTAAGTAGGACAAGATAATGCGTTTTGCTTCTTGCCAGCCTTCCTCTTGTGTCGCATCGTCCAATACCATTGGAAATACTACAGGAACGATTTCTGTATGTTCTTGGATATATGGGGATGCAATATTAAGGGCTACAGAGCCATCTTTCTTTTCTGTTTTAGGTGTGATAATAATATCTGCTTCACCTACGATGCGAGCAGCTTTCACAGTCATTAATTCAGAATCACCAGGGCCTACGCCAATGCCATATAATTTACCTTTCATGGGGTTCTCCTATTCTTATAGTTACAATCTATTTATAAATTTCACATCTTTTATTATAACTAATTTATACAAGATATACAAAGATACTATTTAATATTTGGAATCGTAGGGCGATGTGAACTACGTTTACCATACAAATCATCGATACAATCTTGCACATGTTGACGGAAGATATCGTGAATTGCCTCATATTCGCCAAGGGCACTATGAATTGGTTTAACTGCATAACCATAATCGGCAAGTTCATTAATAACGCTATCCTCTTCGTCACCAAAGAGATCATTTTGTGCATGATCCCCAAGGACTAATAATAATGGATGTACATAAATTGTGTTTGGCCGTTTACCATCGAGCCATTCCCATGGCATAGCTACATCTGCTACATATGGCGCATTTTCTAGTACTGCAATACGCACATTCGTAAGTCCATCACGAATTAATTTAAACTGTAAATTACCATATGAGGAGTTGCCAGAACCAAGCCCACCATGACCGACTAATAGCAAACCATCATCTTTGGAAATGTTAAGTGGCTTAATAAAATGATCAATCAAGATTTGATAATCATTAGGATGCTCTTCTTGGCCCATGTAGTATACGAGTGGTCTACCTACGCGTAATACTTCCAGTTGCCCCTCTCCTTCATGAGCGAGAATATTATTTTTCAACTTATCAAACTCTTCACCACCTGTAAAATGTAGTGGTTGCACATAAATATGTGTATAGCCTTCTTGGATAAGTGTTTCTAATGCACCTTGCTCAGTAGGAATCTCAATCCCTCGTTCACGCAACCGCTTAACGATGATACGAGAGGAAAATGCTAATTCCACCGTATAATCTGGATAGGATTTACGGATATACTCTACTACGGAGTCAATATTATGTTCACGAGCACTGTCAACAGTGGACCCAAAGGCAACAACTAAAATAGCTTGTTTCATGGAAGTCTCCTTATCTATTTAATACTGTATCTTAATCATACCATAGACGACACGTTAGGGGCATACCATGGGACGTATAAAATAGATATTATAAATATCTTTCATAGTAAAAGTAAAAATCCTCCTCATTGGATTTCCAACAAGGAGGACTTTCACGTATGTAAAGGAGTGTGATGAGATGTATGTCAAATTATGTGAGAGACTAAATTAAGAAATCATACCTTGCGCTTCCATGCGAGAATTTGTCATAACAGGTTTTACAGTCTCGCGAGGCATGGGACGCTTTCTGTCGGACATGCGAATAGCTTGACCTAAATGTTTCAAGAATAAATCTTGTACATAAGGATTTTCACCAAGACCTTCATTCCAAATATCTACATTATACCCTTCTTCAGCAAGCAATGCATAAATGGAATCAGAGCGGTCACCGCCAAGGTAGTCCATTAAATGTGTAGAACCGATGAGTGCCAAAGGTACTACTAACAAATCTTTATGCCCCATACGATCAAGCAATGTAAGTGCCTGTTTGAATGTAGGGAAACCATTTGTCGTAAATACCACTACATTTGGTGCGGCACCATACATGGCTTTCAATTGTAATGTACTGAACTCTAATTGGTTTTGACCATTTGCCATGAGTACTACAGATTTATTAAGCGCCTTTGTATTAACATGACGCACAATGCTCTCTAATGTAGCTTCATAATCGTCAGCATAATTTTTTACACCTAATGATGTAAGCAATGGTTTACCAATGTTCACTTGATTAAAACCATATTCATTGCTATGTAAGAACTTCAATGCTTGTTTACGCATTTGTTGGTAACACTGATCTGCTACCAATGTTATAGGTTGAATGTATACCTCATCGACACCCAACCGAGCAAAATCCTGCATAGCATCTGTGAAAGAAGAAATCTTTTCATCATACTTCTCATTCCACTTCTCTACTAATGCATCAGATAAAAATACACGACGTACCTCCATATCGCTATACATGGAACGTACTTTTTTCTCTATACTGCCGATGGATTTCTCCACAGCATCTTGATAAATTGATCCAAAGGATGCAATAATTATGCCTTTCATATGTGACCTCCATATCGCTCATACATGATACAATCTCCATAACTGAAAATTGTTATCAACTACTATGTGTCAATAATACATGATTGAACTACGAAAGTCAATGAGAAATATTATCACTAATTACACTGGCATCAATGTACCGCCATGAACCTTTAAATAATATTAGATATAGTACATATACATTTACATAAGGTATGAACACCCCAAATAACCAAAAAGCACTACTATAAGAATCATGTAACCGCTGAATGAGTACTTTTAATAAATATATAAAACACCAAATCAAAAAAATAGCTACAATAGATGATAAAAATATATTCTTTAATAATATTGTAGGTAAAATAGTCCCTATTGAATAAATTAATATTACAAGTAATAGAACCATGAATTGATATACTATATAATAATATATCAATTCACCTCTTGATATACGGCCCTTCCAGTTAAATAACTCCAGCGATAAGATTTTTTTTAAAATCGGTAAGATTTTATATAAGGAAAATTCATCTAAAAATTGTTCAAACCCGCCATAGTCAATTCTTATATAGCTAGACCCCACCTTTTCAACACAATTTGATAAGCCATAGTCATTATTATATTCATTACTAGGAAACAAAGATAATATTAATAACCCTACTACCAATATGTTTAAATTAACTGACATATTTGTAATCAAGGAATCCTCTGTATATGTTACCTCTAATATAGGTGGTAAATAATTGAAATAATTAGTATACAACGTATATATACCGGCTACTATTACAAATCCTGAAATCCATTTTTTATTAACATCTAGAACTCGTCTAATTGCTAGTAAAGAAAAAATTACTAACGATATTCCTAAATTAGCATATCCAATTAAAGACACTACACTCTCTTCATACTCTGGTAAGGAATTAAATGTTAGTCCTGGCATAGCAATATAAGAAAAATATACTAATATTATAGAAAGTAAGTAAGGAGTGCGAGTAATACGCCATGATAATATTAAAGATTTAACGTTAGTTCTTAACAAAAATAACTCGTTCTTAATTGCTTTTGCGCTTATAATATCTTTCAAGATCATATTTTGTAATATCCTTCCACCCTTGATCAAATAAAATTTTATATTTTCCATTCTCCTCTTCTACAATATAATCTCTCCCATTACCTTTATTGGTCCATTGTGTAGCACTGGTATCTGGATGAGTAGTTAAATAACCCTCTGCACGAACAGTTTCAATTGGTAATCCAGAGTATACTTTATTTACTAACCCTAACGATTCACTATCAATGGGACCTTCTTCCTCTCTAGAAGAAGAAACTTCAGCATTAAATTCTAACGGAAGACTAACAAAATTACTATTACTTGAATCGTATGTAGGGCTCTTTATGGAAAGTAAATTTCCACTTTTTAATTTTTGATAAAAATCAAACAAACTTATTTTAACATCAATAGTATTATTTTGTTTAAACTTGAAATTATCAACCCCTCTAATTTCAAGATCTGTATGGGATAATTTAAAATGGGGATGTTTTAAATCAACATCACTATTATCAGAAGGCACACTCTTTTTACTGTATCCACCATAAGAACTATCTATTGTAAAATCGGCAGGTTCATTATTATATACAATTTTAGGAGGTGCTATAAAATCAAGTTTTTTCAAAAAATCTGTCAAATTATAGCCATAACTAATTTTATCAGTATATATTATACTATTAGGACTATTGCCCCTACGTGTTGCAGCTCCTACAAAAAATACAGATGCACTATCTTCTTTACCAGCAGATAGGCCACTTAAATCCCTTCCTACTTTACTAGTACTCCATTTAAAGGCATCAAGAGCTACCTTATTATTATTACCTACACCACCACTAATAGACTCACTAATAATTTTTCTAGCCTCACTATCAAGATTAATATACCAATTATTAGCAGTCCAATATCCATTAGACTCAGATCCAACCCATTCCGGCTTATAACCTTCTCTTAGATATTTATTACCTAAAAAATCACCTGTAAGTGTTATAGTTTTATCCGCATGATATTGGATTAATTGTCCATCCGAATCTTGATAACCGGTAGCAACAACTCTCTTTTTAGAGTCTTCATTTGGATTAGGATTATAATACCACCCAACTTCATCATTACCAGTATAAAATGCACCATCATTTCCAACTACAGTTTGGTATCCACGTCCCTCTAGAACCTTCCCCCAAGTTTTATTCATTGGTTGAACTGAACCATCCGAAAGAGTATGATATGCCATTCCAGTGTCTGTATCTGCCCAAGTTGAAACAATATAAGGAGCTCCAACATAACTTTCATATTCTTCACTATCTGTACTACCGTTTTCACTTATACCATTATGTGATTTTCTTATTCCTAAACCATACCTTTTAAGTGTTTCTTGATCTTTATTTTTAATATATCCAGCAACAGGAATTATTGCACTTCTTTTAGAAAAACTATTATATTTAGTTCCATATTGTGCTTCAGTTGCCCCAGTAATCGGAGATTTACCAAGCCCATGATTTACTAGGGCCCCTAAACTTGCACTTAGCCATTGTGCTACAGCAGGATTAGATTTAGCAATTTTTTGAATTTCACCAATCAAAGCTTCATTTGTTGCACCAGCATAGAATCCACTGCCTTTAGGGTTTCCCGCTATACGTGCAGATGTTTCAGCGACTACTGCATGTGCTAATGCTTTTGCAGCTTTTCCTTCTTTTGTTTTAGGCTCCCAATAATGGAGTTGCTCAAAAGCATCTTTAGCAAATAATCGTGCTAGTTCTTGCCGTTCTTCTACCTTTTTCTTATCAAAAATAGTATCAAGTTTATTTAGACTATTTTTAGTATCTTTGGAAATCTTATTAATATCAATATTAGATGATCCTGTTGTTATTGTACCATTAGCAATAACAGACTTTGTAGTACTTTCAGCTGATTTTTCTGAATCTGGCAATAATTTTGGTAATAAGCCTAGAGAATTATATACAGCATCTTTACCTGCTTGACTTAAATTTTTAAATCCAGATACAGATGTATAACTTAAACCTGTATTACTAGATTTATATTCAGCTTTATTCTTAATATCTTTAACTGTTAAGGAATTCGTTGATAATTTATTCTTGTCTGCTGTTGCCTTACTATCAATAACAGCACCTTCTAATGTAGTATTTCCTTTAGTTGTGATATCAAATCCTTCAGAACCTGCATATAGTCCAGCTTGCTCCGTAACACTAGCATAATCACTAGTCATTTTACCTTTTGAATATTCTGCAGATACTCCACCTAATTTTGTACCACTGGTAGATATGCTAAATCCTACATTTTTCTTTTCGCCTCTATAGGTCTCACTATCTTGCAAGCTTTTAATTGTTAAATTACCGCCTATTTGAGATTGAATGGAATCACCATATACTTTTGATCCCACAATAGCAGTATCAGCTCCAGAGTTTGTTATTACTTTATTTCCTTGAACAACCGTCCCTGAATGAGTTGTTTTAATTGTAGTACCATTTTCATTTGCTTTATTATAATTAGCATCAATACCTAACAAACCACCACCATTAACACTAAGGTTAGCCCCTATTGACCAGCCCTTACTATCATATTTATCAGTTATACTAGTTGTATTTGTTCCAGCTTGCAAGGAGAGATTTCTACTTGCATCCAATTCAACAGATTCTCCTCGAATGGTTTCCCCAATAGCTAGTATATCTCCTGAATCAGTCCTAGTTGGTTTTGTAATTAATTTAATTCCATTATCAGATACTATATGTCCTCCTGCATATTTACTACTATCTAATCTTGATTCACTTCTACTTTTACTAGAGCCAACACTTACATGAATATTAGCTAATCCATCTTTTTTTGCTCGTTTATTTTCTTTGTATTGCTTTTGATCTCCATTTATGTCTTTTAAGTCATTATAGCCTTTTGCTTTTTCATAACTTGCTTCTTCAGCTAATCTTTTTCTCTCTTTTTCTAATGCCTTTCTAGTTTTATCGGTTAATTTATTATTTTGTAGAAGACTATCAATTTCTTTTACTTTTTGTTCTTTAAGTATTCCAGACGCTATTGATTTTTGTGCTTCATCTCGTACAAAATCAGGGGTAAAGTTTTTATACTCTTGAATCTTACTGTACCCTTTTTTAAGTTCCTTACCAGCTTCGAGAGATTCTAAAGTGCCTAAGCGTTTATCATCACGACTATTAGCCTTACGTTGTAATCCACGTGCAGTAGTCAGTGCGGATGCAATAGAACCACCCAAACTAACAGTTAAACCAGATTGTTTCTCTTCATGCACCTGTTTCGATGCCACAGTATCATGTTTACCATCAAGAGTAATATCAGAAGCACTAACTTCAATATCATCTTTACCAATTATATCAGTACTAGTGAGATGTGCTTTATTATTAGCATCAATACTAATTTTTCCATTCGCAGAACCAATTAATGTATTTACATTAGTTTTAGAATTTCCTTCTAATGTATCAGTAACTTTCTTGCTACCAATAGTAAATCCTATACCAGCGCCCATTAAGCCAGATTTTTTACTATATTGATATACATCATCACGTTGAGTTTCTTCACCTGAATCTGTTCGCACGTCATTACCTGCAGATACGGATACATCTTTTGTCCCTAAAATATTAGAACCTGTTACAGAAACATTGCGATTAGCTTTCACATTAATCGTATCTCCACCAATTGTTGAAGATAACACACCTGTGTGCTCATGATCCGTACGTATGATATTAGTTGTACGAGATAGTAAACTCTTTTCTTTGTATTTTAGACCATATTCATCACGACTATAACTGTTCCCATTAGTGATGTTAACATCATTTCCGGCTTCAACAGATGTGGCACCATGTTCACTATTAACAATACCATTACGGATATTTACATCATTTCCTGCACGTAAATTAACATGACTATCACTTAAAATAGCTGTACCTAATTCTGTACGGCGATCGGTACGATTATAGTTATCACTATTAACAGTCATATCCTTTTTAGAAGATAATGCTTCTGTTGTTAAGTTAATATTCTGCCCAGCCTCAATCGTTGCTTTAGAATTATCTCCAGTATGAATAATAGCACCTTTAAGATTAACATCTCGTTTAGCAGATAAAACTAAATCACCATCTTTTGCTACACCAATAGTACCTTGACGACTAACAATATCGTGATGTTCTAATCTATCTACATGAGCACCTACATTAATATCACGACCAGCATTAATAGTAACCTGTTTATCACCATGAATATTACCTGTATTTATTACATCTTGAGATGCTTTAATATTTACTTTACGTCCATCGATACGGCCTGTATTTTGTACATCATGAGCTCCTAATACAATTGTGTCCGCAGTCATAATGCCTTGATTTAGAATATCTGCATTAGTATTGCTAACAATGGCTTTACCACTTATGATTCCACCCATTGCATCAACTGATTTTGCAGGTTGTTTCGCTAAATATACTTTAGGATATAGAACTTGTTGAGCTTTTCCATCTACTACAACTGTTTTAGTTTCTAACCACACCATATCAGTCGTTATAGCTTCCATTTGTTCTTTAGATAAAGCAATTCCTGGAGCTAATTTAAAGGCTTGACCAAAGGCTATACCAGCCTCTAATAACGCTTTATATTCAGCCTCATTATCTGTATACCCTTCTAAATATTGTTTGCCTGTAGCTGATACTATTTGCTCATTAATAAGCTGTTGCTCATAGAATCCATCACCTAAACGTTTTAATCGTCTTTCAGGGTCATTCGCTAAGGCATCAATCATATATTGAGAGGATAGAAAATTCTTTCTATTGGTAAACGCAGAATCAGTCTCTATCAAAGCATTAGCTGTAATATCTGGATGAATTTGATATAGCGCCTCTGTTGGTAAGGATAGCCCATCTATAGTATGACTTTCTTTGCCTTTGCCACCACCAAAACCATAAGGATCTAAACTATCATTTACCTTAGCAATAGTAGCTTTAGACAATGTATCTTCCGCATGCTCTTGAATAGCCCCAATTGGCTTTACATTTTCTTCAGTAATCGTTGGAGTCATATAGACTTCTGGATCCCATCGTCTACGCTTCTTTTTTCCTCCAATGTGGTGACTTTTAGGAACATCTTTTGTATAGCTTTCTTGTGTAGTACCCGTTATATAGGTCTTATCACTCATAGAGTCGGATATATTTTCTATTCGCCCCTTAGTTTGAATCGTCCCTCCAGAAATTACTTTACTGTTATCATTATGGAGAATGCCTGTTGTTACAACATCACCACCACTACTAATAATACCTGGATCATCATTAGTTACTTCTTTATGAGTATGCTCTGTTTCAGTTCGAATAATCGTAAATTTATGAACTCGGTTTTCACGTTTATCCATTTCCTTATTATAAGCTTCATCTTCAGCAGTCTTAACAGGTTTTACATGAGGTGTACCATAGCCACTTGTATCATCAGCGTAAGGGAATTCTGACTTATCAAAGACTTGGCCTGCTAACTTATGGTGTGGGTCATTAACTTTTAACTTATCAGGATTTTTATTAATTCCATCTGAAACACGCTTTACACCTAATGCAACATTTTTATTATTCACCACAGGAGTATCTAATTCAATAGCCTTAACGGCTTTAATAGTCGCTCCCGTATTATTGATACCTTGTTTTGCCGTAAGGTCCATAGTGCCACCACTATAAATGAATCCCTTACCCGTATTATCTATTATATCTGTATTTATATCAACGTGATTGCGACCTGCAATGACACCAGCCTTATGCGTATCTAATTCTTTTTTTATGGCAGCAACGTTCTCTTGTGCTTCATCATAGGTCTTTGTTAACTCTTTAATACGTTGACGATGTGCTTCTAACTCTGTTTTAGTTTTATATTTTGTGATATCAGCATTCCATTCAGCATCTAGATCATTTTTTGCTTTTTCTAACTCCTTACCAGCTTTATGGTAACGCTGTTCTATTTCAGAATTTGTGTGATTTATAACTGTATTTGCATCAATAGCTACAGTATCACCATAAATGCGTCCACCTTCATGGTTATCTACGGATTTAGCTTTTATGGCCGTAGTATTTCCAGAGTTAATAAGACCGCTATTATTTACTGTTTCTTGGCTATTTACAGTCGTAGATGCATCACCTTGAACCACACCACTATTGTGAATATCAATGCTTTGACCAGCTAACGTAGTGTTTCCATTACTCGTAACACCACCATCAACTATGATTTTGCCATCACTAGTAATACTAGATGCTTGTGTAGAGCTCACTACACCTTTCACATTTACACCAAGACCAGTATTGGTACCTTTCATGGTAATAGAATTAGCATACATACCACCAATAGCAGAGACATCTAAACCAACATTGCTTGAATTCCCGATTTTTTGAGTATCTAATGTTTTAGCATCTATTGTATTTTTGCCAGTACGAGTTTCAATTGTATTAGCCCACACTCCAGCATTTACATTGGTTGCTTCTGTTAAAATCTGTAGAGAATTAGCATCTTTAGCATTAAGACCATTTCCGTTAATAGAAATACGTCCTTGCTCTACACGATAGGAGTTTAAATTTCCCATTGGGTCATATTCTGTTTTACCTGTAGTTAATACTGCTCGATCTGTATTGATAAAGCCACCACCATCTACAGTAATACCATTTGGATTAGCTACAACTACGGAAGCTTTACGACCTGCTACCTCAATAAACCCTTTCATATCAGTTGGATTATGCGATATAACCTCGTTAACAATAACATTGGCAGAACCGCGCATCATATTAGCATTACCAGGTACATAGCCACCTAATTTTGTATTAGACATTTGGTAAGAGTTATTTAGAATTACACCATTTTGCGGTACATTAAAGTTAGTATAATCATTTCTAGATACTCCACCAGCACTAGGGCCTGCAACATTGACTAATGTAATACCATTACCAGCTTGTCCAACCGTAGCTTGTCTTTCATGTGGTGCATTTGTGTCAACTTCGATAGGGTTTGCTGCATAGACAAACGGAACTACTAATGGGTCAACAATCATTAAGCCCATTGTAAGCCAAACGGCAATTTTATATTGTAATCGCTTTTGTTTCATAATTACTCTCTCTATTAATACATATACTCAAACTATTTAGAATCGTATACCAGCTTGGAAACCTGTAGTTACAGAGTCTGTTCTATAACCACTTGGTTTATATAAAGGGACACCGACAAATACATCATAGAACAATCCAGATTTAAACTGCCCTTTCATCCCTAAACTAGTACCAGCGATAAATTTACCTGTTAATACATCTGTACTTGGACCATATATAGCGCCAAAATCTACATTAGCATAGATACTTGAGCGCCATTTAGGGATATAGCTAGCAATTTCATTACGCATATACCAACCACTTTCAGCCATTAATGTATTCTCACCATCAAATCCTTGTACCGTATATCGATTACCAAGACTAATCATATCTCTAGAGAATAAACGTTTATCCCCTAATGTCCATTGTCCATGGAATGATGTAGTAATACTTGCAGGTCTATGCCCCCATGTACGAGGCATTTGATAATCTACATCCACTAAAAGTTGTGTAAATCGAGTACTTGGTGCTCCATTACCATACTCAGGTTGTGAACCAAACCAACCAACACCTTGTTTAATAGCCGCTCTAGAATATAACGTGTTTTGTTTGATATATCTTCGTTCTGATATACCTAGTTCTACAGAAGCGGTATTAGCACGTTGTACAGCAATCTCTACATCATTAATATAATTTTTGGCATTACGCTTGCTAATAATAATATCCCAACTACGTTTAGTTGTTCGATCTCGATGGAATACATGATTCCATGAACCTCTAACTGTCTTGGCATGGCTAGAACTAATAAATGGAGTAGCCATAGAATTAATTGTTTGGTGATATTTCATATCACTATAAGAGATACTAAATGTATCTTTTCCTCTAGGTATAGAATACGAAATAGTATGATTTCTAGTACCTTTATGTTCACCATCTTGAGCTGCATCTCGATTTATACTTAAATTTAAAGAATCGTTGGCATTAAAGACACGATCAATACCTATTGCTGCAGTCCACTGAAGTTTTCCCGTTTCTTTTAATCCAGAATCATCTATGGATACCATCCCATGGATAGGTGGCTTTTTAGTGGTTTCAAGTACAATATTTGTAGCCAATGGTTTAGAACCAGGTTCAAGCTCAACAGACACATTTTGAGAGCCTAGACTTTTCATTTGCTCTATACCTTGCTCTATATTACGAATATTTAAGATATCTCCTTCACGAATAGGAAATGCATTTTCCCATGGTAATGGCTGTACGTAAGGTTTATATAATATAGACTCTACTCGACCTAGTTGTAAATTGAATTGTAAATTACCTGAAGCTAAGAATTGTGATGGAATACCAATTCTAGAAGTAACATAACCATGCTCAATTAGTGCATTATTTAGTCTATTAGATAAGCCATTTATATCTTCAAGGGTAAGTCTACGATTCATAAATGGTTTAATTGTTTTTCGTAGAAAGCCAAATTCTTTAGGTACATCTAATTGAAGTTTCTTTTTTTGAGCTTCATAATACAAAGGACCTTTAATCAATCGTGCACTTGCTACAGAGCTATTATCTACAAACGTAGTTTGATCCATAGTTGAATTTGTCATATCATTATATGTTAATTGTGCAGATTGACTAATAGGCTCTTCAACAATACGTATTTGAGATACAAAAAAAGATGGTCCTACATGTGCTGGCTGTTGTGCCGGTACTGTATAACCATCTTGTGATGATAAAGATCCAGATGTACTATCTAATCCACCTGTTTGTACTGTAATTCGTCCCTCTCCAAACCGCGCCTCTCTCGCTAATTGCTGTTCTCTCGCTCTATCTAGTTGTGCTTGTGTATCAATTGGTCTAGCACCATAAATATGTATTGGTAGCATACAGGCTAAACTTAGACAGAAAAATAGCTTTCTTTTCTTCATATATCCTCTCTTTTACATAAACAATATATAAATTTGTAATTTATTATATTTTGTTTTTTTTTAGGAAGTCAATATAAGTAATATGAAGATGTATTATTTCTATATATAATTATTATAT
>OBXA01000762.1_pt1 | contig 22779 bp, 21 predicted proteins | sample 1538121 | NCBI WGS metagenome assembly OBXA01 (sample SAMEA2580133, study PRJEB22360) | human gut metagenome | biome: human gut; feature: human-associated habitat; material: faeces | place: Denmark | collected 2008/2010 | reverse complement strand
TACCATAATGAGTTTCCAATACAATCTTTAACGGACTATTTGCAAGATCATTTTCTAAGTCAATCTCTGATAGATACAGACCATAATGTGTAGCCTGTGCGCGTATATATGAATTCAATTCTTTAGCAGTCTTATCCGGTTCAGTTTCACACGGCCATTCATTCTCACTTTTATGTTTCTCCCAATAGTTGCACAAATCGTTATCAGTTCCAGAACGTAAACCTTTGAGAATCTTCATAATACGTGAGATACCAGCATAATAATGCTTTTCAGGATTTTTTGTAGGCTTAGAAAAAATATCATTGTCCGTCCTTAATGTCCACGGTATATTCAATGCATTGCATACGGCAACATATGGTTCAAATCCAACACCTTCAACTGAAAGAATAGAAATATTGAACCGATCTAAGTCAATGTTAAGAGCTTTAGCTAATGCGTTATAGAATAACACTTCTGATGTTCCTTCAACAAGAAAGACACCATCTGCAAAAAACACTTCTGCAGAAAGAGCATTTAACCGATAACTAAACTCATTTATAACTTCCTGTAGAATAGTACTGCATCCACCACAAGCTGAGTGAGTAAATTTAGCTTTAGAATACAATCGAACTATACATTTAGAATCAAATCTTGATGCAATATGTGGTGAATGCGAAGTAATAAGTACTTGATCATTAAAATGATTTTGAATATATTCCGAAAGTTTGCGTTGTTGATGCGGATGAAGATGTGCTTCTGGCTCTTCTATAGCATAGAATGTTACACAATCAATATTTTTTGAATATTTTGTTTTGCAATCCATGTTGCTAGAAAAATTTGATTATTTCTACCATCACCACCTAAAGTAAAGATATGGTCCTCAGATGAATATGCAAGTTTTAAATTTTTAAGTAGTTTATCTGCATCACTTTCACCAGCAACAAACTTTATACTTTGATCCTCATTATGTATAGATAACTCATCTAGTTCTTGGTTGACATGATCAAGAGCAGAAGCAATATAGTTCATAGAGTTAAGTTGTTCATTAATACTATCTAATTTTTCTTGAATCTCAATAGATGTTTTTTCATCAGAAGTAATTTTATCTTCAGATAATTTCTCCTTTGCAAGTTGAAGTATTTGTGCACGCTCTCGTTTTAAAAATCCTAAAAGATCTCTATTTGTATCAACACATTGCATATTCAAACGACGAATATATTGTCGAGTAGTAATTTCTTCTAATGTATTTTCACTGAACCCTACAAATAATTTATAAGCCTCATTTTTAGAGTTTGCATAACGAATCAATACCGTTCCGTCTTTCACAGCACCTGAAAAAGCACTTAAAAGACATTCTTCAACGACATTCGTAATCGTAACTGTAATTTCAATCTGATCCGCTTTTGAATATGCATTGTAGTCACTATCAGAAAGTTCCAAATCACGCTCACTGATACTTTTATCAAACAGTAAACGTAAAGCGTAAATTAAATTCGTCTTTCCAACGTCATTAGCCCCAATAATTAAAGTCTTATCTTGGAAAGTGATTTTTTCATCATCAAAATTTCGGAATCCTTTTATATGTATATTTTCAATTCTCATTTTTTCCTCCATCCTTATCAAGCATAATTAATCTCTATTATACAATCTCATACTAAAACGCAGTCAAAGCTTCAGTGATAAATCCTTCGTTTAGTCGAAAACCACTTCTTCTTCGGCTATGTGATAGATGTTAATCTGATTTTCTACATCCAATTTATTAACTATCCAACCTTTAAATTGACATAACTGAATAAAATCTTTAATTCGGTTTACTCCATTGATTTCCTTTAGAGTTACAATTACGCCAAATCTCATGTTGTAACCATCTTTTTCATTTAATCTTTCTTTAGTTTTTACACTTAAGCCCCATAACCCATTTGAATTATTTGGTTTTGGTTGTTTTTTCTTTCCTGTAGGCGTCAACAATTCATCACGCAACAATTTGATGTTATCCCATTTTCTATACTCTTTTCGAGCTTGCCCTTCATAAAGAATGATTCTCTCATCTTCAGATTGTTTATTCTTATTAATGGAGTTGATTCCTATTTTCCCATTCTTTTTCTTTTTCAATGTACCGAAATGAATATCTAATTCAGTATTCGTATAGTCTACGCCTTGGTTTCTAGAACATTTTGGAAAATAGCATAAAGTAGCTTTAGCCACAAACGGGAATTTTTCTTTATCTTCGGGAACAGGAATATTATATGCAAATGTATCATAATCCAATGTGAATCCGTTGATCATAAATTTAATTTCATCATCCGGCGTTTCGATTATTTGATTAATATGTTTTGGAACAACACCATAACCTATTTTTTGTGGGCTATACTTTTCGTTATTCCATCCTGCTGCTGAGTCAATAATCAAAGCCTTCGCTAATTCTCTTGTTAGACCTAAAACATCAATCAAATAAGATAATTTTCTTGCAATCCAAGGAGCAGCAAAGGATGTTCCGCGCACAAATTTTTCTCCTGAAGGCGCGTATGCTTTTATTCTCTTATCATCGGTGCCACCATAATAGCTTACATCTGGTTTATTGAAAAAAGATAATACCAAACCTTCTCTAGTATAATCGGCTGGTTTACCATTAAAATCAACTGAATTAACAACTAATGAGTTAATAGAATCTGCAGGAGCTCCAATCTTTTTTGCGTTAAATCGTGATGTTTTATTTGTACCTGCAACAACAAATATCACATCATTCTCATATTGGATTTTATCTAGAATTGCTGCTTCCGGAGAAATGAAGTTTGAATTAATTTCTAATGCAGAACCTAAAGATAAATTCCAGACTTTTATATCTCTATTCGATTCTACAATTTCCTTTATGGCTCTCATTACTGCAAATGAACTAAAGCTACCACTTTTAGCAACACCAAAATGTCTAACCTTAAATCTTCCACATCCGTCATCCAGTTCTTTATTGATGTTTGGTCCATCAACAATAATAGAACTTACCATCGTGCCATGATCATAGTCTGATTTTTCCAATACATTGCCATCAACCATATTTTTAAATTCAACCCATTCAGAAAAATACACTTTCTCATCAAACATTGTGTCAATGACTCCAATTGTCGGCTCATTTCCAGGGTGTGGTATTGAGATACTACTTTTTTCACCATCTTCAAAAGATTCTTTTTCAAACTTGGAAATATCTGTTACTGCCATTGAGATTAAATATGGAGCTTTAGATAGTAACATCTTATATTGATCAGGTCTAAGTAAAAGTGTTGTCTCATCAATACTCCTTACATCTAAAAAGTTAATATCTAATTGTTTCATGATGTCCGAAGTTTTGGTTCCCGTTTCATAAATTGTAACGATTGCCTTATCATTCATGTCACTCACATCTTGATCTACGCCAAATTTTTCAACATAAAAAGCATCAACAATCGTATTAACAAATCTTGTTCTTGATACTTTGATTTTCGTTTCATCTTCGAACAATTTTTTATACTTTTTCGAATTAATATCATTTATAGTGTCATGACTAATAACATTACCAAAATAATTTTGAACAGCAGATATTACATTTGCGAGATTTTCTATAGCAGCATCTAATTTATAACTTTCTAAACAATGAGTAATAATATGTTTTGGATTGGTTTCATCCGTAAACTTAGCTCCTACAATCGTATCATTGTTTTTCTTTGAAGAACTTTCTAATATGCCTTTGATTCGATTTGATTTGGCAACCACTGTGTTATAATACACACTCACTAGTGGATTGATTTGTAATTTTTCATTTTGCCAAAACTTTTGTACATTCATTAAATCATTCTTCAAATCCATCAAGTGTTCAACAGTCACAAATTTATTCTTAGGCAAATTGATGGCTCCCATAGAACTATTTTTCCCGTGTTCAAAAGTGCCTTTTAATTGTAAAATTTCATTCATATACAATTACTCCTTTAATTCTCTTTGTACTTGGCTTTTTGATATACCTGTAAGTATTTCAATCTCTCTAACAGTGAATCCTTGACTTTGTAAATGTTTTAGATCCTTTATATCCTCTTTATAAAAACTCCTATATACTCTTCTTAAATAATCAAATTCATCATTCGGATTACTAAATGCCAAAGAAGTTCTTATAATGTTTTTCAAATCTCCAGGATAAGGTATAATTTCTACAGAAGAAATTATTTTTCTGAACAATCTCATATTACTTCCAACATTTTTAAACTTAGACAAATAATGTTTTAATATGGTTACAGAAATTTCAACTAAATCTTCATGAGAATATCTATTAAAATCAATGACTGAATCAAATCTTCTTACTAAAGCCTTATCAAAATGATTAAATAGATTTGTTGTCGCAATTAAGAGTACCTCGTCATTTAGATTATCCAATCCCTTTAGCACAGAAGTGGTTGCTCGTCCCATTTCTCTTAAATCATTAGAATCCGTCCTATCTAATGCAAGTGCATCTATTTCATCAAATAAAACAACAACTTTTTCTGGTGAAAACAAGCCATTTATTTCATCAAATAATTGTGCTATATTTTTTGCAGTTTGACCAAGCTTGCTGTCAATCAAAAACGCAAAATCAACCATATACAATTCTCTATCAAGAATGCGCGCTATCTGTTTTGCAGATTCTGTTTTCCCAGTTCCTGGTGCACCTTGAAACAAGAACTTGTTAACACCGATTCCATGCCCAGCCGCATTTACTATTCCCACTATATCGTCCTTGATACAATCTGGTAGTGGTAACGGGTCTCCATTAACCTCTAGTTTCTTTACAAAAGCCAAATCATCCTCTTCCATCTGTGGAACAAAAGTATTCGCGTTTGATAAAAGTGCCATAATATATTCAGCTAGTTGATAATCACCATTTTTATCAAATTCATTTGCTATTTGATAAGCCTCGTTTCTAAAGGCAGAGTCATTTCTTTCTGCATGGTATTTTATTAAATTTATAATATTTGCCTTTTTCATTTTGATACCTTCCATCTCTCTTGTTATCGTTGCTTCTATTTTAACATAGTTGGGACACATATTCAATGAATGGGACATAAGTTGATTTATACGTTTATAAAAAAACGCCTGGAGCTTGTCTCTTGGCGTTTGATTTGTTCTATCCTAATTTCTTAAGGATGTTATCTAATTGTGTTTTAGTCATTTCTAGCTTTTCTGTGTAAGATGCTAGTTTTTCTTTTTCTGCGTTGACTTTTGCTTCTGGTGCTTTATTGACGAAGCCAGGGTTTTTCAACATGCCTGAACAACGTTTGATTTCGTTTTCTAGGCGTGCAATTTCTTTTTCTAGTTTTCCTTTTTCTTCTTCTAGGTCAATTAATGCATCCATTGCGACTGTTAATACAGCTTTTTCGATTGTACGAGAAAGTACGTCTTCTGTATTAAGGTCTTCTTTGACTGTGGCGTGTGCCATTCGTGCTAGGATGGCAGTTGATTCTGTATTTAGTGCTACATAGCCGTTGTCATTGTGTAGTGAGATTGTTAAGTCTTCACTTGGTTTCATTGAGTATTCGACTTTGATTTCACGTACGGTTTGAATAGCACTGATGACTAATGCCATTTCGTCTTTTTCTTTGTCTGTGTATTCGAATTCAACTTTTTCTGGCCATGTTTCTACGTTTAAGCTTTCTTTTTCGTGTGGCAAGTTCAAATAGATTTCTTCTGTCACAAATGGCATGAATGGAGATAATACTTTTAGTATTCCCATCATGACTGTGTATAGTACAGCTTTTGTATTGGCTACTAAGCTTTCGTCTTCTGAATATAGTGTGGCTTTTGATAATTCAATATACCAGCTGCAGAAATCATCCCATACAAAGCTATATAGTTCGTTTCCTACGATGGCTAATTCATATTTGTCCATGTTTGTTGAAACGTGGTCTAATACTTCGTTAAAGCGTGCTAAAATCCATTTGTCTACGCTATTGGCTTTTGTCATGTCTAGTTCTGGTTTTGTGTCACCAATTTGCATTTGAACATAACGAGCTGCGTTCCAGATCTTGTTAATGAAGTTCCAGCTTGCGTCCATCTTCGTTTCATCAAAACGTAAGTCTTGTCCTGGTGTTGAGTTAGTTGTTAAGAAGAAGCGTAGTGCATCAGCACCTTTTTCTTGAATCACATCCATTGGATCAATACCATTTCCTAATGATTTAGACATTTTGCGTCCTTGTGTATCACGTACAAGTCCGTGGATCAATACATCTTTGAATGGACGGTTCTTCATGCAGTAGCGTGTTTGGAAAGCCATACGTGCTACCCAGAAGAAGATAATGTCGTATCCTGTTACTAATACATCATTTGGGAAGTATCTTTCTAGATCGGCTGTGTTTTCTGGCCAGCCAAGTGTTGAGAATGGCCATAATGCACTTGAGAACCATGTATCTAATACGTCTTCGTCCTGTGACCAATTTTCAATGTCTTTTGGATCTTCCATTCCCACATAGATTTCACCTGTTTCTTTGTTTGTCCATGCTGGAATTCTGTGTCCCCACCATAACTGACGTGAAATACACCAGTCTTCAATGTTTTCTAGCCATTGTTCAAATGTTTTATTGAAACGTGGTGGTACGAAGTTAATTCTTTGATCTTCAATTTCTTGATTCTTTAATACTTCTTCAGCCAATGGTTTCATCTTCACAAACCATTGTTTACTTAAGTATGGTTCTACAATTACACCTGTTCTTTCTGAGTGTCCTACTTGGTGTAAGTGTTCTTCAATGTGATCTACAACACCCGCTTCTTTGAAGTCGTTAACTAAGGCTTCACGACATTCAAAACGATCCATACCAGCATATTTACCACACATATCATTCATTGTTCCGTCTGGATTCATACAGATTGGCATTGGCAAGTTGTATTTTTTAGCCAATGCGAAGTCATTAGGGTCATGTGCTGGTGTACATTTCATTACGGCTGTACCAAAGCTCATGTCAATATAGTCGTCTGCCATGATTGGAAGTTTGTCTCCGTTGGCAGGGTTAATGGCGTGCATTCCAACAATGTCTTTATATCTTTCATCATCTGGATGTACAAAAATTGCTTGGTCGGCAAACATAGTTTCTGGACGTGTTGTCGCAATCACTAATTCTTGTCCTGTTTCAACCACTTTATATTTGAAGTAGTACATGTGTCCCATGATTTCTTTGTGTTCAACTTCAATGTTTGACAATGCAGTTTTAGCTTCTGGGTCCCAGTTAATAATTCTTTCACCTTGATAGATCAATCCATCATTGTATAAATCTACAAAGACTTTACGAACCGCTTGAGATAATCCTTCGTCTAATGTAAAGCGTTCACGACTATAGTCTAAAGATAGTCCTAATTTAGCCCATTGGTTACGAATAGTCGAAGCATATTCTTCTTTCCATTCCCAAGCTCTTTCTAAGAATTTTTCACGACCAATGTCATAACGAGAAATTCCTTCTGATTTTAAACGAGCATCTACCTTTGCCTGTGTCGCAATACCCGCGTGGTCCATTCCGGCTACCCAACATACATCATAGCCTTTTAATCTTTTATAACGACATAAAATATCTTGTAGTGTTGTATCCCATGCATGTCCCAAGTGTAACTTTCCTGTTACGTTTGGTGGAGGGATCACAATACAATATGGGCGTTTTGACATGTCGCCCGCTGTGAAATATCCTTTTTCAATCCAATTTTGGTATTTATCATTTTCTACTGCTAAATGATTATATTTTGCTTCCAACGTCATCCACAATCATCCTTTCCGTACATATAAAAAAGCACATCCCCATAGGACGTGCTTGACGTGGTACCACCTAATTTTATTCTCATTCACATTAACGCTGTGTCACGAAATTTACTACTCTAAGTTCATAAATTCAACTCAAAGACTACCTTCACTTATCCAACACACAAACTTTCACCAAACGCTTGCTCTCTATAGAATTGGTATAAACTACTCCTTCTTGTCATCGCTTTGAATTTAGTTTATCAAAGAAAAAGTAAAAACTCAAATCATTTTGAAAAATTAGTTGTTTTATTCTCTACTTTACTATATGATGATTAAAGAAAGCGGTGTAAACATGGATAATCAATTATACAATCAAATCAAAGCTGTTCATGAACAATATATCAAAGAACAGAATCGTTTAGAAGACGAAATCGATAGACTAAGACGAGAAATCGTTTGTCTAGATAATGAAGACGAAATTGAAGCGTTAAATAAACTCGTTAAGATCGATGATATTAAGCGTAAGATGGTTGTAGAATTCATTCATAGTTTAGATAAGATTGTAGAACAATAACTTTACAATCTTTTTTGTTTGTTAAAACTCGCCATTTTTATAAGCTCTGGCGATCACATACGAAGGTTCATAATAAGCACCATTCGTATAATCGTCAATGACTTGACAAATAGCATCATTATAGATTCGTATAAGTCCTTGTATATAATCTTCATTTGGAAGTAAGGTATCCACTATTAATCTTGCGTATACTTTTCCCATATCCAATTCAGCTGGAATGTGAGAACATAATTCACTATTTACATTTTCAACATGAAAACTACCATACTCTAGTTTATATTCATCCATCAAATCATGTACTACCTTATCTGGATTATCACTATGCAAAACATTCGCAACACTAATAAGATGATACAAATGATCGTATCCCAGTTGATTCACAACATATTGATTTCGTTGATGAAGAAACCGAGATGTCTTTTCAATCATATAACATACATAAAATAAATCATTTTCTGTTACTAGTTCATCAAAGTATTTATTTCTCATAAGCTATAGCTTCTTTGATATGAAAGACATTTTAAAGCTTCTTCTGTACAAAAAACAATTTGATGTGTAGGATACTTAAATTTAACAAGTTCCCAAAAAGCAGTTCTAGAAATCAAGCCACGCGCAAAATCATCCACATAATTCCAAATTGTATCATCTGCCATAGGACCTTCTACAATATCATACGTATGCGTGATTCCTCTTCTTGACGAAACAACAAAGTCTAGCCATTCATCGCTCATCTGTTCGAAAACTTTGCAGTTTAAATCCAAATTTTCAGTATACGAATATACATTCACAATATGATTATTCTTTTTAGTTAATGCCCATCTTTTAGCTTGTTTTTCAAAATTCGTACAATAAAATCCATATCCAAAATCTTTATAATATCCATCTGTAATAATCTTTGGTTGATTTACAATTACATTACTACCAAAATACACTTCCATCATTTTATCTTAATCACATTCTTTAGTTCGTTCGTCCATTTATTCCATTTGAGGATTGGTTTAGTTATTAATCGAATAATCGCATAAAATGGAATTAATATTGGTAAAGTGTCTAATGTTTTATAATTTTTTCTAAACCAAGATGCACTTGGAAATAATCTTCTCCATAAGTACAAGGCTTTTGAATGCTTACTACCTTCTAATTCAATTCTATGAAGTTCATTTTGTATTCGTTGTTTAGCTGTTCCATATGTTCCATTTGAGAAATAATAATCTACATATTCTATTTCTTCTTGTGTTAAATTTGAAAAATCATTTGTCGGTTTATCAAATAGTTTATAAGCCATACCTCTAGCTTTTTCTTCATATTTCTGAATACCTAATATTTTACATTGTTCTTGAATGTAATCTCGATCTAGTTCATCTTTGCAATGTTCATTATACATATATAGATCCATTAGAGTTCGAATGCCTGTACCGCTAAAACTAAAATGTTTATATGCATGTGCAACAATATACACATAGGCATCATTGATATCCATATGTCTTTCAAAACCATTTGATACATATTTCTTTTCTAATTGCGTATAGTATTCTAAAAAACCTGGTATTGTCTTATCAAATAAAGATACATGCATTTCATAATTATAAATAGGAGCTTTTTGATATACATCATGATTTCCTTTATCATAAACTTCTATTTCATATCCAAGTGATAAAAATATATCTTTAACTTCTTTTCTATACTTAGAATCAAAAAGAATATCATTATCTGCCATTTGTCTCATGCCATAAACTGGATACATTTCTTTTAAAAGAACTCCCTTTAATGGCAAGTACCAAATGCCTGCTTCTGCCATTTTAGAAAATATACGCTCTCTTTCACAATCCAATAGCATAACTTTACGTATAGCCTTATTCTTTTGATCCATTAATGTATTTACTTTTACGCCTGCCGATTCTAATGCCATACAAATCATTGAAGCTATAGTATGGTGCATAGCTACCTTAGTAATTTGTTCTAAATCCATACCTTCAACATTAGGTGTGGTTTGATGCATTGCACATCCGGCTAAGTATAAAATATCTTGTTCTGTTTTATTCATCTTCTTTTACCTCAAATTGTACTTCTCTAGTACAAATAGAGAGAGCTTCTAATCTATGTGTAACTATAATTACCGTCATATCTTTTAATGATTTTAAATTTGATAGAACTTGTTTTTCCGTATTTACATCCAAAGCACTTGTAGCTTCATCTAACAACAATATAGGTCTATTTGAATAGATAGCTCTAGCAATAGCGAGTCTTTGCATCTGACCTTCAGAAATTCCAGATCCCTGTTCTTTAAGCTGTGTATCTAATCCATCAGGAAAATTTTTGACAAACTCACTTGCGCAAGCAACATCTAAAGCCTTCCATATTTGTTCTTCATTTTCTACATTTGAAAAAGTAACAACATCTCGAATCGTTCCTAACATCAATTGATTGCCTTGTGGAACATAAGAAAATAAATGTCTATAGCCTGAGCTCAACTCTTCTTCTTTTCCATGGCTACAAATTGTTATTTTGCCTTCTGTGATTGGATATAAACTTAACAATACTTTCAATACTGTACTCTTACCACATCCACTAGGGCCAGTAAAACCAATGCACTCTCCTTTGTGTAGTGTTAAATTAAAATCATTTAATATTTCATCTCTATTTTTTTCATAAGAAAAATGTACGTGTTGTAAAGATATACTTTCAAAATCTGTACAGCCATTGCTTTCCTCTATATCCATATTGCTATTCTCTATTTCCAATAAACGTTCGCTACTCGCTATCATGGCATAGTATTTAGGAATATAGCTTGTAATATTTGCGAAAGGTGCTTGTATTTGGTTAATCAATTGTAATAACGCCATTAATGTACCATAACTAACAGTGCCATTATAGATTCCAATTACACTATAAATAGCACCTAATACATAAGCTCCATTCATCATAAAAGAAAACCCAATATTACAAACATTAGAAAATCGAGTCTTATCCATTCTAGCTTTTTTATGATCATCCATTGTTTCTAATGATTCATTATAAGTATCTTCTTCTTTTGTAAAGACCTTAACAATCATTAAACTATGCAAATGCTCCTGTAAGAAAATTCTGACATTACCATCCTTTTCTTGCATAATCTTATGATATGCTCTAAGTTTCTTTCTAAAAACAGTTGTAAGTACAACCATAAGAATGCCACCAATGCCAATCACAAATACAAACCGAGGCTCTAACATAATAATCATACTTAAAGCACCGATCATTTTAGCAGCCATCCCTGCAATTCCAGGTACGATTTCTGTTAAACCAGTTGAAACAACAACTGTATCTGAAGTTAATCGATTCATCCATTCTGCTGAATGCACACTAGTCACATAGCTATAATCTCTATGAAGTATTTGTTGAAACAATCTAGATTTAGAAGAATTTTCAAACGTTGCCTTACTAAGCTCATTATAATATCTCAACAAAGCATTAAATATCATTTGTAAACAAATTAGACCAATAAACAAGATAGTATTTCTTAATAATCCAGTCCCATCATGGGCTACTGCACTATCAATAACACTTCTAAGTAATAATGCGAAACAAACACCACTAATGCCTTGTAATATTTGTACTACGATTAAAATCAAGAAATATTGTTTTTTATTTCCTGTAACTTCCTTTAAGTACTGTAATGTAGATTTTGATAATTTTTTCTTCACCTTTTAATTTTCCTTTTCATCCACACTACCATTTTTCTTATATAGTAAGTGTAATACCAAAAATAACTATATAACACATAGCCAAAACTATGAACAGATACTTCTTTTCCATTTCGGATGACACCTGTTAATACACCCAAGATATGCTTATCGGTAATCCCATGTTCATTACAGTACGTATTATCACCTCTTAGAACATATCCATCCTTTGTAACTTTCACAATTCTATGCAATACATATTGTCCACTATCTCTTTTATATAATGGAACATCCATTTTTTTTGGCTTACGATCCAATTTCGATATAATCATTATGTCTTTGCCCTGACGAATTAATGGACGCATACTTGTTCCTACATTTGTATAAATAAGAACACCCTTTTCTTGTAGTTCCCTTTCAAATGTAGATTTACTCATCAATAGCTCCTGCTCTTCTTAATTTAGAAACCACATCATTTACTGCTTGTTCTAACACTTCCCTAGAAGCATCATATTCCTCGTACAACTTATTTACAATTTTTTCAACAGTCGTTTCTGTTTTTAAACAGTCTACAATGAAAGCAGCAGTCCCGTTATTTCTAATCAATCCAGAAAATTGACCACTCGCATCCACTAATATTTGCTCTCCATTACTCATATGCGTAATAAATGTATTCTTTAATTTCATAATCACTTCATCCCTTCATAAGCAACTCTTGCTGCATCTATATCCATTGTACAATACATGGAATAAAACTCTACACATTCACTCAATTGATCCACTAACTCTAATGTTTTTATCATAGAAAGCACATCACCAACAGGCCTATTTACTTGTTGGAGTAACATGGCATAGGCATCTTTTTTATCTATCGAAGCAATTGTATTTTCATTACCCCTATTTAGTATACAAATAGCCTTCAAAGGTACACAAACATTTGTACTCAATCTATGCTTACCATCCCATGGCGTACCATATACATAAACTTTATTGTCTTTAATCTCTAAAAGAGGCTTATCATCATTTACCATGATAGCTCTATCTTTAAAGTATTCTCTCCAATACTTTGTATGTGTAGATTTACCTGTACCACTCTTAGCTGTGAATAAATATCCAACTCCATCTACACTCACAACAGATCCATGAAACAAAAGAATATTCTTATCTAATAGACATCTACATATCTTTCTATATACGGCAATCGTTTCAAGATAATCATTACTAAACTCTCGAATATCAATGTCCTCTTTAATATCTTCCTGTCTACTCTTTTCTCTTTCATAATCAATATCACTCATAGAAACCGATATTGTATATTCAACATCTCTATCTCCTTCATACAAGTAATCCTTACAGTATTGTTCTATGTATGAATAAATATTATCAATCTCAAACAGTGTGTCACACAAAAGTATCTTCATCTTACACCTCAACAATCATCCCTAACCAAAAAAGCACCACACCATTTGATGTAGTGCTAAATCAATACCTTACAAATCCAATTTTAAAATTAATGAACTGGATACTCAGGTGTAATTGGTTCACCGCTTGTAGTTATAACGTCTTCATTTTCAAATTCAACTAATTCACAAACAGGAGTTTCAAAAGTTTTCTTCATTTTCGATTTCCTCTCTATTAATTTATAAAACGATTTTAGCATAATTTTAATTATCTTTACAAGTATTTATCCAAAATATGATTTACTACTTAAATAATATAAATATATCGCTTTGGCAACATTTACATCATTTGTTACATTGCTATTTTTTAAACATGTATAGACGTATGAAAGTGCGGAACACTTCATTATTAAACTTCCAACTTGAATAATATGTTCTTCACCTAATTTATCAGCTTGAATAGAAGGTATGTCTATATAATAATTTGCATTATTGTTTTGAATTGCATATTCTTTACCGTCCACTGTTATTTTAGTCTGGTCTATTAAATCTTGTTTTTTTACATTTATAAACACTCTCAAAGTAGTACCTTCTTTTAGAATTAAAGCGACTCCTCTTGCTGAAAAATTTTCATCAGTAGACTCTACCTTAAATTTATAGTTTTCCAAATCCTTATAGTTTAAATTTGCCATTTCATCGTCGAAATCTGACTTTACATTTTTATAAGCTTTATTATCTAAATACATATTAAATTCATCTTGTGCATAACCGCCATAATTCAACATTGATTTGATTAATGGTTTTACTTTATTACTTACTTCGTCAGTTCCATTCAAAGGGTTTTTACAATAATCTTCTATCGAGTAAGCATATACCTTTCCAATCGATCCGTTTCCTCTGACTAAATAGAACTTAACTTTTTGTGTCATTTCATGAGCATATACACCACACGAAAATCTGTATAATCCATTTACATTCTTTGCATCCGTTACATATTGTTTTTGTGCACGCCCATCAGGCAATTTGAAAAGGACATATGCTTTTTTATCTCGAAGTATTGAATCTGAAAGTGAAAATGTAAAATTAAATTTAATCAAACCATTTAAACTTAAAGAATATGTTTTTAATGTTTCACCAATATCATTATAGATTTGAAATGAAACGTCTACACTACCAAAATAATCGTCTTTACCCTTTATAGTAGCAATAGCATTTTCCGATGCTTTAACATTGTTAGAATAGGTTACGGTATAATCTTCATTCAGTTTTAAAATTGTATCCCCATTTTTTACTGTGACTTCCGGTTCAACTTCTTTACCCGTATACACAATATCTTTACATTTAATTGTTAGACTATTCACTGAAACAAACGTTTTAGATAATGTGCCTGTATAATCACCTTGTCCGGTTATAGTTACTGTACCATCTCCATTTGTAGCTAATGTATAGTCTGTATCTTTCTTTAATTCTTTTCCATCATATTGGACTTTAATACTAGGATTATCCGAAGTAAAATCATCGTTTTTTGTTATAACAGCTTTACTTATATCTATCTTTTGCTTGTAGTTATTAGTTGTGAAAGCTTTGATGCGGAAATTATTATAACTTTGAGTGTAAATAGAGTTGCCATTCACTTTATAATAACTTTTTCCGTCCGCTAAATTGACAGTTTTTGTCCAAATTTGTTTAGGATTATCACTTTTTGGATCATCAACAACAGAAAACGCATCTTCACAATCCACAGCCGATTTATCCGTAGTTACAACAACATAAAAATCCGAACCAGGTTTTAATTTTACTTCATTGTCTACACCAAGCGGAATGGTATATACACCTGCATAAGAGGTTTTTCCACTGACAGAAGCAACCTTAGTACCTGTCTCTGGTTTTCTTTTATCATACATAGATGTATATATATCGATTGTATAATTTACATCTGAAGCTCTGGTGAATGATACAGAAACGGCCTTTAGTGTTTCACCATCTAAGCCATCCTTCTTTTGAACAGTAAATTTATTATATACACTTGATGCATTTGTATATAAATACGATTCTAATCCACCATCTAATTGATAGTTATTATCATAAGGTTTTACATTTTCACAATCAAAAGCATATGCTGTATCTGATAATGATGATGTCTCATATGACATCCAAAAATACGAGAAATAGTCGCCCCAACTGTTACGAACTAACCATGCCCCATTACTAGAAGGTTTTTCTGCAGTTTTAAAATTGTCTTTAGAATAATTGTCATCCCAGCCAACAATCATTACAGCATGACTTCCACCTAAATTTGTTTGTTTTCCATTATCAAAATAAGCATTTTCATTACCCAAAAATGTCATACCATCATACCAATGAGTATACATTACCCCAACAGCTCCATGATTCATAATCATTTCTTTTACATTGTCAGTATTCTCTTTGACGTTAATCATATAGGCGTTTTTTAAATATGCACTGTTATAATTATAAGCATAACTTGAGTCCAATCCATTTTTAATAGTGTTTGCGGCGTTGGTATATGGAACAACTGATTCATTTGTAGCACTAATCCACTGATTTAATCTGCGGATGGCATTTTCATAGTTACCACCATAATTTAAATACGTATTAAGTCCATTTTCATTATAATACTTTGCCTCATCGCCAGTAGTACCACCTAAAGGATCTAAAACATTATTAAATGTAAAATATGCTAATTGTAACTCACTCAAATCATTATCTCGTGTAAATTTTTGATTTTTAATTAAATCAAATTCCATCAAACCTATTGATGAAAATGACCAACACGTTCCGTATGGATTTTGATTTCTTACATCAGGATACTTTGATTTCAAATCATTAATATCATTTTGAAAAGCTGAAGGTATAGTAACATCAATCGTTGATATTCCATCACTAGAATCATTAACGACTGGCGTATTATAATCTAAATCACTAGGAATATAGCTAAATGTTTGTTGCTGATTATCTACATTATTATTGTTACTTTCTTCTTCACTTCCAACTGTAGTATTCTCTTCAATATTTTCCACTACAGTAGGCTCTTCACTATCGCCTACTTCTTCTGCGTAGCAAACTCCTACTGTATTAAAACCCATTAACAAGCTTAATAGTACGGTTATTAGTTTGTTCATTTTCATAATTATTTTTCCCTCTTCATATTATTTTCTATGAAAAAATAATACACTATCTAATTATAAAAATGCAAAAATTATTTTGTAAATCATTCACAAAAATATAACTATTCTGTCTTCTCTATGAATTTATATACATCCTCATTCCAATTCTTTAATTCATTCGGATTTATATAATACAAACTCAATGCTTCACAAAAGAATTCATTCGTATTGTGTATACCCAATTCATAATATCCAATCTTATTTTCTTCATAGAGTTGTTTAAACTCTTCAGTCGATGAATACTTATATTTCAAATCTATCACATGCCCAATTTCATGAATCATGACACTCTTATAATCCTTAATAGATTTTGTACGACTATCTACTAGTAGAGTAATACTATCCTTTGTATAACTACCATCCACTATTTCTTGTTCACTATATTCAAAATGATCTGGATTACACAATACTACAGATTTACATTCACTCTTTAATGAATCTGGCAATGCATTATATTCAGAAATAATTTCATCCTGAATCTTTTTATCTATCGTTCCATTTGTAGTAACAACCTGTTGACTGCATCCACATAATAAGCAGAATAAGAATACAAAACTTTTATTCAATAAGCTTACAAATGACTCCTCTATCTAATATAAATTTAACCTTACCACTCGCTTCTTCACTAATCTTATCATACAATCTTCCTGCACTATAACTTTCTCCTAGTACTATATAAGGACTATTGGCAACATAGCCAATCTTTCCTAGACCTGGAAGGTTTATACTAATGGCTTCTTTATCATATTCATTATCTTTTTCTTTCTTTAAATAAACGATCATTTCTTTTTCTAGAAATGAATCTCCATAATAATGATGTAATCCTGTAACTGTAAAATAAATGTTTGACATAAGTATGTCCTCCTTTATAATTTCAAGTTACAACATTAATTGACACTATACGTGCCTAAATAGTAAATAAATCAAATTATTTTTTGAATAGATCATTGGACTATTTGAAAAATAAAGAATCATACGATAAATGTAATAGACAATCATAAGTGTACACCATATGATTAATATTATTTTTCTTTTCTCAGGTTTTAACAAGCATAGAACGCCACAAATAAGTGTTGGTATTAATAGAGCATGGTAATACAAAGATAATTGAATATTTCCTTTCAGAAGATAATACAGGCTTGTTTTCATGTTGCATCCTGGGCATGGCAAGCCTGTAATGAATTGAAAAGGGCATTTATAGAATAATAAAAGAAGGAATAGTATGAGAACTATTCCTAAATATTTAGTCTTTTGCGAAACCATTAATATGACTCTGAAGGATGCAATAGGATACCAATGATAATTGAAGTATAGATAATACCATTAATACAATACTATCATCACTCGGATGATGTCCATTACTTCTTGTAAGACTAGATACCATCTTACCAGCCTTCCATAAGTAGTATAGTAAGTAGATTCCACATGTCACAATACTTAGTATAACAACAAGTCCTGGTTCAGCACCTTTTTCTTGGTTTTGACTTTCACATAGATCGTTTAAGTCATGTGCGATTGTATATAGCCAATAAATACTATAAATGCCACATGTAACTAGACTTAATACTACACATAGTCCAATACTCTTTTCTTTTACAACTCCAGTAGTAAAAGAAAAACTTGGTTCTACATGCACTGTTTCATTACCTGCAAGCTCGGTATTCTTTAATCTCTGCCAATCTTGCATGCCTGTTTTCCATACAAAACTATTTCCAGTTAATACACCACTATCAATAAATCCTTTCATGTCTGATTCACTAAAAGGTCCTTTAGAATCATTATTCTCTACATAATACCAATCATTCGAAGATGATGATGTAGAAATAAATTCATTTAATTCTGTATTCTCTAGTCTTTCCCAGTCTTTCATACTTGCCTTCCATACTAGAGTACTACCATTGATTTCACCAGAAGTAATCTTAGTCTTCATCTCTTCTATACTGAATGATCCTTTAGAATCATTGTTCGATACATAGTACCATTCTTTGACTGATGTAGTTGATTCATTCTCATTTACTGATTCTTCATTATTTGTTTCAACTTCAGATTCATTAACTTCTTCTTCAGTCTTATCCACTACTGCAACAGGTACAACAATACCTTCATCGACTTCTACCTTTGTTCCACAATTTGAACAAAACTTAGAATCATCACTTATTTCGTGCCCACAATTTTTACAAAACATATTCAATCTTCCTCTCAATTGATTCAATTATAAAATGAATACTTCCTTAACTCAACTACTTAAGAAAAACTTAAGAAAAAAAAGTGATACCAAAAAGCATCACTTTAGTTCAATTTATTGATAATCAGAATCTTCGTACGTATCCTCTTGATAATATTGATCATCTGGATTGTAGTAATCTGTATCATCATAACTTTGATCATAATCATAGTTATAATCTTCTTCGTCTTCACTAGAATCATTACCAGATGAATTAAGAATTCCCATGTTCTGTAATTCTTCTGTATTACCGACCGAATTATCTTCACTAGCTGTCTGCGAATAACCTGATGGATCTTCTACTGTAGTAGAACTCTTTCCGTTTAATACTGCCTTGATTTTCTTTCTAGCAACCTCGTTCATAACGTCATTTTGTTGAACAACGGAAGCATAAGATTGAGATTGATAACAGAATTGATAATCAGGCTCTGCAACAATCGCATATGATTCAATCTTCCAATCCGGCATATTGTTTAATTCATACTTAACAAAATTACTGATTTCATCACCAGATAAGTTAGTATCAAAAGCTACAGCTAAAGCATCCATAAATTTACCGTAGTTTGTAATCATCTTAGGAGAAATAATACGTTTAAAGATAGCTTTAAATACTTTTTGTTGGTTACGCACACGCTGGTTATCTCCATCCAAATAGGCATGTCTTTCACGAGCAAAAGCTAAGGCTGTCTCACCATCCACATGATGTTTACCAACGCTTAAACCAGGCTGGCTATTTACATAGAAAATATCTACTTCTTCACCCTTTTTAATATCCAAATCAATTCCATCTAAAGCATCTACCAAGTTAACAACACTTGAAAAGTTGATTCGAACATTATAATTAATTTTAATACCCAAAGCCTTTTCGATAGTTTTTTCCGTACTCTTAATACCCATTAAACCAGAATGCGTTAATTTATCATAACTACCCTCTGGACAAGCTAATTCAGGATCATCTTCCGGACAAACAAGTTCAACATAATAATCACGAGGAATACTTGTCATCAAAATGGTTCCAGTTTTAGGATTTACAGTAAGTAATAAGTTGGCATCACTTCTCGTATTTGAATCTTGTAAAGTACCATAAGAATCATTACCACTGACTAAGACTGTAAATGCATCCTTTGAAATATCATTAACAGAGTCACTTGGATTATCATTCTTTTCTACCTTTGTATAATGCACATTTTGATGAACTACTCGAGAATCCGTTTGAAAATTAAAATATCCATCAGCTTCATGAAGAATATCACGATACTTTTCATTTAAACAAATCGCATCAATTTTATTATCATATAAAGCAGCCATCATATCCAATAAAGCATCATAATCTTTTGTCTTATATTTGATGTTGTCAGAATCCAAATCCTTCAACATACGCTTTGTAGCTACTTTATCCATATCTAAAATAGTACCAATTGTCTTACCCTTTAAATCTTTTTCTTTTTTAATTGAAGAACTTTTTAATACAACAATTGACGTCATTGTTGCCTTACTATCCGCAAGACTTGTAACTACATCAAACGTATTATCTGTTTTATAAATGAAATAGTTACCATAAGCTAGACCCACACACATGCAAAGTGCAACGAACCCTGCTAATATTCTTGGCAAAAACTTTTTAGCTTTAAAGTGTAATATTAATAAAATAATCAAACATAAAATAATCATTACCAATGAAACTAATACTATTAATTTTGCAGGTAATAAATTTAATTTTATAATTTGAAAAATCAATAAAGCCAAACAAACAATCATGAATATAGTCATGAACTTGCTGATTGGTCGTTTATTTTTCTTCTTTTTTCTTTTACCATTACCATTCACATTCTGTGAAAGTTTAACATCCTTTTTAGGCATAATAATAATCTCCTATAAACTCTTATATAGCTCACAATTTCATATTATATAATAAATCCCTTACAATTGGCAAATCTGCATATAAAATGGCGGTTGTTATAACCACCATAATCACTACATAAATCTTTCACAACGAAACGCAAAACCTTTAAATCCACTCTCTTTAGCCTGATATAAATTTTTCTCATAACTTAATAAATTAGCTTTGTACTTATACTCTAATGACTTAGAAGAATAATTGTTTAATACATCAAAGAATAATAAGAATAGACCTGCTAATACCAATACACATGATGAAAGAATAAACCAAATAACAGGTATAATCAAATAAATAACACTTAATATAACCACTCCAATCAAACAACTAAACACAGCTATCATAAATCCTACATGGCATCGATGATACTTTTTACTCAATTCCTCAAAGTGACGAATATTAGTATTTATTCTATTTTGTATATAATCAGACGTTTCCATTTTAACAACACCTCGCACTTAAATTATATACCCATAAATCAAAAAAGAGTAAGGATTTGTTCCTTACTCTACATCATCCGCTGATTTTTCTTGCATTACAGCGTTAATTTTATTTGAAGCTTTTGTGACAGTACTTTGATCTGGAACCATTACATAAGCAGCATTTCCAAGTTCTGCACACATTTGTGTATCCCCAGTACCATCAACCATAGATTGTTCAATTTTCCATTTAGGATTTTTATTCAATTGATATTTAATTAAACTTGTAATTTCATCATTTGACATTGTAGTTGAGAAAGTATTGGCCATACTATCCATAATTGAAGCATAGTTAGTCACAATAGCAGGGCTTGTTACTTTATTTACAATTCCCATAAGAACTTGTTGTTGGTTCTTCGTACGCTGACGATCCCCTTCACTATATGCATAACGTTCACGAGCATATCCTAATGCCTGTTCACCATTTAAGTGGTTCACACCTGCATGTACACTTAATCCTGGAGCATGTAAGAAATTACTGCATTCATAACCTGGTTCAACATTTACATCAATACCACCAACGGCATCAACAATGTCAGTAACAGTATCAAAACCTACTTTGAATGTATAGTTAATTTCAATACCCAATAATTGTTCCACCGTACGTTTTGTTGTATTCGTACCATGAATACCTGTATGTGTAATTTTATCTAAAGCTCCCTGTTGACATCCATCACCTGCATCACAAGCAGTTGTAACATAATAGTCACGAGGAATTGAAGTTAATAAGATAGTACCAGTTTTAGGATTCACGGTAGCTACCATGATTACATCACTACGACCATTTTCATCAAATCCACCACGAGTATCTGATCCAGAAATTAATACATTAAACGGAGTATTTGTAATATTGCTTACCGCATTGGCTTTATCCGTATTTTCTACTTCATAACTAGTTTGATAAACAACACGAGTATTCTTATCAAATTCAGCATATTCTTCGATATCTGTAATTTGATCACGGCTTGATTCATTGATAATAATTGAGTCTACATCTCCATTATAGAAAGCAGCTAACATATCCGTCATACTTTCATATGGTGTTTGGTTCATTTCAATACCAGATTTACTTAAATCCTTTAATACTTTTTTTGATCCCACTGTTCCAATATTTTGTAGTACACCGATACTATGTCCAGCTAAATCATTCTTCTTTTTCAAATCACTGGATTTCTTAACAACTACACTTACAGTCGTTTTTGCATTGGAAGATACAGTCGTCATATTTGATAATAAATTACCAGTTTTTGATATATAGTATCCACCCATGCATGATCCTAATGCAATAGCTATTGTAAAGATAATACAAATAATTTTAGACACAGCACCCTTTGTGGCAAAACACAATAATAAGATGAAAATTAAATCTAAAAGCACAAATACAACTGTTACTAAAAATAATAATTTTGTTGGTAAAACATTTAATTTTACTAAATTAAACAACAAATACATTGTTGCAGCAACTAATAAAATAGAAAAGATAACTCCAAATACCTTTCCTACTCTATTTGGTTTCTTCTTATTTTTTCGCATATTAAACTCTCCTTAGACCCAATTATCATACTACAAAAAAAAAGGATAGGCAAACCTATCCCAATTATATTAGGGTATCCAAATTTTCTAGGGGGCTCGAATTTAGGGGGCAATCTGGGGGACAAT
>OBXA01000759.1_pt1 | contig 22789 bp, 15 predicted proteins | sample 1538121 | NCBI WGS metagenome assembly OBXA01 (sample SAMEA2580133, study PRJEB22360) | human gut metagenome | biome: human gut; feature: human-associated habitat; material: faeces | place: Denmark | collected 2008/2010 | reverse complement strand
ACTTGGCGGTGCCCGCTGCCGGTCCATGTGCGCTGCCTTATCGACGAGTGCGCCAACATCGGCCAGATCCCCAAGCTGGAAAAGCTGGTGGCGACCATCCGCAGCCGGGAGATTTCCGCCTGCCTGGTCTTGCAGGCTCAGAGCCAGCTCAAGGCCATCTACAAGGACAACGCTGACACCATCATCGGAAATATGGACAGTTCCATCTTCCTGGGAGGCAAGGAGCCGACCACATTGAAGGAGCTGGCCGCCGTGCTGGGCAAGGAGACCATCGACACCTACAACACCGGCGAGAGCCGTGGGCGGGAAACTTCCCACTCGCTCAACTACCAGAAGCTCGGCAAAGAACTGATGAGCCAGGATGAGCTGGCCGTCATGGACGGTGGCAAGTGCATCCTCCAGCTGCGCGGGGTGCGGCCGTTTCTGTCGGACAAGTACGACATCACCCAGCACCCCAACTACAAGTACACCGCCGACGCCGACCCGAAAAATGCGTTCAGCATTGAAGATTTCCTGCGGGCCAGGTTGAAGCTGAAACCCAACCAGGTCTGCGACGTGTATGAGATCGACGCCGCAGCCGACGATTGATGCTCCGCTATGAAAGGAGGGGTCCTATCTACCCGCCACAACCGCCCCGGACGGGGCCATTGGCGTACAAAGCGGACGATCTCTATCAAAAAATGAAAAAGGAGGAAGGCCGGAATCAAGCCCCCGGAAAGCGGGCGGCGATCATCCGGCTTTTGTATGCCTATGAACCATGACTAAATCAAACTTTTCAAACTGATTCCGGCCAACTTTATTTATGGAATTTTTCAATCAGGCAATCACCGTTCTCCAGACCCTCGTTATCGCCCTCGGTGCCGGTCTCGGCGTATGGGGCGTCATCAACCTGCTGGAAGGTTACGGCAACGACAACCCCGGCGCGAAGTCGCAGGGCATGAAACAGCTGATGGCCGGCGCGGGCGTCGCCATCGTGGGCATGGTCCTTGTACCGCTGCTGTCCGGCCTGTTCACCGTCTGATCGTACCCCGCTGAAATCCTCGCCCCCTCCCGCGCACAGCGGGAGGGGCTGAAAGGAGGTTTGACACCGTATGGATTTCTTATTGGATGCCCTTACCAACTGGCTGAAAGAGATGCTGGTGGGCGGCATCATGGGAAACTTATCGGGGATGTTCGACAGCGTAAATCAGCAGGTCGCGGATATATCCGTACAGGTGGGCCAGACCCCGCAGGGGTGGAACGGCAGCATTTTCAGTATGATCCAGAACCTCTCCAACTCCATCATGGTGCCGATTGCTGGCGTGATCCTGGCTATCGTGATGACGCTGGAGCTGATCCAGATGATTACCGACCGCAACAACCTGCATGACGTGGACACCTGGATGATCTTCAAATGGGTGTTCAAATCCGCCGCCGCGATTTTGCTCGTCACCAACACCTGGAACCTCGTCATGGGCGTGTTCGACATGGCCCAAAGCGTGGTGGCCCAGGCGTCCGGCATCATCGGCTCGGACGCTTCCATCGACATCTCCGCTGTTATGACCGATATGGAGTCCCGGCTGATGGATATGGACCTGGGGCCGCTGTTCGGCCTGTGGTTCCAGTCGCTTTTTATCGGCATTACCATGTGGGCGCTGTATATCTGCATTTTCATCGTCATTTATGGCCGTATGATCGAAATTTACCTTGTCACGTCGGTGGCCCCCATCCCGATGGCGACCATGATGGGCAAGGAATGGGGCGGCATGGGCCAGAACTACCTGCGCAGCCTGCTGGCGCTGGGCTTCCAGGCGTTTTTGATTATCGTCTGCGTGGCGATCTACGCCGTACTGGTGCAGAACATCGCCACCGAGGAGGACATCATCATGGCGATCTGGAGCTGCGTGGGCTATACCGTGCTGCTGTGCTTCACACTGTTCAAAACCGGCAGCCTCGCGAAAGCAGTTTTTCAGGCGCACTGAGCCAGGAAGGAGGAAACGCAAAATGGCTTATGTACCCGTACCCAAAGACTTGACGAAAGTCAAAACCAAGGTCGCGTTCAATTTAACCAAGAGGCAGCTTGTCTGCTTCGGCTGCGGGGCGCTCATCGGCGTGCCGCTTTTCTTTTTGCTCCGGGGGCCTGCTGGCAACAGCGTAGCGGCCATGTGCATGATGCTCGTCATGCTGCCTTTCTTCATGCTGGCGATGTATGAAAAACACGGCCAGCCCCTGGAAAAGATCATCGGCAACATCCTCAAGGTGGCCGTCATCCGGCCCAAGCAGCGCCCCTACCGCACCAACAACTTCTATGCCGTGTTGGAGCGGCAGGCAAATCTCGACAAGGAGGTGTATGACATTGTTCGCGGCAAAGACAAAGCGGCAGGCTGAACCGGCAGAGCCGCAGATCAAACCCCGGCGTAAGCTGACCCGCGCCGAACGCAAACAGATCGAGGCAGCGATTGCCCGCGCCAACCGCACGGACAAAAAGGAACAGTCCGCCCAGGACAGCATCCCCTATGAGCGGATGTGGCCGGACGGCATCTGCAAGGTGGCGGATGGCCGCTACACCAAGACCATCCAGTTCCAGGACATCAACTACCAGCTCAGCCAGAACGAGGACAAGACCGCCATCTTTGAAGGCTGGTGCGATTTCCTCAACTATTTTGACAGCTCCATCCGTTTCCAGCTGTCCTTTTTGAACCTGGCAGCGTCCCAGGAGACCTTCGCCAACAGCATCACCATCCCGGCTCAGGGAGATGACTTTGACCCCATCCGGGTGGAGTACACGCAGATGCTGCAAAACCAGCTGGCGCGGGGCAACAACGGCCTCATCAAGACCAAGTACCTGACCTTTTCCATCGAGGCCGACAGCATCCGCTCCGCCAAGCCCCGTCTGGAGCGTATCGAGACCGATGTGCTGAACAACTTCAAGCGGCTGGGCGTGGCCGCCGAGGTCCTGGACGGCAAAGCTCGGCTGGCCCAGCTCCACGCCATCTTCCACATGGACGAGCAGGCGCCCTTCCAGTTCGAGTGGGACTGGCTGGCTCCCAGCGGTCTTTCCACCAAAGACTTTATTGCGCCGTCCGGCTTTGAGTTCCGCACCGGCAAGCAGTTCCGCATGGGAAAGAAGTACGGGGCCGTCAGCTTCGTGCAGATTCTGGCCCCGGAACTGAATGACCGTATGCTGGCGGATTTTCTCGATATGGAAAGTTCCCTCATTGTGAATCTGCACATCCAGTCGGTGGATCAGGTGAAGGCCATCAAGACGGTGAAGCGCAAGATCACCGACCTGGACCGCAGCAAGATCGAGGAACAGAAAAAGGCCGTCCGCGCCGGGTATGACATGGACATCATCCCCTCCGACCTTGCCACCTACGGGGCCGAGGCCAAGAAGCTGTTGCAGGACCTGCAAAGCCGCAACGAGCGGATGTTCCTGGTGACGTTCCTGGTGCTGAACACGGCGGACAATCCCCGCCAGCTGGGCAACAACATCTTCCAGGCCAGCTCCATCGCGCAAAAGTACAACTGCCAGCTGACCCGGCTGGATTTCCAGCAGGAGGAAGGCTTGATGAGCAGCCTGCCGCTTGGGCTGAACCAGGTGGAAATTCAGCGGGGGCTGACCACCAGCTCCACCGCCATCTTCGTGCCGTTCACGACCCAGGAGCTTTTTCAGAACGGCAAGGAGGCGCTGTACTACGGCATCAACGCCCTGTCCAACAACCTCATCATGGTGGACCGCAAACTGCTGAAAAACCCCAACGGCCTGATTCTGGGTACGCCGGGCAGCGGCAAATCCTTCAGCGCCAAGCGCGAGATCGCCAACTGCTTCCTGCTGACTTCGGATGATGTCATCATCTGCGACCCGGAGGCCGAGTACGCGCCGCTGGTGGAGCGCCTGCACGGGCAGGTCATCAAGATTTCGCCCACCTCCACCAACTATATCAACCCGATGGACCTGAACCTGGACTATTCGGACGATGAAAGCCCGCTGTCGCTGAAATCCGACTTTATCCTGTCGCTGTGTGAACTGATTGTGGGCGGCAAGGACGGATTGCAGCCGGTGCAGAAAACCATTATTGACCGCTGTGTGCGGCTGGTGTATCAGGACTACCTCAACGATCCGCGCCCGGAGAATATGCCCATTCTGGAGGATTTGTACGACCTGCTGCGGGCGCAGGATGAGAAAGAGGCGCAGTACATCGCAACGGCGCTGGAAATCTACGTCACCGGCTCCCTCAACGTGTTCAACCACCGCAGCAACGTGGACATCAACAACCGCATTGTCTGCTACGACATCAAGGAGCTGGGCAAGCAGCTGAAAAAGATCGGGATGCTGGTGGTCCAGGACCAGGTGTGGAACCGCGTCACCATCAACCGGGCCGCCCGCAAGTCTACCCGCTACTACATCGACGAGATGCACCTGCTCTTGAAAGAGGAACAGACTGCCGCCTACACGGTGGAGATTTGGAAGCGGTTCCGAAAGTGGGGCGGCATTCCCACGGGCATCACCCAGAACGTGAAGGACCTGCTTTCTTCCCGCGAGGTGGAGAACATCTTTGAAAACTCCGACTTCGTGTATATGCTCAACCAGGCGGGCGGTGACCGGCAGATTTTGGCCCGGCAGCTGGGTATTTCCCCGCACCAGCTGTCCTATGTGACCCACTCCGGCGAGGGCGAGGGGCTGCTGTTCTACGGCTCCACCATCCTGCCCTTTGTGGACCACTTCCCCAAGAATACCGAACTGTATCGCATTATGACGACCAAACCCCAGGAAATGAAGGAGGCTGATGGACGATGAAACCCGAAATTCTGCATAACGACCACATGATGTTTCTGGACCGGGCGCTGGAAACCCAGCGCACCGCGCTCCTGACGGCGATGGCGGACGCTGTTTCCGAGTGCCGCACGGCGGCGGACCAGGCCGCTGAACTGACCGAGACCGGCGAGACTGGACTGCTGCGGCTGGTGGAGATTCTGTGCGCCGCCAAGGTCCAGCGCGGGCAGGCCGGTGAGACTGTGCTGGAGGGCACCGAGGTCCAGATTTTGGCCGACGTGGTGGCCCAGCTCTACGCCTGCCTGACCGAGTGCCGCTTCGTGGGGCCGCTGGGGCTGGCGGCCTATGCGGAGCTTTCCAACATGGCGGCCTCCCTCATGCTGGGAGAATGGTTTGATTAAGGAACCGCGCCTGCGCTTCACGGAGGAAGAACGGGCGGACCCGGCGCTGGAAAAGCCCATCCGCAAGGCGGAAAAGGCCGCCGCCAAAGCGGACAAGGCGCAGGCAAAAATCCCGAAAAAGCAGGTCAAACGGGCCGAGGTGGACCCCAAGACCGGCAAGGTCACGACCAAGCTGGTGCTGGAGGATAAGCCCCGGCCGCCCTCCAAGCTGTCCCATACGGTGCGGGACGCGCCGGGCAACGCGGTGGCGGGCAAGCTCCATCAGGAGATCCGCAAGACCGAGGACGATAACGTGGGCGTGGAGAGCGCCCACAAGTCCGAGGAAGCCGTGGAGACCGGCGTGCATCTGGCGAGGGAGGGCTACCGCAGCCACAAGCTGAAACCCTACCGCAAGGCCGCCCAGGCCGAGCGGAAGCTGGAAAAGGCCAATGTGAACGCCCTTTATCAGAAGTCTTTGCAGGAAAATCCCCAGCTTGCCAGCAACCCGCTGTCCCGCTGGCAGCAGAAACAGCAGATCAAGAAGCAGTACGCCGCCGCCAAACGGGCCGCACAGTCCGGCGGGAGCGCCGCCGGTGCCGCCCAAAAGACCGGCAAGGCGGCCAAGACGGTCAAGGAGAAAGCCCAGCAGGCCGGGGCCTATGTGATGCGCCACAAAAAGGGCTTCGGCATCGTGCTGGCGATTTTCCTGCTGGTCTGCCTGCTGCTCAACACCATGTCCTCCTGCTCCATGATGGCGCAGAGCATCGGTTCGATGATCTCCGGCACCACCTACCCCTCGGATGACCCGGAGCTGGTGGCGGTGGAGGCCGACTACGCCGCCAAGGAGGCCGCGCTGCAAGCCGAGATCGACAACATCGAGAGCAGCCACCCCGGCTATGACGAGTACCGCTATGACCTGGACATGATCGGCCACGACCCGCATGAGCTGGCGGCCTACCTGTCCGCTGTGCTGCAAGGCTACACGCGGGCAAGCGCCCAGGCGGAGCTGGAACGCATCTTCGCAGCCCAATACCTGCTGACGCTGACCGAGGAAGTGGAGGTGCGCTACCGTACCGAGACCCGGACGGACAGCGAGGGCAACGAGTATGATGTGGAAGTGCCCTACAACTATTACATCTTAAATGTGACCCTCACCAGCAAGCCCATCTCCTCTGTGGCGTCAGAACTGCTGACGCCGGACCAGCTGGAGATGTACCAGGTGTACCGGCAGACGCTGGGCAACAAGCCCCTGATCTTCGGCGGCGGGTCCGCCGACACCAGCGATTCCGAGAGTTTGGCCGGTGTGGAATTTGTCAACGGCACCCGGCCCGGCAATCAGGCGGTGGTGGACATCGCCAAAAGCCAGGTGGGCAACGTGGGCGGTCAGCCCTATTGGAGCTGGTACGGCTTTACGTCCCGTGTGGAGTGGTGCGCTTGTTTCGTTTCCTGGTGCTATGGTCAGATGGGCCTTTCCGAACCGCGCTTTGCGGCCTGCCAGTCCCAGGGCATCCCCTGGTTCCAGTCACATGGACAATGGGGCGGGCGGGATTACGCCAACATCGCCCCCGGCGACGCCATCTTCTTCGACTGGGACCTGGATGGGAGCGCCGACCATGTGGGCATCGTGGTGGGCACCGACGGCAGCCGGGTCTACACCGTGGAAGGTAATTCCGGCGACGCCTGCAAAATCAAGAGTTATTCCCTGACCTACGAGTGCATCAAGGGCTACGGCTTGATGAACTGGTGACAAATTTTTATGAAGAATAGGAGTGATTTGACTATGGCTAAAAACAAAATCGAGCGCATCGACCAGGAGATCGCCAAAACCCGCGAGAAGATCGCGGAACAGCAGGAAAAGCTGAAAGACCTGGAAGCGCAGAAAACCGAGGCGGAGAACCTGGAGATCGTCCAGATGGTGCGCGCCCTGCGTATGACCCCGGCCCAGCTGTCCGCCATGCTGTCTGGCGGCATGGTGCCCGGCCGGGCGGCGGGTCCCGCCGATTCTGAACTGGAGGAAATGACCCATGAAGAATAAAAAGATTTTCAGAACCTTTGCCGCCCTTTGCACCTGCCTGATGCTGATGGGCGGCTTCTCTGTGACCGCCTTTGCCCAGGGCACTGACCCTGCGCCCACGGCCACACCGGCGGCGGACGCCACCAACGACAGCAACGTGGTGGTGGAGGAAACCGAGGACAGCCCCGCCCTGACCCCGGAGGGCAACGCCGCCCTGGTGGATGACTTTGGCGGCAACAAGCAGCTCATCACCGTCACCACCAAGGCGGGTAACTATTTTTACATCCTCATTGACCGCGCCAACGAGGACAAGGAGACCGCCGTCCACTTCTTGAACCAGGTGGACGAGGCCGACCTGGAGGCGCTGATGGAGGACGGCGAGACGGCGGAGGAAACGCCCGCCGTCTGCAACTGCACGGAAAAGTGCGCCGCCGGTGCGGTGAATACGGCCTGCCCGGTGTGCGCCGTGAATATGGCAGAGTGTACGGGCCAGGAGCCGGAACCCACCCCTGACCCGGAAACAGAGCCGGAGCCGGAACAGGAACCGGCAGGGCTGAACCCGGCGATGCTGCTGGTGGTGCTGGCTGTGCTGGGCGGCATCGGTGCGCTGGTCTACTTCAAATTCATCAAGCAGAAGCCCAAGACCAAGGGCAGCGACAACCTGGATGATTACGACTACGGCGAGGACGATACCGAACAGGAGGACGAGGACCCTTGGGAGACCGAGGAATCTGACGAGCCGGAGGACGCCGGCGGGGGCGGCGATGAGGAAAGCGAGAACCCGGCCAAATGACCCGGTTTACCGACAGCCCCTATGAACCCATGATGACACGCAGGCCGGAGGGCGGGAAGGCAGCTTCCCGTCCTCCCTCTTTATCTCCCGGCCACCCCTGTTATGGCTGCGGAACCTACCGCCCCGGCCAGCCCTGTGTGGGCTTTTGCCACAAAGAGCTGACCGCGTGGCTGCGTGAAAGGAGAAAAGCAAAATGAATTATTTTATCCAGTTTCTCATTGTGTTTGACCTGATCTGCTTCGGTGTTTACTTTGGCGGCGACATCATTTGCACGGCGCTCGCCAAGGTGCGCAAAAAACCGGGTCAGAAAGACCCCTATGAATTTGAGGTGGAGGACGAACCCGCTGAACCGCCGCTGTCTATTGACGCCATCCGCCACTTGTTCCGCGGCGAGGTCCGCGATTTTGTCTGCAACAAACTTCTGCCCAGTGGGCAGGAGACGCTTTCCGCCCTGACCGAGCCGGAGCAGACAGCGGCCAGGTTCCTGTTCTGCGCCTTGATCGGCTATCTCAAAGAGGAAGCCCCGATGGATGAGCAGAGCTTCCCGATGGTGATGGAGATGCTGAACTACGCCGAGGGCGCGAAAGAGGACGGCGACAAGGACGTGATTGACATTCTGATGGAGGAAACCGCCGCCCGGACCCGCCAGCGCGAGGAATATTTCAGCGATTACCTCCGCTACCAGCTCATGCAGGTGGATAAGGCGCGTGTGCTGCTGGCCTGCCGTGTCATCATCAACGACCTGCTGGGAAAGCTGTACCGTTATGATTACAACGTCGGCTATGACTGCCTTTTGGACGATGGCAACAGCGTTTCCAGAAAATTGAAAAAATCCAATGAAGAAATGGAGGTTGAGGAAAATGCGCCTTGTGATCGCTGAAAAGCCCTCAGTGGCAAAATCCTTGGCCGCAGTGCTGGGCGCTGCCACCCGCAAAGACGGCTACCTGGAGGGCGGCGGCTGGCTGGTGAGCTGGTGCCTGGGGCACCTGGCCGGGCTGGCGGACGCCGCCGCCTACAACCCCGACTATGCCAAGTGGCGCTATGATGACCTGCCCATTTTGCCGGAGTCCTGGCGCTTCACCATCGCCAAAGACAAGCGGGATCAGTTCGATGTGCTGCGCACCCTGCTGCGGCGGGAGGACGTGACCGAGGTAGTCAACGCCTGCGACGCCGGGCGCGAGGGCGAGCTGATTTTCCGCACGGTCTACTGCCTGGCGGGCTGCCAGAAGCCCATGAAACGGCTGTGGATTTCCAGCATGGAGGATTCCGCCATCCGGGAGGGCTTTGCCAACCTGCGCCCCGGCGCGGACTATGACGGGCTGCACCAGGCGGCCCTCTGCCGGGCCAAGGCCGACTGGCTGGTGGGTATCAACGCCACCCGACTGTTCTCGGTGCTGTACCACCGCACCCTCAATATCGGGCGGGTCATGTCCCCGACGCTGGCCCTCATCGTCCAGCGGGAGGCAGAGATCGACGCCTTCAAGCCGGTGCCGTTCTATTCTGTGGCGCTGGACCTGCCCGGTTTTACCGCTGCCAGCGCCCGCATGGACAAAAAAGCCGATGCCGAACAGCTGAAAACTGCCTGCCAGGGCGGTACGGTGACGGTCAAGCAGGTGGAGCGCAGGGACAAATCCGAGAAGCCGCCCGCCCTCTATGACCTCACCACTCTCCAGCGGGACGCCAACCGCCTGCTGGGGTTCACGGCGCAGCAGACACTGGACTACCTGCAAAACCTCTATGAAAAGAAGCTCTGCACCTATCCCCGGACGGACAGCCGCTACCTGACCTCCGACATGGCCGAGGGCCTGCCGGTGCTGGTGAATTTGGTCGCCAACGCCATGCCGTTTCGCAAAGGCATCGCCATTTCCTGCGATGCGGCGGCGGTCATCCACGACAAGAAAGTGACCGACCACCATGCGGTGATCCCCACCCGGAACATCCGGGAGGCGGATCTGACCGCGCTGCCGGTGGGCGAACGGGCGATTTTGGAGCTGGTGGCCCTGCGGCTGCTGTGCGCGGTGGCCCCGCCCTATAACTTTGCAGAAACCGCCGTTGTTGTGGACTGCGCTGGTGCGGAGTTTACCGCCAAAGGCCGCACGGTGAAGCAGCCCGGCTGGCGGGCGCTGGATGCCGCCTACCGGGCCAGCATGAAAAGTGCGCCGGAACAGGACGGCAATTCCGAGGACAAGGCCCTGCCGGAACTAACCGAGGGCCAGGCGCTGCCGGTTGCCGGTGCCGCCGTCAAGGAGGGCAAGACCACCCCGCCCAAGCACTTCACTGAGGATACCTTACTCTCTGCGATGGAGACTGCCGGAAAAGACGATATGCCGGAGGACGCCGAGCGCAAGGGGCTGGGCACCCCCGCCACCCGCGCCGGAATTTTAGAGAAATTGGTGTCCACCGGCTTCCTGGAACGCAAAAAGAGCAAGAAAACCGTGCAGCTTTTGCCGTCCCACGATGCCATTTCCCTGATTACCGTCCTGCCGGAGCAACTGCAATCCCCGCTGCTGACCGCTGAGTGGGAGTACCGGCTGGGCGAGATCGAGCGCGGCGAGCTGGCCCCGGAGGACTTCATGGCTGAGATCACCGCCATGCTGAAGGAGCTGGTGGGAACTTATCAGGTCATCAAGGGCAGCGAGTACCTGTTTGCCCCGCCCCGCGAGGTGGTGGGCAAATGCCCCCGCTGCGGCGGTGAAATTGCAGAAATGCAAAAAGGCTTCTTCTGTCAGGACCAATCTTGCAAATTTGCGATCTGGAAGAACAACAACTGGTGGGCAGCGAAGCGCAAACAACCCACCAAGGCCATTGTGGCGGCGCTGCTGAAAGATGGCCGCGCCCATGTGACCGGGCTGTACTCCGAGAAAAGCGGCAAGACCTACGACGCCACCGTGGTGCTGGAGGATACCGGCCAGTACGTCAACTTCAAGCTGGAGTTTGACCGGCAGAAAGGCGGCGGCAAATGAAACTGAGTTTGTATGAACAGGAAACGATTATCCTCTACAACCAGGCCGAGGCCACCGCCGAGGTCTATTCCCACGACCCGCGCCTGCTGGAAAAGCTGCGGCGGCTGGCGGAAAAATACCCGGACCAGATCGTGAAAAAGAACCGCCGGACCTTCACAGTGCCCAAACGCTGCGTGTCGGTGCGGGAGCCGTACAGCGCCGAGCGCCGCAAGGCTGCCAGCGAGCGGGCCAAAGCCGCCGGGTATAGGCCGCCCGTCCCCAAAGCGGGCGGTAAGTGAGCATGGGCGAAAACCTTTTTGAAGTCGTGAAGCAGTCCGTCACCGTCCGGGAGGCGGCTGAAATGTACGGCATCGCGGTGGGGCGCGGCGGCATGGCCTGCTGCCCCTTCCACGATGACCGCCACCCCAGCATGAAGGTGGACACCCGTTTCCACTGTTTTGGCTGCGGCGCAGACGGCGATGTGATCGACTTCACCGCCCGGCTCTATGACCTGTCCCCCAAGGGGGCCGCTGAAAAGCTGGCCCAGGATTTTGGCCTTTCTTATGACAGCAAGGCCCCGGTCCGGCGAAACCATGTCCGGCAGAAATCCGAGGCGCAGGCAAGGAAAGAAAATCGGGAACACGCCTGGCGCGTTCTGGCGGATTACTACCACCTGCTCCGAAAATGGGAGACCGACTATTCCCCCAGGACGCCGGACGAGGACCCGCACCCGCGCTTTTTGGAGGCTGTTCAGAAAAAAGAGTACATGGGCTATCTGCTGGACACTTTTCTCGACAGCAGTACCGAGGAACAGGACCAGTGGATCGCAGAACACACCACTGAACTTTCGGCCATAGAAAGGAGAGTGAAAATCATGGCTGACAAACCCACCAACCGGGAACGGCTGCAACAGATCACGGCAGGCATCGAGCAGGGCATTAAAGAGCTGTTCGAGAGCGAAAAGTATATGCGCTACCTGTCCGTGATGTCCCGGTTCTACCGCTACTCTGTCAACAACACCATGCTCATCTATATGCAGAAGCCGGACGCCACGCTGGTGGCCGGGTACAACAAGTGGAAAAATCAGTTTGAGCGCCATGTGAAGCGCGGTGAACACGGTATCACCATCATCGCGCCCACGCCGTTCAAGAAAAAGATCGAGGAACAGAAGCTGGACCCGGACACCAAGGCACCTATGCTGGATCAGGATGGCAAGGTCATCATGGAGGAACGGGAAGTTGAGATCCCCATGTTCCGCCCGGTGAAGGTGTTTGATGTGAGCCAGACGGACGGCAAGCCCCTGCCGGAGCTGGCGTCCTCCCTGTCCGGGAATGTCCAGAACTACGAGGCTTTCATGGAGGCCCTGCGCCGGTCCGCGCCGGTGCCGCTCTCCGTGGAGCCGATGGCTGCCAACATGGACGGGTATTTCTCGCCGGACCAGCAGCGCATCGCCATCCGGGCAGGCATGAGCGAGGTGCAGACCGTTTCCGCCGCCGTCCATGAGATCGCCCACAGCAAGCTGCACAACTACGCCAAGGCCCAGGAGGAAGCGGCCAGGGCCGGTGATAAGGAGCCGCCCAAGAAGAAAGACCGCAACACCGAGGAGGTGGAGGCCGAGAGCATTTCCTATGCCGTCTGCCAGTATTACGGTATCCAGACCGGCGAGAACAGCTTCGGCTACATCGCCAACTGGAGCCAGGGTAAGGAGCTACCGGAGCTGCGGGCCAGTCTGGAGACCATCAACAAGGCGGCCGGGGAACTGATCGCGGACATTGACCGGCACTATAAGGTTATCTGCAAGGAGCGCGGTATTGACCTGGCCGCCCAGTCGGAACAGACAGTGCCGCAGCAGGAAGCCGCATCGGAGGCGGAGGTCCCCATGCAGGCTCCCGCCCGCCATGCTTACAAGCTCCACAGCAATTTTGAGCGTACCTCACCGGCAGACAGTACCTATATCCAGGAATATACCGTTGCGGATGATTTATCCCTTATCCCCGGAGAGGTACTTTATGCGGGAACCTATGACGAGTGTGTAAAACTGCACAACGCCCTTCAAGATGGCAGTATGACGGCTGAGCAGGTCAAGGCCCAGGCGCAGGCGGAAAAGCTCTATGAGTTGGACGGACGGCTGTACCTCCACGTCCAGCCCTGTGACGGCGGTTATGACTACACTATCTACGACAAGGGCACAATGCGGGCATTGGACGGCGGCCAGCTGGACGCCCCGGAGCTGCCCCTGTCCACCGCCGCGCTGAAAATCTGCGAGATGCACGACATGGGCGGCCAATCCATTCAGTATGCGCCGCTGTCCATGATCGAAACTTTGCAGGAGGCGGCTGTCCAGCAGATGCAGGCAGCGGCCCAGGCCGCCGCCCCGGAAACTACCATGCTGCCGGACGCCCCGGAGCAGCACCTGGACGAGTACCCCATGCCGGACCCCACGCTGACCCAGGACGATTTGGAAAAGTGCGGCTATCTGGACGGGGACCTTCTGCCCCTCTCCAAAGAGCGGGCCTATGAGCTGATGGAGCGCGACCTGACCGTTTATATCGTCCAGCAGGGTGAGAATCCGGCGATGGCTTTTGATACCACCGACCTGGACGCCTACGACGGGATCTTCGCCGTCACCCGCGAGGAATGGGAGGAAAGCCCGGCTTTCGATGCCCAGGTCAAGGAGCGCATGGACCACCAGCAGGAACGGGAGCAGGCGTTCCTCGATCACAAGGGCGACTGCTTCGCTATTTATCAGGTGAAGCACACCGACGAGTTGCGGGACATCCGCTATGAGGGGCTGGAATGGCTCAAGTCCATCGGGCAGACGGCGCAGCGGGACAACTACGATCTGGTCTACACCGCGCCGCTGCTACCCTCCGATTTGAAGGGCGATACTGCCGAACAGCTTTTTTACCGCTTCAACAATGAACACCCCGCCGACTACCGTCACCCGTCCATGAGCGTCAGCGACATCGTTGCCATCAAGCGGGACGGCAAGGTATCCTGTCACTACTGCGACAGCTTCGGCTTTGCCGAGGTTCCCGGCTTCCTGCCGGACAACCCGCTGAAAAATGCGGAAATGGCCGTGGAGGATGACTACGGCATGATCGACGGCATTCTCAACAACGGCCAGCGGCAGCCGCCCCAACGGGAGTTGCCGGAAAAACGGAAGTCCGTTGTGGAGCAGCTGAAAAGCCAGCCCAAACCCGAACATAAAAAGACAGCGCCCAAAAAGAGCGCGGAAAGGGAGATCTGATATGAACGCTTTGACTTTTGAGGAAACCAACCTGCTGTGCATCTACAACCCCGGCACCCGCCAGGGGGCCATCGAGGCCCTGACCGAGATGCGCGGCCACTTGCAGGCGGACGAGGACGAGCTGCTGGCCCTGACCGACAGTACCCTCGCCAAGCTGCGCGCCATGACTGACGCCGAGTTTGACGAGCTGGAGCTGTACCCGGATTTTGATGAATAACACACTGTTTTGACCCGCAGGGCGGCCACCGTGCCGCCCTGCTTTTATATAAGACCAGGAAGGAGGACAGAATCCCATGCCAACCAAAGCAGAACAATACGCGCAGATGGCCGACCAGGTGGCGCGGCAGCTCACCGGCAGCTGGCAGGAGTGGGCGGGCTTTCTCACCACCGCCGCCCGCCTCTACAAATATCCGTTCCATGAACAGCTGATGATCTACGCCCAGCGCCCGGACGCTACCGCCTGCGCCGAGTACGACCTGTGGAACAACCGCATGGGCCGGTATGTGCGGCGCGGGTCCAAGGGCATCGCCCTGGTGGATGATTCCGGGGACCGGCCCCGACTGCGGTATGTATTCGACATTTCCGACACCGGCACCCGTGAACACTCCCGCACCCCCTGGCTGTGGACGATGAACGAGGAACACACCGCGCCGGTCATGGCGATGCTGGAACGCAACTATGATGTGAGCGGCGGCGACCTGGCCCAGCAGCTGGCCGATGTGGCCGCCAAGCTGGCGGAGGAATACTGGGCCGACCACCGGCGGGATATTCTCCCTATCGTTGACGGTTCCTTTTTGGAGGAGTACGATGAGTACAACATCGAAGTCCAGTTCAAATCCACCGCCGCTGTCAGCATCACCTATGCCCTGATGTCCCGCTGTGGGCTGAAGCCGGAGCAGTATTTCAGCCATGAGGATTTCATGGCGATCTTCGACTTCAACACCCCCGCCACCGTGGGGGCGCTGGGCACGGCGGTCAGCCAGATAAACCAGCAGGTACTGCGGCAGATCGGCGTCACCATCCAGAACTATGAGCGCGCCAAGGGCGCGGAAAGGAGTGCCACACATGGAAAACAACCTGACTTACACGAGGAACGGCGATTACCTGATCCCCGACCTGAAGCTGTCCGAACAGCCGGAGAAGCCCCTGGGCAAGTACGGCAGGATGCGCAAAGCGTACCTGAAGGAACACCGGCCCATCCTCTACAACCAGCTGCTGATGAGCGAGAAGCTGTACCCCCACCTTCGGGAGATCGACGAGACCGCGAACAGCCGTCTGGAGCAGATGATGCCCCGGCTGGCGGAGGCAGCGGGCGCGACGGAGCAGCTGAAAGCCAGCGACCCCATGCAGTGGGTGGGCCTGATGAACACCTGCAAGGCCCAGGCGGAGGAGATCCTGCTGGCGGAACTTATCAACAGCTGACCTTAAACCTGTTCCTCTCCGAAGCGGAACAAATCCATAAAATCGACGAAGCAGAGAGTGTGAAAACGCCCTCTGCTTTTTCTATGCCCAAACCCGCTGCGCAGGCGGAACCTGTGCGCCGGGCGCTGACCCAGGCGGAGATCGACGCCGCCATCCAGGAATGGAACGGCAATATTGAAAGTAAGCACGCGGTTGTCCGCTACATGAAGGACCATGCCCGTGAAAAGGATACCGCCGCCTGGCTGCGGCAGGAGTACGGCGATGATCTCCCGGCCCTGCCTGTGACGGTGGACGGCGCGGCGGGCGACGTGCCCTGGCCCAAGGTGCAGCGCCGGATCGTCCAGCTCATCAAGGAAGATCGGTTCTACACCGAGGCGGAGCAGGACCGATTTGACAACATCGACCCCATCGCCATCCGGGAGGCCCTGGCCGAGCGCGGCATCGTGAACGGCCAGGTGGTGGACCCGGAAAAGCTGGACAGTGATCCATTCATCCGGCAGGTCATGCGGGATGTGGAGGCCGTCGCAACCGAGGAACAGGCCGAGGCAGCGGCAAAGCCGCCTGTGCCGGACTTATCCGGCCAGCCCGTCACCCGCGAGGGCGACACCCTCACCATCGGCAGCGGCGAACCCACCCATGAGATCGACATCACGGTGTCGGACGAGGAATATGCCGCCATCCGGGGCACCATCCCGGAGCGCACCGCCTACGATCCGTCCGCCCCGGTTTACAATGTGGGCAATACCGTCTATCTGGATGACCGCGCCCATCAAATTACCGAACTGCGGGAGGATACGGTGCAGCTGCTGCCCACCGGCATGAGCTATCCCATCTACCGGGTCGAGAGCCGGGAGCGGTTCGAGCAGCTTTTGCGGGCAGACAACCGCAACGACTTCTACACCGAGTTCCTGCCCGTCAACCCTGACACGGCGGACCAGGACCTGCGGGACGTGCTGGCCCACGGCCTGATCGGCGCGCCGGACAAGGCGGAGCTTTCCGAACTGCTGCGCACCGGCAAGAGCAACCGGGAGGTCGCCCTGTGGCTGAGCCGGGCCTATCCTGACATCATCGAGACGATGGAGCTGGAGACCGGCGATACCGCCGACTACCGAACCATACCCGAAGGCATCGAGCTGGAAGTGCTGGACGCGGACGAGAAGCGACTGGCCATGCTGTTCTTCCGCTGGGATGAGGTCGCACCGCTGCTGCGCGGGCTATATGCCCGCCAGCTGGACGGCTTTGTGCAGGAGCAGGATGAACCGTATATGGAAGCCCCTGCCGCCGTGGAAGAACCTGCCGAAACCGCCAAGCCCATTGAAGAAGCCGCTGAGGCACCGGCGTTCCACTCCGAGACGGTGGCCGTCTACCCCGGTGACAAAAACGGACTTCCCTATGACGTGGTGGTGGAACGGCTGCACGTTGACCGGCCGGAACCCACGCCGCCTGAACCGACGCCGGACACGCAGCCGGAGGAAAAGCCGGATCACCCGGTCGCCATCCCGGTGAACGGTGAGTGGCAGACTTTCCCCAACCAGAGGGCAGCCGAACAGGCGGCCTATCAGGAGTACCGGGACAACCTGCGCCGCAACGCCGAGAACTTCCGCATCACCGACGACCATCTGGGCGAGGGCGGCCCCAAGGCCAAGTACCAGGCCAATGTGGCGGCGATCAAGCTGCTGAAATATCTGGAAGAGACCACCGGGCAGGCCACGCCGGAACAGCAGGAGGTATTGTTCCGCTATGTGGGCTGGGGCGGCGTGGCGGATGCCTTTGACCCGGACAAACCCGCGTGGGATGCCGAGTATTCGGAACTGAAAGAACTGCTGACCCCAGAGGAATACGCTGCGGCGCGGGCCTCCACCCTCAACGCCCACTATACCAGCCCCACCGTCATCCGCGCCATCTATGAGGCCGTGGAGCAGATGGGCTTCCGCACCGGCAACATTCTGGAACCGTCCTGCGGCGTGGGTAATTTCTTCGGGATGCTGCCGGAGAGCATGGCCGGGAGCAGGCTGTACGGCGTGGAGCTGGATTCCATCAGCGGGCGGATTGCCCAGCAGCTCTACCCCAAGGCTAACATCACCGTGGCGGGCTTTGAGACCACCGACCGGCGGGACTTCTATGACCTTGCCATCGGTAACGTCCCTTTCGGCCAGTACCAGGTGAACGACAAAGCCTACAACAAGCTGGGCTTCAACATCCACAACTACTTTTTTGCCAAGGCGCTGGACCAGGTGCGCCCCGGCGGCGTGGTGGCCTTTGTCACCAGCCGCTACACAATGGACGCCAAGGATTCCACCGTGCGCCGGTATCTGGCCCAGCGAGCCGAGCTGCTGGGGGCGATCCGCCTGCCCAACAACGCTTTCCGCGCCAATGCCGGGACCGATGTGGTGTCCGACATCCTGTTTCTGCAAAAGCGGGACCGCCCGCTGGACATCGCCCCGGACTGGACCCAAACCGGCCGGACCGAGGAAGGCTTCACGGTCAACCAGTATTTTCTGGATCACCCGGAGATGGTGCTGGGGCGGCCCACCGCCGAAAGCACCCAATACGGCAAACAGGATTACACCGTGGCCCCCATCGAGGGGCTGGAGCTGGCCGATCAGCTGCACGATGCCGTGAAGTACATTCGCGGCACCTACCAGGAGGCCGCGCTGCCGGAGCTGGGCGAGGGCGAGGACATCGACGAATCCCTCCCGGCTGACCCCAATGTGAAGAACTACTCCTACACGGTGGTGGACGGCGCGGTGTACTTCCGGGAAAACAGCCGCATGGTGCGCCCCGACCTGAACGCCACCGCCGAGGCCCGCGTCAAAGGGCTGGTGGGGCTGCGGGATTGTGTGCAGCGGCTCATCGACCTGGAGATGGACGCCGCCGCGCCGGATGCCGACATCCGGGCGCAGATGGCCGAACTGAACCGCCGCTATGACGATTTTTCCGCCAAGTACGGACTTATCAATGACCGGGCGAACCGGCTGGCCTTTGCCGATGACAGCAGCTATTACCTGCTCTGCGCCCTGGAAGTGCTGGACGAGGACGGCAGGCTGGAACGCAAGGCAGATATGTTCACCAAGCGCACTATCAAACCCCATGAGGCCGTCACCACCGTGGACACGGCCAGCGAGGCGCTGGCGGTCTCCATCTCGGAGAAAGCCTGCGTGGACATGGCCTACATGGAACAGCTCACCGGCAAAACCGGCGAAGAACTGGCGGACGAGTTGCGGGGCGTCATCTTCCGTGTGCCGGGCCAGATTGAGCCGGACGGGACGCCCCATTATGTGACCGCCGATGAGTACCTCTCCGGCAACGTGCGCCGGAAGCTGCGCCAGGCCCAGCGTGCGGCGGAACAGGACCCGGCCTTTGCCATCAATGTGGAGGCCCTGACCGCCGCCCAGCCCAAGGACCTGGACGCTTCGGAGATCGAGGTGCGGCTGGGGGCAACCTGGATTGACAAGGAGTACATCCAGCAATTCATGTACGAGACCTTCGACACGCCCTTTTACCTTCAGCGCAGCATCGAAGTCCACTACTCTGCGTTCACCGCTGAATGGCAAATCTCCGGCAAAAACGCTGTGGGACAGAGAGATGTGGCGGCCTATACCACTTACGGGACCAACCGGGCCAACGCCTATAAAATCCTCGAAGATTCTCTCAACCTGCGGGATGTCCGTATCTACGACACCGTGGAGGATGCGGACGGCAAGGAACGCCGGGTGCTGAACGCCAAGGAGACCACCCTGGCCGCCCAAAAGCAGCAGGCCATCCGGGAGGCGTTCAAGGACTGGATTTGGCGCGACCCGGAGCGGCGGCAGGCGCTGGTGCGCCAGTACAACGAGGAAATGAACGCCACCCGCCCCCGCGAGTATGACGGCAGCCACATTGTTTTCGGCGGCATGAACCCGTCCATCACCCTGCGGGAGCATCAGAAAAATGCCATCGCCCATGTGCTGTACGGCGGAAACACGCTGCTGGCCCACGAGGTGGGCGCGGGCAAGACCTTTGAAATGGTGGGGGCCGCAATGGAGGCCAAGCGCCTGGGGCTGTGCCAGAAATCCCTCTTTGTGGTGCCAAACCACCTGACCGAACAGTGGGCTTCGGAGTTCCTGCGTCTGTACCCGTCCGCCAATATCCTGGTGACAACCAAAAAGGACTTTGAAAAGCACAACCGCAAGAAGTTTTGTGCCCGCATCGCCACCGGCGACTATGATGCCATCATTATGGGCCACTCTCAGTTTGAAAAAATCCCCATCAGCAAGGAACGCCAGGAGCGGCTGCTGCATGAGCAGATTTGGGAAATCACCGAGGGCATCTCTGAGGTGGAGGCCAGCGGCGGCGAGCGGTTCACGGTCAAGCAGCTGGAACGCACGAAAAAATCTCTGGAGGCGCGGCTGGAAAAGCTGCAAGCGGAAGGCCGCAAGGACGATGTGGTGACCTTTGAGCAGTTGGGCGTGGACCGGCTGTTCGTGGACGAGGCCCACAACTACAAAAACCTGTTTTTATATACCAAGATGCGCAATGTGGCGGGCCTCTCCACCACGGACGCACAGAAATCTTCGGATATGTTCGCCAAGTGCCGCTACATGGACGAGATCACCGGCAGCCGCGGCGTTATCTTTGCCACCGGCACACCTGTCAGCAACTCCATGACCGAGCTTTACACCATGCAGCGGTATCTCCAGTATGACCGGCTGCAAGAGCTGGGCATGGCCCATTTTGACTGCTGGGCGTCCCGATTTGGCGAGACCGTGACGGCGCTGGAGCTGGCCCCGGAGGGCACCGGCTACCGGGCACGCACACGCTTTTCCAAGTTCTTCAACCTGCCGGAGCTGATGAACCTATTCAAAGAGGTGGCCGACATCAAGACCGCCGATCAACTGCACCTGCCCACGCCCCAGGTGGAGTACCACAACGTAGTGGCCCAGCCCACCGACATCCAGAAAGAGATGGTAAAGGCTCTCTCCGAACGTGCGTCCGAAGTACACCGGGGCAGCGTGGACCCGTCGGTGGACAATATGCTCAAGATCACGTCGGATGGGCGAAAGCTGGGCCTGGATCAGCGGATCATCAACCAGATGCTGCCGGACGAACCGGGCACCAAGGTCAACCAGTGCGTGGACAACATTATGCAGATCTGGCGGGACGGCGAGGCCGACAAGCTGACCCAGCTGGTGTTTTGCGACATCTCCACGCCCCAGGCCAAACCCGCCAAAAAGGTGGCGAAGGCGCTGGACAATCCGACCCTCCACGCTTTGGAGGACGCGGTGCCGCTGCCAGAGCCGGAACCGGCCTTTACGGTATACGAGGACATCCGGCAGAAGCTCATCGCCAAAGGCGTGCCCGCCGAACAGATCGCCTTTATCCATGAGGCCAACACCGAGGTGCGCAAAAAGGAGCTGTTTTCCAAGGTCCGCACCGGCCAGGTGCGCGTCCTGCTGGGCAGCACGGCCAAGATGGGCGCAGGCACCAACGTCCAGGACCGCCTTGTGGCGCTGCATGATCTGGACTGCCCCTGGCGGCCCGGCGACCTGGCCCAGCGGAAAGGCAGAATTGAACGCCAGGGCAACCAAAACGAGACCGTCCATGTGTTCCGTTACGTCACCGAAGGGACGTTTGATGCCTACCTCTGGCAGACGGTGGAGAACAAGCAGAAATTCATCAGCCAGATCATGACCTCCAAATCGCCGGTGCGAAGCTGCGACGATGTGGACGAAACCGCGCTGTCCTTTGCCGAGATCAAGGCGCTGTGCGCCGGAGACCCGCGCATCAAGGAGCGTATGGACCTGGATGTGGACGTGGCGCGGTTAAAGCTGATGAAGGCCGACCACCAGAGCAAGCAGTACCGCCTGGAGGACCAGCTGCTCAAAACCTTCCCGGAGGAGATCGAGAAAAACAAGGGATTTATCGCCGGGCTGGAAGCGGATATGAAAACGCTGGCGGAACACCCGCACCCGGAGGACGGCTTTGCCGGGATGGAAGTCCGTGGCGACACCCTCACCGACAAGGAGAACGCCGGGGCGGCGCTGCTGGACGCCTGCAAGGAGGTCAAAGGGACCGACCCGGTGCCGGTGGGCAGTTACCGGGGCTTCGCTATGTCGGTGTCGTTTGACGCTTTCCGGCAGGAGTATATGCTCCTGCTGAAAGGCCAGATGACCCACCGGGCGACGCTGGGCACAGACCCCCGTGGCAACCTCACCCGTATCGACAATGCGCTCAGTCAGATGCCCCAGCGGCTGGAGGCGGTGAAGAACCAGCTGGACAATCTCTACCAGCAACAGGCCGCCGCCAAGGCGGAGGTGGGCAAGCCCTTCCCCCAGGAGCAGGAACTGCGGGACAAATCTGCCCGGCTGGCCGAACTGGACGTACTGCTGAACATGGACGGCCGGGGCCGACCTGCGCCGGAGGCGGTGCTTGCCAAGAGCAGCCGCCCCTCGGTGCTGGAGGGGCTGAAACGCCCGGTGCCGCCGCGCTGCTCCGAAAAGAAACCCAAACACCACGAACAGGAGGTGCGATAACATGAATCCCGACAAAAACGCGGTCCTCTATGAGAAGATGGCCGCCGAACAGGACAAGTTCCGGGACTGGCTGAAAAGCCAGCCCCCGGAGGAAATTCTAAAGCATACCTATGAGTACACGGTCCGGGAGGATATTTTGATGGCGATGGAGGAGCTGGACCTGCCACAAAGCCGGGCCGCCGCGCTGCTGGCGTCGCCGTCCCCGCTGGCCGATGTCTACAAGGAGTTTTCTGACCGGGAGACTTCCTACATGGATGTGGTGCGGGACAGCATTGAGCAGCGGGCCGAGGCGGCGCTGGACGCCCAGCGGGAACTGCCGCTCTACCGGCACGACGCCGCCTATGCCCACGAACAGGGCGACCTGGATTTGTACCGGGCGTCCCGCCGCGCCAACATCGCCTGCAAGGAGGCCATTGAGGCATCCATTTCGGAACATTACCGGGACAACCGGCTGGACAAGGATGCGGTGCCCCAGGTGATCGAGCAGTTCGGCTACACCCGCACCCTCTATGTGCTGGCAAACACCGTACAGCAGAAAGATTGGGATGAGCGTTTCAGCCCGGCCAACAAGGCGTGGGCAAAGACGGTGGACATCCCATCCAACCCGGACGGCTTCGGCGGCGAACGCAATCTGGACTTTGTAGTGGACAGCCACTCCGGCCTGGTCGATCTGTTCTTAAGCCAGGCGCGGCAGGATTATCTGCGGCTCCCGCCGCAGATCCT